>Ga0180430_10001474_pt1 | contig 22851 bp, 21 predicted proteins | sample SS_ome_9_FD_132999 | JGI IMG/M metagenome (GOLD analysis project Ga0180430, IMG submission 132999) | Hypersaline lake sediment archaeal communities from the Salton Sea, California, USA - SS_1_S_2 metaG | ecosystem: Environmental > Aquatic > Non-marine Saline and Alkaline > Hypersaline >... | reverse complement strand
TCTCCAGGTCGTAGTCTCCCTGCATATAGCTGGTGAGCATTCCGGTCCGGGGTTTCCTGTTGGGGGAATTTTCCTCCGGAAGGGAGGGATCAATATGTACGGCATCAAATTCCACTCCCTCGTTCCGGAAGGCTTCCAGGAATTTTTCGTGGGGTGCCCTGAAATCTGCTTCCGGAAAGGAATCAGTTCCTATCCCATCCTGGTTGCTTACAACCACCAGCTCATAATCGGTATAGCATCGCAGCTTGTAGAGATTCCTGAATACGCCTGGCATGAATTCCAGCTTTTCCAGGGAATCCACCTGGTAGTCCACCGGAGGTTCCTTGATCAGGGTTCCATCCCTGTCGATGAATAGTACTTTCTTCATGACTGAAAGGTTTTAAGAGCTGTTATCAGCGCTCGGTTCTCCTCACTGGTTCCAATGGTAATGCGCAAACAGCCTTCACAGAGTGGAACAGTGGAGCGATCACGAATGATGATGCCCTTAGCCATTAGAAAATCGTAAACAGCTGAAGGATCCTCCACCTGTATCAGGAGGAAATTGGCATCGGAAGGATGGACCTTCTTAATAAAAGGAAGCGATTCCAGCTGCTTTACCAAGCTGCCTCTCTCCTCCAGGATCTCCCTGATCCACTTGCTGCTTTGCTCCGTATTTTTGAGTCCCTTAAGAGCTGCGTCGAGCGTCAGGCTGTTGATGTTGTAGGGATACTTCACCCGGGAAAGGAATTCCACCAGTTCCGGATGTGCAAAGAGCATTCCCAGCCGGATCCCGGCAAATCCCCAGGCTTTGGATAGGGTCTGCAGGACAACCAGGTTCTTTTTCCCGTCTAATAAGGATAGTAATCCTGCATCCTGACTAAAATCGATGTAGGCTTCATCCACCACCACCATGCAGTTTACCTGGTCGATGATCTTTAAGATGGCCTCCCGGTCCAGGGAATTGGAGGTGGGATTATTGGGTGAACACAAAAAAATGAGTTTGGTATGTTCGTCCACGGCCGTCAGAACTGCATCAGGGTCCAGACTGAAGTCCTTGTTTAACAATACACTGTGCCGATCCACTCCATTGATAGATGCACAGACCCCATACATGCCGTAGGTGGGATCGACGGTGATTACATTGTCCCTCCCCGGCTCGCACAGGACCCTGAATATCACATCGATGCCCTCATCACTTCCATTTCCAAGGAAAATCTGATCCCTGGAGATACCCTTTAATTGAGCAATCCGCGTTTTCAAATCAAGCTGACGCGGATCGGGGTAGCGGTTCAGGGGGGCATTGAAGGGATTCTCGTTGGCATCCAGAAACACGGAAGCAGACCCTGAATACTCATCTCTTGCCGATGAATAGGGCTTCATTTCCAGGATGTTTTTCCTGACCAGTGTCCTTATCTCAAAAGCCTCGCTCATTTATTTAACTACTTAAACGAATGGAGACGGCATTGCTGTGGGCCTGAAGTTCTTCTGCTTCTGCCATGGTCATAATGGCATCCCCAATGTTCACGAGTCCGTACTTGCTGATCTCCTGAAAAGTAATCTTTTTATAAAAACTATCCATGTTGACCCCGCTGTAGGAGTGTGCCCAGCCATTGGTGGGCAGAGTATGGTTGGTCCCGGAGGCATAGTCACCTGCACTCTCGGGAGTATAGTCTCCCAGGAAGACCGATCCGGCATTGACCACCTGTTCGGCCAGCTCCGAATAGTTCTGGGTGACAATGATCAGGTGCTCGGGGGCGTAAATATTCACCATCTTCATAATCTCGCCTTGATCCTTCAAGAGAATCATCTTGCTGTTTTCCAGGGCCTTTGATGCAATTTCTCTCCTGGGAAGGTCTTTTAGCTGTGCCTCCAGTTCCTTTTCCACATACCGGATCATATCACTGGAATCGGTAAGCAGTATGACCTGACTGTCAATGCCATGTTCTGCCTGGGAGAGCAGGTCAGAAGCAATAAATGCAGGATTGGCATGACCATCGGCTATTACCGCCAGTTCGGACGGACCGGCAGGCATGTCGATGGCCACTGTATCCCGGCTGACAATCTGTTTGGCCATGGTGACATACTGGTTTCCGGGTCCGAATATCTTATTGACTGCAGGGATGCTCTCCGTGCCATGGGCCATGGCAGCTATGGCCTGGGCACCGCCAACTTTAAAAACCTTTTCTATGCCAAGAAGACCGGCAATGTAGAGGATGGAGGAACTGACCTTTCCTTCGCTGTCAGGGGGCGTACAGAGGATCACCTCCCGGCATCCGGCGATTTTGGCCGGAATTCCCAGCATCAGCGCAGTGGATAGCAGGGGAGCCGATCCCCCCGGGATATAAAGTCCCACCTTGCTCATGGGAACCGGTTTTTGCCAGCAGCGCACTCCGGCCGTGGTTACAATGGTTTCTGTATGGTGCATCTGCTTCTTGTGGAAGGTCTGGATGTTCCAATGGGCCTCATCAATGGCCTTTTTCAGCTCACTGCTCACCTGATTGGAAGCCGTTTTGATCTCCTCCGGGCTTACTTTCAGAGTGGCAGCATCGTATTTGTCAAACTCTTTGGTATAGGCCTTTACCGCTGCATCGCCATTGGCGGCCACATCATCGATGATCTTCTGTATCTGATCTTCCAGGGCATGGTAATTCAGCCGGGGCCGTTCAAGAAGTAGCGGCCACTCGCTTTTTACGGGATTACGAACAATATTCATTACGCTTAAAATTAGGTATTATACAATCATTTTTTCTATGGGAATCACCAGGATGCCCTGAGCCCCGAGTTCTTTGAGTCGGTCAATCTGCCCCCAGAATTCCTTCTCGCTGAGCACCGAATGCACTGAACTCCAACCCTCCTCGGCAAGAGGCATCACCGTTGGACTCTTCATCCCCGGCAGGAGATCGATAATCTTCTGCAGGTTCTCATTGGGAGCATTCAGCAGGATATACTTGTTGTTTGAGGCAGCCATCACGCTGCGGATTCGGAAGAGCAGGTCATCCAGGATTTTCTGAATAGGTACATCCAGCTTGCGGTTGGCGATCACTACCGCTTCCGATTTCATAACCACTTCCACTTCCTTCAATCCATTGCTGATCAGGGTGCTTCCGGAGCTAACAATATCAAAAATGGCATCGGCCATCCCAATGGAAGGAGCCAGCTCCACCGAACCGCTTAATACGTGGATATCCGCCTTCACGCCGTGCTCCCTGAGGTAGGTCTCCAGGATGACCGGGTAGGATGTGGCAATTCGTTTGCCATTCAGTTCCGCCAGGTTTTCATAACAATCCGCTTTGGGAACAGCTATGGAAAGTCTGCAGCGGGAATAACCCAGGCGCTCGATCAGATCCACCTCACATTGTTTCTCCGCATACTCGTTCTCTCCCACAATCCCGATGTCCGCCACGCCATCCTCTACGTATTGCGGGATATCGTCATCCCGCAGGTAGATGACCTCCAGGGGGAAGGTCTGGGCCACGGACCTCAATTTGCGGGATCCGTTATTTAAATTGATCCCCGCTTCCTTCAGAAGTAGCAGTGACTTCTCGCTGAGTCGGCCCGACTTCTGTATGGCAATTCTAAGTTTTTCCATTATTATTTTTTTAAACTAAAAAAGGTCTGCAGTATCTGCAAACCTCTCAATTTATCTTCCGGATTACAATGTACTACACAGGGTTCTAACCAATCACGTGATGATGGTAATGATGAACGCTATGCTGCCTGTAAATCTTCATTCTCTTATTTCGTTGTGCAATATTAGCTAATAATATGTAAATCTCAAACCCTTTGTACGATTAATTTAATGTTAAATCAACTACATACCTGTCGAATCGAAAGCTCGGATTAAAGATTCTTCAGGAGAATATTGGACGGGGATTCCTTGATGGAATGCAGGATGTGCTCATGGATCCGGGTGATCTTATTCAGCTCGTCAGACTCGGTCACTATCATATGATCCCCTCCCACCAGCTCCATCTGGTTGTAAATGTACTCAACGGTGATCTTGTTAATATCCACCGCAGGCTGATAGGAGCGTTCCTTGGGATTGTCTGCGGCCAGTTCGGCCAGGATACCTGCCTGTACCAGTTCATAGACCAGTTCATTCACCAGTCGAATGGGGATGCCCAGTTCGTGACTGAGCGCCTCCGTATTCCATGGATCCACTCCCTCTTCAAAATTTCGGATGATCTGGTACGAGATCAGCAGGGTTAAGATCCGCTTGTTGTTATGGCTCAGATTCAGGGCATTTTCCTCAAACTCGTAATTCTCAATATTCTGATAGGCAAAGGAAAGCTCCGCCCCCATCAGAACAATAAGCCAGGTAATCTGCAGCCACATAAGAAATAGCGGAATAAAGGCAATGGTGCCGTACAGGGTACCCCAGCGCATGACTCCGATTTGCAGATCCCTATACAGGGTCTGGAACAACATGGCCACGGTACCGGCTATAATTCCGGCAATAAGGGCATGCCGAAATTTCACCTTGGTATTGGGCATGACCACATACACCAGGGTGAATAGCAGCCACATGGAAAGGTAGGGAATTGCTTTCATCAGGGTTATGGCCAGGGGCTTCAGGTACTCTAAGCCTTCCGCGGTGGATTGCATTTTGACCAGGAAACTTCCGGAGAGTCCGATGGCAAAGGGCGTGATGATCATAATGGCCAGGTAGTCGCTAAACTTCCGCATGGGGCTCCGGGCCTTACGGATCTGCCAGATGTCGTTGAAGGAAGCTTCCATATTATTCAGCACCTGAATCACCGACCAGAAAAGGATCACGCCACCAATACCGGCTACCAATCCTTCCTTGGTTTCCAGCAAAAGATTATCAACCATGCCGGTTACCCAGTTCATCACAGCCTCCTGATCCGACATGTTATTATTGATAAAGCGGTGCAGCATATCCTCGAATCCAAAGTTGCGCGCAATGGCAAAGGCAATTGCAAAAATGGGTACGATGGAAAGCATGGTGAAATAGGTGAGTGCGGCTGCTCTCACAGCTGCCCTGTCCTCAAAAAAACCTTTGAATGCCAGAATGTAGATCCGCGACTGCCTGATCAGAAAGGTACGGCGCCGGGATTTTGAGGTGAGGTCGTGCGACCAGATCTCCTCTTTGAAGAAAACCTTTAACTTTTCTAGCATGGATTTGCTTTGCCAAACAAATATAATAAACTTGCACAAAGGAACAGGGAAAAACTATCTTTGCATGAAAATTGAAAATATATGGCCTCACTGAAAGATCGTATTGCGAAATGGAAAGAAAACAGGTCCGTATGGCAGAAAGCCGGAGACATCCTGTTTTGGGTTTTAATTATTCTCTTTCTGATCCCCGGACCGAGAAAAGCGATCCTGACCACACTGAACCGTGCCGTCTTGCATGTGAAAGCTCCCAGGCTTATAGATGAAGAGAAGCAGGCAGTTCTTGCTGACCTGGAGTACAACTGGATCCTGGCCTGGGGTCAGAACGAACCTTTCTATTTCAGCAATCTGAGGCACAAGGTTATATTTGTGAATTTCTGGGCCACCTGGTGTCCACCCTGCGTGGCAGAGATGCCTGAGATCGAGGCACTTTACAGGAAGTACGGGGACAGAGTTGCCTTTGTGCTGGCTACCAACGAAAAACCCGAGGTGGTAGAGGCCTTTATGGAGAAGAATCAATACCAGATGCCCGTATTGTACCTCACAGAGACGCCTCCCGGACCTCTGTCATTCAGTGCATTCCCTACGACCTTCATTATCTCAAAAGAGGGACGTGTGGTCAGTAAAAAAACCGGGGCCGCCAACTGGGATTCCAGGGCCACAGCGAAGATCCTGGACGAATTGCTTAAGTAGTTTTCCGATAGTTGGTCACCGCCAGGCTCAGGATCAGTATCGCATAGACGAGGAGACTGAAAAACTCCCGGCTAATGTCCCTGAATTCCGAGCCTTTTAAAAGTATCATGCGGATCACCCTCATAAAATAAGCGGCCGGATTCACGAGATTGATCTTCTGGGCCCAGTTGGGCATGCTTTCAGCGGGTGTGAATACACCGCTCATCAGAATAAAGGTCAGCATGAAGAAAAAGACCACAAACATCAGTTGCTGCTGGGTGTTGGATATGGTGGACAGGAACAAGCCAATGCCCAGGACCACCAGGATGTAAACGCAGGTAAACAGGAAAAGCAGGCCCAGGCTGCCCACCATGGGCAGATCGTAGAGCAGCTTCCCCACCAGCAAACCGAATGCTAGCTCAAAAAGGGCTATGATCCAGAAAGGAAGCAGCTTGGCCACAATGAACTGGTACTTCCGGATGGGAGTTACATTGATCTGCTCGGTGGTACCCATTTCTTTCTCCCTGACCAGATTCAGGGCGGTTAATATCATCCCGATCAGGGTGACCAGGATCACCAGTATTCCCGTGAACATATAGATCTTATAATCGAGCAGGGGATTATACCAGTAGCTGGGTTTGATTTCCAGCTTCATCCCGCCGGAGTCATTCAGACCAAACCATTCGGCTCTGATTTGCGAGTTATACTCCTGTACAATCTGGGTACTGTATGCATTGATCAGACCTGCTTCCGTGGCATTTATCGCATTGATAATGAATTGAAGATCTGTCTGTTGCTCCACGTAAAGCCGCTTCTCAAAATCATTTTGAATGTGAAGGATCACATCGGCCCGGTCGCTTGTCAGCATGCTTTCCGCCTCGGGGTAAGAAGTGGTGGAATGGACAAGATCAAAGAAGGGTGAGCCACTGAAACCGGAGACCAGCAGACGGGAAGCCTGACTCAGGTCCTGGTCCACAACCACCATTTGAATACCTTTCATTTCCAGGCTGGCGGCATAGGTAAGCAGGATCATCTGAACCACCGGCACCACAAATATGATGGGAATCATGACCTTGTTCCGAAAGATCTGTTTGAATTCCTTAGTCAGCAATGTAAGCAGTATCCTCATCCCTTTCTTTCTATTTCAAACGTATGTTAAATCGTTTCACGGCAGCCAGGATAAAAAACAGGGTCATGCCCAGCAGGATCAGGCTCTCTTTCCAGATATGCGCAAGACCTGTTCCCTTCAGCATGATGTTTTTCACGATCACAATAAACCAGCGTGGGGGCATAATGTGGGTCAGCCATTGAAGAATCCTAGGCATGTTGTCGATGGGAAAAATAAATCCCGAAAGCAGGATGGTGGGCAACATCAGTCCCAACAAGCTCATAAACATGGCAACCTGCTGGGTCTTTGCGCTGGTGGAGATCAGCACTCCCAGAGAAAGCGCCAGGGTGATGTAAAGCATGCACACCAGCAAGAGCAACCAGATGCTTCCCACCACAGGAACCTTGAAAACCAGGAATCCCAGCAAAATGATGGTCAGGGCATTGACAAAGGATAAAAACACATAAGGGGTCACCTTGCCCAGGATAATCTCCCTGGGTTTCAGTGGAGATGCCAATAGCAGTTCCATGGTTCCGAACTCCTTCTCCCTGGTGATGGTTACCGATGTCATCAGGGCTGAGATCAGCATCAGGATCAAAGCCATCAGTCCCGGTACAAACATATAAACCCCTTTCAGCTCTTCGTTATAGTACATCCTCGATTCCACATTCACCGTCCATGGTAGCCGGACATCCTGGTTGATGGATTGAAAATAACTCATCAGTACTCCCTGAAGGTAGGTCTGTGCCAGCTGGGCCGAGTTGGCATCAGAGGCATCTGTGATCAGCCGGATGGAAGCCCTGTTATCCCGCTTTAAATTCTTTTCGAAACCGGCTTCAAAGACGACCACGACTTTTGCGTTTCCACTATGAAACAGCTCCCCGATCTCTTCCTCCCGCTCCAGGTACCCAGCAGGTACAAAGTATCCCGAGGAAAATATTTTCTGTGTGGCCTGAATGGAAGTCTGATCCATGGAGCGGTCCCAGATTCCAACTTCCACATCGCTGATTTCGGTGGTCACCACGTAGCCGAACAGGACGATCATGACAATGGGAAGTCCAAACAGGATCAACAGGGTCCGCTTGTCCCGGAAGATGTGCTGAAACTCTTTCTTAACAAATCCGAAAAATCTGTTCACGTTCTGGCCAGTTTTAAAAACACTTCATTCATGTTTTTCGATTCATAGCTTTGCTTGAGCCCTGCCGGTGTATCCAGGGCTTCAATACGCCCTTCCACCATGATGGACACACGATCGCAGTACTCCGCTTCATCCATGTAGTGAGTTGTAACAAACACCGTGATCCCCTCCAGGGTGGCATCATGGATCATCTCCCAGAACTGCCGCCTGGTAATGGGGTCGACACCCCCGGTGGGTTCGTCCAGGAATACAATGGCAGGCTTATGGAAAATGGCCACTGAAAATGCCAGCTTTTGCTTCCAGCCCAGGGGGATCTCGCGTATCAGGCGCTTCCTGATATTAGTCAAGCCCAGTCTCTCCAGCAATTGATCCTCCCGGCTGGCTATCTGCTTTCTTCCCAAACCATAAATACCCGCGTAAAGCCTGATGTTCTCTGAAACGCTCAGATCATCATAAAGCGAAAACTTCTGGGACATGTAGCCGATCTTCCGCTTGATCTTTTCCCGCTCATTGTACACATCGTGACCGGCTACCATGATATCCCCGGAACTTGGGTAGGAAAGTCCGCAAAGAATCCGCATGGCGGTGGTTTTGCCGGCACCATTGGCTCCCAGGAAGCCAAATATCTCTCCCTTCTCCACATGAAAAGTAAGCCGGTCGTTGGCCACGAAGGAGCCAAACTTCTTGACCAGGTCTTTTACTTCTATGATATGCCCATTCGCCCCAGTCATAGTTCCTCCCCCTGATCTGATAAGCGTTCCGGTTCCTGCGCCAGGAGGCCCATAAAACGGTCCTCAATACCCGGTACAATGGATTGCCACCTCAGGCTTTCATCCTGCCAGCTTTCCAGGACCTTATTTACACCCGGGGCGTCCGCTTCGGAACGCAGGGTCACATGCAATTCATCTCCAAAGAGCCAGGCATGCCTGCACTCCTCAAGTTGTCTGAGCTGTTCCAGGTAGGCATAGACACCTTTAGCCGAGCGGAGAGAATAAAGCAGCTTCTCCCCTTCATCTCCCAGTGCAGACGGATCTGAGACAGCCAGGAGCTCTCCCTTTTGAAGCAGGGCCACCCGGTCGCATAACTCAGCTTCGTCCATATAGGGGGTGGAAACCACCGTGGTGATCCCTTCCCCCTGAATTTGTTTCAGCATCTCCCAGAACTCACGCCTGCTCACTGCATCCACTCCGGTTGTGGGTTCATCCAGGATCAGGATCCGGGGACGGTGGATCAGGGCACAGGAAAGTGCCAGTTTTTGCTTCATGCCACCTGATAGCTTACCCGCCAGGCGCTTCTTATAAGGGGCTATTTGTTCATAGACATCCTTAATCAGGTCGTAGTTTTCATTTATCGTGGTGCCAAACACTCTGGCATAAAAAGCCAGGTTTTCCTCCACGGACAGATCCATATAGAGTGAAAAGCGACCTGGCATATAACCGATGATCTTCCTCACCTCCCGGTAGTCCTTATTCACATCGTAAGCAAGCATGCTGCAGCGGCCCGAATCGGGAACCAGGAGAGAAGCCATGATTCGGAATAAGGTGGATTTGCCTGCTCCATCTGGGCCTATCAGTCCAAAGAGTTCTCCCTCCTTCACTTCAAAACTTACCTGATTCAGGGCTTTTACGCTCTCGAAAGACTTATCGATATGGTCCAGGATCAACGACATGCTATGAATTCATTCTCTTTTGCTTAGAATAAGACCTCGCCTGGCATGCCTATCTTCAGGCTACCCGGATTGACCACTTGTATTTTGAGTGCATAAACCAGGTTCACCCGCTCTTCCTTTGTCTGGATGATTTTAGGAGTAAACTCGGCACGGGGTGAGACCCAGCTCACCTTCCCAGCGATCTCCTCAAGACCTTCCTCCACATCAAAACGTACCCTGACTTCCTTCCCGATGGCCACGGAACTTAATTGATTTCCGGAAACGTAGGCCCTGAGAATCAATTCATCCAGATTGGCCACCTTGTAGAGGGCCTGTCCGGGTGCAGTCATCTCACCCGCCTCCTTATACTTGGTAAGCAGAATACCTGTAATCGGGTTCCTGATGGCACATTTCATGAGCTGATCCTCCGCCTGTTTGATTTGAACTTCCAGGGTCTTCCTCTCGGCATAAACCGATGCTTTTTGAGATTCGGTAGCCTGGATCTGGGCTTCCAGCAGGGCCATCTGGCCATTGATATCGTCCTGTTGCTTGGTGGTGGCTGCCCCTCCCTCCACAAGATTGTCGATGCGCAGTTTTTCTCGCTCCAGGTTGTCCATCTGCACGCGATTAGCCCGGATCTGTGCATCCAGGGTCTTAATCCTGCTGCTCAGGGAGGCCTTACCGGACTCCAGCTGTATTTTTTTCAGGTATAGCTGTGTGGTATCGATGGTCACCGACATCTGGTCCTTCACCAGTTCCTCACCTTCCTCCGGGAGAAAGGAGATGATTCGCCCGCCGAATTCAGAGGAAACCATGACTTCGATTGCTTCAAAATTTCCGTAAGCATCCGCAGGGGCGCTTTGTTGCTTGCAGGCCACCAGTGAAAGAAGCAGGATTGGTAGAAAATATCTTGTATAGTTCATGGGTATGGATTTTAAAGGTTGCCCTGAATGGTTAAATAGCTGGCCATGGACTGCATTAACATCACCTGATGGGTGGCCAGTGTGATCCTTGCCAGGTTTTCTTTATTTAATTCTGTTATATAATCTGTAGCTGTCATGGTCCCGTTGTCCAGTTGCACGGCCGCCTGTTCGGAAATCTTCTTCTGAAGGTCCAGCACCTGCTGATCCATTTCCAGCGTTTGCTGGTACTGTTCAATTTTAGCTTCTTCCTGGACCAGTAAAGACTCGAGCTCCTTATCAAAAGATGCCCGCTGGGTCTGCAGCATTTCCTGCTGGTATCCGATAATCTCCTTCTCCCTGGAAGTACTGTTCCAGTCCCATATTTTCCACCTGAGACCTGCTCCTACCATATAGTAGGCATCCCAGTCCTCGCTCATCATATTGTATCCGGGTTTGCCATAGCCGGTCTGTCCAAAGGCATAGAGCACTGGCATTCGCTTCTTGCTCATAAGGTCCTTCCCTGCTTCCATGGAGGCGTGCTTCAGATCAAACAACCTGTATTCGGGGCGTGCCAGGCTTCCCTTCCCGATGCCTTCAAAATGAGGCATTTCCAGCTTGGCCTGAGCATCAAATTCCTCACCGCAGATGACTTTCAGGGCCTGCATGTAAGATTTTCTCCGGGATTCCAGCTCCAGCATGGACTTCTTCACCTTCAGTCGTTCCACGTCTATGATGTGCAATTCAGTTTCCAGTAGCGTTCCATGGGTGACTGCTGTCTGAACCGCCTCCCTGCGCGTATTCAGATTCTCCATGTGAATCTCCAGGTTACGCATGTTTTCCTGCAGGGCCAGTATGGCGAAATAATATTGGTTCACCTTGCCCTTCAGGGAATAAAGGTCCACTTCCACCTCCTGTAAATCCGCCTCCATAAGTGCTTCCTCATAACTTTTCTTTTCCCTGGAGAGGCCTCCGTCATAGATGTTCTGTGAGATATCCAGGTTGAGTCCATACTGGTCATGAGGAACCTGGGGGAACTCCACCGGGATGTTGGGATCGGTAAGCGTGACCTCTACCACATCACTCTGGTAGCTGAGCTTGCCATTCAGATCCAGGGATGGATACCAGGAAGTACCTGCCTGATCAATTTTTGCCTCCCCCATTTTTTGTATCACATCCAGGTCTCCCAGACGAGGGGCATTTTCCCTTGCCATCTGCTGGCAATCAAATAGCGTAAAGCTTCCCTGCGACATGGCAGGCCCTGAAAACAACAGGGCCGTAAATATAAACAGTGTTCTCATCCGGCTTGATTTTGACTCATAATTTGTTTAATAATCTTTGGGAGAAGATCCTTCCTCTCTGTCATAGCAGCAATATAGGCTTCCTCATCGCCATTATAGAGAATATCCAGCACCACCGGCTTGGCAGCAAAAGGAAAGATGCAGAGACTGATCAGGTTCAGGATAATCTGACGTGGGTCCATGCCTCCAATGGCGGGAACAGGAGCATCCTCCTCCATTTTGGCCACTGCCTTTGCCGGATCAATTCCCATTTCTTTAATCATCTGGGGCATTCGCTCCGGATTGGAAGATAGTTCCTGCAAAACGAAAATGGGAATCTGCGGATTTTCAAGCATGGTGTCAATGATCTTCTCTACCATAGCAGGAACATACTCATGGAAAGGCATATCGGCACGCAATAAGGCTGCCAGATTCGGAACAAAGCTCCCAAGAGCCTTCCGAAAAACAGCCTCAAACAGTTGATCCTTGCTCCTGAAGTAATAGTTTAGCAGAGTTCTGTTGATCCCTGCATCATTGGCAATGTCCTGCATGGAACATCCGGCCTTACCCTTCTGGAAGAACAGTTTTTCTGCAGATTCAATGATCTTTTCTTCTGTTTCAGTTTGCAGTGCCATAACTTAATCCGGAATTTAACAATAATGTTTAACAATCATGTCAAACTACTTCGTAAAACTAATTCCTTTTTCTATTCATGTCAAGTTTTTATTGAAAAAAAAAATATAATCGTATCTTTCGACCCTTTAAAATCTGAATGTTCAAGTACATTAAAATACTATCATACAATAATTTAATTATGAAAAAAATATTTTATCTGCTCCCCCTCTCCCTGCTGATTTCATGTCAGCCAAAATATGAGATGGAGATCACCATACCTGAAATCGAGGCACATATTGCCTATATGGCTTCGGATGAATTGAAGGGCCGTTACCCTGGAACTCCGGAAGATGAGCAACTTGCCTCCTACCTTGCTTCTGAGTTTAAAAATGCGGGCTTGCAGCTCTATGAAAAGACAGGTATCCAGGAGGTCGAGATCGTTCAGGAGATCGAAGCCGGACCGGAAAACCGTGTTCGCTGGGAGGAAACAGAGCTTTCTCTGGATACGGATTTTTCCCTTTTCCCATTCAGCAATTCCGCGAGCGTCAGCGCTGAAGTGGTTTTCGCCGGTTATGGATTTCAGATCGATGACGGGGAAATTCAATGGGACGATTATGCGCAGGTAGATGTGGAAGGCCTTTGGGTGATGATTTTACGCGGAGTACCAGGCGCACAGGAAGCATCCTCCCCCTATGTGAATTACTCCGAGGACAGGGGAAAGGCCCTGCTGGCTTCAGACCAGGGTGCCGCAGGAGTGATCTTTGTGTCGGGAAATTCCTTTGACCCAAAGGATGCGCTGGTAACTCTTAAGGGAAAACAGCATCCTCTTGGCATACCGGTCATCCAAATGAGTCGGAAGGCTGCAAACCAAATCCTGCTTTCGACCGGAACGGACAGCCTGTCCACCCTGGAAAGCCTTTTAAGTACGGAGTTACAGGCAAGCTCTTTTGCCACAGGTGCCGAGGTGGACATTCAGGTGGACCTCCAGCCCAGGAAAATGAAAACCTTCAATATGATTGCCACCCTGAAAGGATCCCATCCGGAACTGGAAAATGAATATGTGGTCATTGGAGCACATCACGATCACCTGGGCATGGGCGGACCGGAAACAGGCTCCCGTGTACCGGATACCGTTGCGGTTCATTATGGAGCAGATGATAATGCCTCGGGTGTTGCCGGCGTATTGGAAGCTTCGGAATGGTTAAGCGCTCATACACCGGCCAGATCTGTTCTCTTTGCCACCTTTGGTGCGGAAGAAATGGGACTGATCGGATCCAAGTACCTGGTTGAATATGCACCCATTGACATGGAAAATGTACAGGTAATGATCAATCTGGATATGATCGGAAGGCTAAATGAAGAGCGAATCCTCCAGGTGGGGGGTGTAGGAACCTCGCCTGGTTTTAAACCATTGCTGGAATCAATCAACAGCAACTATGGATTCAATCTGAAATTCGCCAATGAAGGCTATGGTCCGTCCGATCATGCCGCCTTCTATGCCAAGGATGTTCCCGTGCTCTTTATTTCCACCGGGGCCCATACGGATTACCATACCCCGGAAGACCAGCTTTCTGCCTTAAACCTGGAAGGGGCGCAGGAGGTTATCGCTTTTGTTTCGGAAGTGGCAGCTGCACTGGCAAACCAACATGAGCGCATAGCATTTACCGAAGCGGGCCCCAAGGTGAAGGGTTCATCACGCGGGAGACGCGGAGGAATTACCCTGGGCCTCATGCCCGATATGACCTATGATGGCAATGAAGGAATGCCGGTGATGTTTGTCACAGAAGGAAGACCGGCTGCCGTGGGTGGCATCCAGAAAGGTGATGTAATCGTGGCCATTGAAGGAAAAAGTGTGGGGAATGTATACGACTATATGGCGCGCCTGGATGGCTTGAAAGAGGGCATGTCCATCGTGGTTCAGGTGAAACGTGAACAAGATCTCGTTGACCTTGTTATCCGTATCTAATTCTATAACTATCTTGCCTTATGAAGCTTAAAAAAGTATTATTCTGGGTTTTGGCCGTTGTTATCTCATTGGCTGCCATGTTCTACCAGCGAATGACCGGCCCCACCTATCCAAAGAAGTATGAAATAAGTGTTCAAAATCAGGAGTATAGTTTCAATCTTCCCCGGTCCAATAATGGAAGACCGGGAGATTACCCGGTGGAGATTGAGCTTCCGGAGGCTTTTTCAGCGAATCTGATCTGGCGACTATACCCGACTAATAATCCCTGGGATACCCTGAAAATGGAAAGACAGGGAGATATTCTGCTCACAAATCTGCCCCATCAGCCTCCGGCCGGTAAAATTGAATACCATCTGGAATTAATGGCCCATGGGGAATTAATCGATCTTCATGAAAAAGAGAATGTAGTGATCAGATTCCGGGGGGATGTACCCGCGTGGGCCCTGATTCCCCATGTACTGATGATGGTGCTGACCGTTATCTGGTCCATGGCCACCATCATTTTTGCCCTGGCAAACATTCCCTCCTACCAGAAGCATATGGGACTCACCATTATTTTCCTGCTGATTGGTGGATTTATCCTTGGCCCCATTGTTCAGAAATACTCCTTTGGGCAGTTCTGGACCGGATGGCCCCTCGGAGAGGACTTAACGGATAACAAGACCCTGTTTGCACTGATCGCCTTTCTTGTGGCCTGGTTCCTCAGGAAGAAATCCTATGGGAGATGGCTGGCCGTCGGTGCCGCCCTGGTCATGCTCGCCGTCTACCTGATCCCCCATAGCATGGGCGGTTCCGAGTTGGATCATGAGACAGGTGAAGTCGTTACAGGTGCCTTGGTATTACTGGCAGGGAGAAGGAGGATAAAACGGAATTGTTAAACCGATAATTGCAGCCCAACAATGCAAAAATACCAGTGTAAAGTCTGTGGATATGTGTACGACCCGGAAGAAGGTGACCCTGACAGCGGCATAGCTCCCGGCACTTCTTTTGAGGATATTCCTGAGGATTGGTACTGCCCGGTTTGTGGTGTGTACAAAAATGATTTTGAGCCGGTAGAGTAGCCTTCCGGAGCCATCTATTCAGCAGATTTCGGCGCTTGCCTCAGCATCTCCAGCAGAAACACCCAGAATTTGTCCACCGTATCGATCCGGATACGTTCTTCAGGGGTATGGGCGCCTTTGATGGTCGGGCCAAAAGAGATCATATCAAGATCGGGATATTTCTGCAGAAAGAGTCCGCACTCCAGACCGGCATGAATGGCTTTAATTTCGGGGTCCTGTTGGAAGAGTTTTATATATACCTGTTCTGATATTTTCAGTACTTCTGAGGAAGTATCAGGTTTCCACCCGGGATAAGCTCCCGAATGCCTGATGCTTGCTCCCATCAGCGTGAAGAGGGATCCCATTCGATCGGCAATATCCTGCTTGGCCGATTCCACACTGCTACGCTGGCTCGTTACTATCTCCAGATTGTCTTCCTCCGTGTGTCTGATGGATGCCAGGTTTGTGGAGGTCTCCACCAGTCCGGGTATGGCCTGACTCATTGCAATAACCCCGTGGGGACAGGCATAGAGGGCATTAAAAAGCCTTCGCTGGAACTTTCTGCGCATGGCAGACTCAGGAGCCTTCTCATGCACCATGGTCATAGTAAAATCGGGCTCTATCATATCCAGCTCCCCCTTCATGATCTGAACAAATGATTCGAAGTAAACCTTGATCAACTCAAGACTTGATTCAGGTGCCATAATCACTGCTTCGGCCTCCCGGGGAATGGCATTCCTGGCCTTTCCACCATGAATGGAGGCAAGCCTTATCTTAAAGCGCTGATCTGCATTCCAAAGGAAACGGTTCAGTATTTTAATGGAGTTTCCGAAGCCCCTGTGAATTTCATCCCCCGAATGACCACCCTGTAATCCGTTTACACGGATCCGGAAAGCCACCCAGTTCCTTTTGGCACGGACTGTTTTATACTTGAAACTGGCAATGGTATCAGTTCCCCCGGCACAACCAATGAATAGTTCGCCTTCATCTTCCGAATCGAGGTTTAACAATATACTGCCCTGGAGAAATCCGGGTTGTAAACCCAGGGCCCCGGTCATACCGCTTTCCTCGTCAATGGTAAAGAGGCATTCGAGCGGACCGTGTTCTATGCTTTCTGAAGCCAGGACGGCCATGGAAGCTGCAATACCTATGCCATCATCGGCACCCAGGGTGGTTCCCCTGGCCTTCACCCACCCGTCCTCCTGGTAAGGTTGGATGGGATCCTTATCAAAATCATGCTTCACTTCGGCATTTTTCTCCCCTACCATATCGGCATGTGACTGCAGAATAATTCCCTTCCTGTCTTCCATTCCTTTTGTAGCAGGCTTGGATATCAAGAGGTTACCGACCTGGTCCCGTTTGTATGCAAGTTTATGATCCTTTGCAAACCCGATCAGGTAAGTAATGATTTGATCCTCTTTCTTGGAAATCCTCGGAATGGCAAGAATTTCATTAAAATAAGCCCATACCTCTGAAGGTTTCAGCTCGGCTATTTTTTGCATAAACGGATTGAATAGTTGGCTTTATGTTTTGCAATATCTTTTGTCTCAAATATGATCTTCAGGCACAAAAGAGACTGAATAAAATTCTACTTTCGCAAAGATAACATTTCTACTACCTCATGCTAAACTGTTTATGAACATGCAGAAACGAACTATTGTAGCACTTCCCGGAGATGGAATCGGGAAAGTTGTACTTGAAGAAACCATCCGTGTGCTTGATGCCGCTGGATTTGAAGCCGATTATGTGGAAGCAGATATAGGCTGGGAATTCTGGAAAAAAGAAGGAAATCCCCTGCCCGATCGCACCCTGGAACTGTTGGAAAAGCATAAGATCGGCCTCTTCGGGGCCATCACCAGCAAACCCAAGGATGCAGCCGCAGAGGAGCTGGATCCAGATCTAAGAGATAAGGGACTGATCTATTCCAGTCCAATTGTGGGGCTCAGGCAGCATTTCAACCTGGATGTCTGCATCAGGCCCTGCCGCACCTACCAGGGCAATCCCCTGAACTTTATTCGCCGGGGAGCCGGTGAGACCATTGAGGAACCCGCAGTTGATGTGGCCATCTTTCGTCAGAATACCGAAGGACTGTATGGTGGCGTGGAGTGGAGCAATCCGCCTGAGATCGTGTACCAGGGACTAAAGACTCATCCTAAATTTGAGAAGAACTTTGGAGATGTGCCTGTGGAGGAACTTTCAATATCCACCAGGATCTTCACTAAAAAAGCCACCGAGCGCATCCTGAGGGCTGCCTTTGAATACGCGCGAAAGTTCGGATACAAAAGTGTTACTGTCTGTGAGAAACCCAATGTGATCAGGGAGACCTCCGGGATGATGTATAAAATGGCCCAGGAGATCCAGGCAGCGGATTTTACTGATATTGAACTGTGGAATACCAACATCGATGCGCAAATGATGTGGCTCACCAAGAATCCGGAGAACTACGGAGTTATAGTGGCCGGAAACATGTTCGGCGATATTGTTTCCGACGGCTTTGCCGGCTTGATCGGGGGACTGGGTTTTGCATGCAGTGCCAACCTTGGAGAAGAGGTTTCTGTCTTTGAACCCACCCATGGTTCAGCACCCAAATATGCTGATTATCAGGTAAGCATCGTGAATCCCATTGCCATGATGGAATCTGCCTGTATGATGCTGGATCATATTAACGAGGCAGAACTGGCATCTAAGATAAGAAAAGCCATTGCCAGCGTCATCCTGGAAGGAAAAGTGCGCACCTACGATATGATGAAAATGCCCGGACGGGCCGATGTGATTCAAAATGGTGCGGCCTCTACCACAGAAATGGCCGATGCCATCATAGCAAAGCTGTAAGTATGGAAACAATCAAAGCTGAAGTCCTTCAACTCTGGCCGGAGCTGGAGTGGATCGAAAACATGGATCTGCGGATCAAAACTGCAAAAGTATGGGAGCGTGCGTTGGAAAAGAGTGTGCTCACTTCGGACGACCTCAATCGGATCCCTTTTACCCTGCTGTGCGGACCCGATCTGAAGGTCTCCTTCATGGCCCATAAAAGATCGGTGGTACATATCGCCCTTGAAAGTGGCAAGAAGATGAACGAATTCTACGGGGACGAGCTCCCCGTAGATATGGATGTCTTGATAGCCGGTGCCATCCTTGCTGATGTGGGAAAGCTGCTGGAGTATGTGCTGGACGATAAGGGGAAGGCTGTACAGGGTTCCTATGGCAAGTTCCTGCGTCATCCTTTTTCGGGGGTAAGCCTGGCCGAAAGCTGTGGCATACCACCGGAAGTGTGCCATATTATCGCCGCCCATGCAGGGGAAGGAAACATGGTTAAACGAAGCACAGAAGCCTTTATCGTTCACCATGCCGACTTTATGACCTTTCTCCCGTTTAAGCAGCGGGCTTCATAGTTTCGGGCTTATGCGAACGTGCGATCTAACTCTCTTCCAGCTGGGATAATTTCTCTCTGGTGAAGGGATTATCCCCAAGCTCCAGTGCCTTTCTGAATTGATCGATGGCCTGCAGGGTATCGCTTTGGTTGAGGTAAAAATCACCCATGGAATCGTATACATTGGCACTTTCGGGATAGTTTTTGATATTCAGCTCGAACATGGCCTTTGCTATGGCCGGCTTGTTCGTGTTCATGAAATTATAAGCCAGGGAGTTCACATCAGGTTCTGATGGAGGGACCGGATAGCCAAAGCGTTCGGAAACCAGACTGTAATGCTCCTCCAGGGCCTTCATGATTTCCGCCGGATCATCTTTCGCATCCTCCTCAAAAAACTTATTGAGGCCCTTCAACCTGTACCAGGGAAAGAGGAAGCGCAGGGCATCATATTCTGTAATCAGGGGAACACTGCCGTGGTCATCGTCTTCGTAATACTTCCACCCGAACTCCAGGGGGGATTCCTCCTGGCTGTCCAGCTTTTCAATAAAGCTGAGTATGGAACGAATGTGGTTCGAAGACTGCGCCGTGTCCTCCCTCACACGATCCAGATCCATGTCTTCCTGCATGGTGTTTGCCACACCCAGGAAAAGGGCCTTCCCCTCCAGAGTTCCTCCCTTCAGGACCGCATCGGTTTTCTTAACCAGCAACCAGTCGTCCCACCACATGCTGGGATCGATGGCCACGTAGTTGCTGAAAAGGTGGGGATGACTGAATAGTGCATATATGGCTGTTAATCCCCCGAAGGAATGCCCAACAAAGGTCCGGTACCCAGTAACAGGATAGTTTCCTTCCACGTAGGGGATCAGCTCTTTTTCCATGAATTCCATGAATTTATCCCCTCCTCCGGATGTCCTGGCAAAGGTGCTGTCCCCAAACATCACATCCACATGACTGGGAGTCAGGTCCCTGGTCCGGTCGGTGTTGGGAATGGCCACCACAACCATTCTTGGAACAATGGCATTCTGGCCCAGGTTATTCAGCAAGCCTGTGACCGCATGAAAATGGCCGGGACCATCCAGTAAATACAGTACCGGGTAAGTGGACTTACCATAGATCGCCCCTGCGGCCTCATCCGGAACATGAACCCAGATCTGCCGCGTCTCATCCAGGATCTCTGAGTGCAGGCTGTCGAGGTGCCCAATCACAATTGGCTCGCCGGGGGACAAGTCTGCTTGCTTATTATCCACCTTTCCACATGCTGCAAGAACAGTTGCTGCAATAAGGAGTAAAAGGAAATTCTTCATACGTGCTGTGTTTTAATTAAAAGGATATGGTCTTCTCATGAACAATCAGTCCGTTCACATCCCGATGTGTAAACGTTATTTGCGGCAGCTTGTCCTTCCGGTAGACCTCCACGGCCAGGAAGCCACCGTTCACCCTCAGGAACTGGTGTTCAGGTCTCCTGTCCTCCTGACTCCATCCCTGGGCATGGGAATCACTGGAAGGTCCCTGGGAAAACTCCAGCACCCCCGTAGGTGCATCCTCTGATACATACTGCCAGTGCCTGTCCCCATTGATCACAAATACGGAATGCTCCCCCAGGAAGGTCCTTAACCAGAGGCCTTCGGTCTCAAAAGCCTTGTTGGCATGGTTATCATTCTTGCCCTTGCTCCGGTCCGGCCCGACCACAGGTGTGGGAGAAAGCAGAATCTTAAAAGTGGCATCAGAATTACGCACAGTCTCCACAAACCACTCCTTCTGCTCCTTCCCCCATATGCTTTTGCCGGGTCCGTCGGGCTCCCAGTTATCGGTTCTGAACTCCCTACCTTCCACCACCCAGATCTGAAGATCCTTTCCCCATCTGAAGGTCCGGTAGGGCTTTCCTTCAATGGGAACCTGTTCCTCCCAGATGGCCAGTCCATCCTCAAAGCCCAGTTCTCCAAAGGCTTCCATATTTGGTGATGCATCATTATACATCATGTCGTGATCGTCCTTCTGCAGGTACAAGGGTGTCAGGGCGTAAAACTCCCTCAAAGAGGGCCAGGCATTGTTGGCATGCCATTTATGTCTTGCCAGCTCCACCTTGTTTGCCATGGGGCCGGGCTTGTCATAGTAGACATAATCACCCGTATGGCAGTGAAAGTCGGGCTGAAGCTTTATCATGGCATCGTAGATTTTAAATCCCCGTTCCGGATCATCAAAATCCCAGAAATACTGGCAGGAGGTGGAAGTAAATGTGACCGGAAAGGCTTCTGAAGCCAGAGGTGCTGTCCTGAAATGCCCCTGAATCTCCGAAACAGGCGATCCCTTTTCTTTTCTGCCCTGGATCCTGATTTTATACAGGGTATTGGGCGAAAGTCCTTCTATTGTTTTCTTCAAGGTAAAATCCCTGTAAGAAGAGACATACTCCCATTCAGTGGTGAGTGTATTTGTCCCGGCTGTCAGCATGATTCTTACCTGGCCCTTAGCCCCTTGAACCGCCCCGTCCATCTCATCCACCGGCATCGTGTCATCAAAATCAAGCGGACTCCGAAAAGGAGGGGCTTTGCGTTCATGGCGGACAGGTACAGGGTCCTTCTGCGCGCACAGGCGGGTCCAGATAAGCACCGAATTTGCTCTGACCTCACCCACCTTAAAGCCATTGGTGAAATACAGCGTATCGGATTGTATGGCAAAAGAATTTTGCTGCAGGAGCAAAACGGTAAGAAGAAATAAAAGTCTCCGCAATATCATTTTGATTCAGGCTTAGTTTAATTCAATCCGCCTGGGATGCTTTCCTCTGAACTCCTCCTTCAGATCCAGGCGGGTTATATTGTTATTATCAAGTTGAAACACCAGAATAAATTCCATATCTGAAATATTGATGAAGCTGGAATAGAGGGTTCCTCCTACTCTGTCGTCCTCCATGGTTCGCGGCACCTGGACCGCAGCTGCCATTGCATTTCCAACGCTTCTTATATCCACGGTCTGATCATCTGCCTCCAGCTGGTCCAGTCGCTCCTCAATGGATTGATAGCGCGGACAGGGGTAATTCCCCCGACTGGGATCCGAAAGAAGAAAGTTGGTCATTATCAATCTGTTATCCTTAATCGAAACAATCTTCCGCTGGCCATCCAACCACTCCACCACCACCGCATTTCCAGTAGAATCGCCCAGCATCATATGCGCATTATTCAGGGCAATGTCTTTCTTTTCCAAGAAAACCAGCGCCTCCTCCACCGTACGGCACCTGGCCAGGATATCATCTCCCAGGTTCCCCTTTGGTCGCCTCATTCCACCCGGAATTTCCTGCTCCGGACTTACCGCACCATCAAAAAAGAGACCCGCTTCGTTGATTCCTCCCTGGGCAAAATCATCCCAGCCATACCACAGACGGGCCAGCTTGTTCCTGCCAGCCGGATTGATCCGGATAAGGGCCTCCACATCATACCAGTAATCTTCGTTATTGACCACATAGATCTTTCCGGTGTTTTTATCGATGTAATAAAGTACCGAGCAGGCATTGCTTTCACGGCTTTGGAATAATCCGCACAAAACAAATAATATGACCCATAGTTTCTGCATTGCTATTAATCTGAGTATCGTATCTTACTTAAATATGGCAACAAGACGCTCTCCTTCCGAATTGCCGTAGGCCCGAAACATACCGGTGGTATTGGTCACCATGGCAGGACGACCAAACTTGTCCAGGCAGATCACCCCTCCGTCGCCACCTGCCTTGACCAGTGTATTTTCCACAAGCTCGCTGGCGGCCTTTTCCACATCATAGCCTTTATACTCCATAAGTACCGAGATCTGGTGTGCCACAGTCCACCTGATAAAATACTCCCCGTGTCCGGTGGCAGATACCCCGCAGGTGGCATTGTTGGCATAGGTTCCCGCCCCGATAATGGGCGAATCGCCAATGCGCCCGTACTTCTTGTTGGTCATGCCCCCCGTGGAAGTCCCGGCACAGAGGTTCCCTGCTTTATCAAGCGCCACACAGCCAACGGTTCCATGC
>Ga0180430_10001473_pt1 | contig 22852 bp, 8 predicted proteins | sample SS_ome_9_FD_132999 | JGI IMG/M metagenome (GOLD analysis project Ga0180430, IMG submission 132999) | Hypersaline lake sediment archaeal communities from the Salton Sea, California, USA - SS_1_S_2 metaG | ecosystem: Environmental > Aquatic > Non-marine Saline and Alkaline > Hypersaline > Sediment... | reverse complement strand
GCGAGCAATGCCTGCGCGAGTGCCTGTTGTTGCTCTTCGTCGCGCTGATCGATCGTTCGTTGCACGATCCATAGCAAATAGGAAACGGAGAGGTCGCGATGAACGGGCAGGAGGCGATCTGCATGGGCGTCGTACAACTCCGCCGCACTTAACAGATTTCCAGCCGCGAACTCGGCCTGCGACCGGTAGATTGGATATGCAGGATCGGTCGCGGGCACTGGAACTTCCAGCAGTCCCATCGCCAGCGACGCCTTCCCCCGAACCGACTTCAGCTGTGGGATATCCGTATCATCATTGAAATAATGATGACCGCTACGATAACGAGCGAAAGTTTGCAAACCGCAGCGCGCTATTGCACTGGCCGCTGACGGGTTCTGCTCGATAAGTTTCTCGGGCAGATCGACCATCATCTTCAGCGTGTGATGGTGATTCTCCGTGTGGCGCCAAAAGTACGGTGCCGTCCGGTGAAGGTCATCCGGTTGACTTTGCTCAACTACAATATTAAGCAACCGACTATTAAAGTTCGACGGGCGTTGTGTTTCATTGAAAGACCGGAGGGGACCGGCAATTTCGAGCATCAGCTCCATCACTTTTGGATCGGTGAAGACTTCTTCGTTGACTTTCGCAAGTTCTTCCAGACCGATTATTTCCAGGCGCACGGGCGATTTCTTGATTCCTTCGACCGCGCGACTCAGCGCGGCAACGGTTCGTGCCACATCAGGCTGAAAGGTCGGTGGCTCGACCGGCTGCTCGGGTGGTGTCTCCATTTCCGCAGGTTCCGGGGGTGTCCAACCTTCGGGAGGCACCATCAGTTCGAGCAAATCGCTACAAAAGATTTCGGGGGCCGCCGAATCGAGAATTGCCACTTGTGCCGGTGTCATCGCATCGGCCTTGAAGCTCTGGCGGATGCCGTAACGCACCTCGAAGGGAAGCTTCTTATAGACGGGCGACTTGATCAAGTCCAGCATCACCTTGACCGATTCGGCGTTGTCTTCAGGGAACTGGACGTTGATCCAAGCCATGACGAGCCACGGCTCGACCTTGCCTTGTTGGAGCCGATCGGTCACCGCGCGGCGGAGGACAGGCTCGAGAGGATGGGCGCGGTACAGCTCGCTGTGCTGAACGAACCATTCCATGCCATGGTGGTGTTGCGCTACGCGCTCGAGGACCGGATTGTAACGGGAAGGGCTAAGCCCGCGTCCGCGATCATGCCCACACAAGTAACCTTCCTCGCACTCGAACCCGATCGTGACCGCTTCGCGTAGCAGCATTTGCGCTTCGGGGCTCCGATCGCGGAGCAGTTAGGGCAACGCCTCGTGGGTAACGGTCAGCACCTTGATAAGGCGCGACCTTACGTAGGGCATCTTCGGCTGACGTGAGCGGAAATCGCCCCACAGCTTCTTCAACATATCCAACCGCTTTGCAACAGGATCACTCGCTTTCACATCCGGGGAGGCAAGCGTGGTGGCAACTTTCTTCGATCGGGCGATCTCCTGATCCCGTTTCGCCGAGTCACCAGGTCGACCGCACCAGTGCCAAAGCTGATCGGCAGCGCTACCGGAAAGTTCACCAGTGCTTAGTCGCCAAATCTCAGGACCTAGCAGAGCAGCCATCGCCTTATCGAGATCCTTCTCCTCACCTGCCGCTGCGATCGCCCGGACCATCGAGGCCTCGGAATGCGGATTCTGTTCGAGAACGGGTGCCAGTTTCTGGGCCTCTTCAAATGTCATATTCCGCCAGTCAAACCCCATATCGGGTCCCGACTTGCTGTTAACGACTTTCGGATTCGCCAGGGCATACTCGCGAGCTTCCTCAACGGTGAACACCTGCGGTCCGCTGTCGTAGTAGCGACCGCCCCACGACTGGTAGAAGTCAGCCAGCTCAAGACCCTCCAGCTTCGCAGCAGCTGCCTTGACTGGCTTGAGCTTGTGTTCGACATCGATGGGCCAGTACTTTTTCGGATCGTCTTTGTAATAACGCCCACGACGTTCGGCCCAACCGGTCTGGACCAATTCAGCGAATTGCGGGTACTTGTTCAAAAGGGCCGTCGCCTCTTGCAAGGGGAGCTTGGCCTCTTTACCGTGGACAAGATTCATGTTGTATTGTTTGACTGATATCGTCCAGTCGAGCCGCAATCGCAACTCCTCATCGAACGTAATTCCCTTCGCTAGTGCCTTCACGTTGGCCACGAACTCGGGTGAGAATTGACCACGTTCAAAGTTCCATCCGGAGATCGTATCGAGCAGCCAGCGGAAATAGCTTTGATAGCGGGTGATCAGCAGATCGTTGGAGACGCTCGGATCTTTGGTACAGGCCAGCAAGCGCTTGGCAACGGCGTTGCGGTCCTGGCGACGAATCGCCATGTCGAGATACCAAGTGTCAAACTGCTTTGCCCGCCCGCAACTGTGCAGGCGATTTCCTTCGGTGGACATGTAGGCATAGGCGCCTTCGACGTCGTTGAGCTGATCGAGCAGCAGCGTATAGACGGCCAGCGTGGCGATTTGAGCCGTTGGTGATTTGAGGTCCGCTCGTTTCAAGTACTGCTGAAAAAGGGCAACAGCGGTACGCCAATCGCCGCTTAGCTCAGCCGCATGTCCAGCATGGTAGAGCAGCAGCGGATTGGCGGCAACGTTCTGCCTGAGCCATTGCTGGGCGACGGCCACGGCCTCGGTCGGTTTCTGCTCGGCGATTCCGGCCAGTAGCAGCGAGACGATCGTCTCTTCGGTCTGCGTCGCCGGCGAAATCGCAACCGCCTTTCGCTGCTCGTCGAATGACGGCACGGCAGATGCGGCGCGAACAAAGACGCAAACCATCATCGCAGTTGCGACGAATAATACGTACGGGCGAATCGGCATTGGTGATCGATAATTGCGCATCTCTCGCCCCTACTCCTCTTTCAGCGCGGATAGCTTCTTGCGAGCTTCCTCTATGTGTTTGCTCGAAGGATAATCGAAGATCAACTGCTGCAGCTTTTGCCTCGCGACTTCGTTATCTCCCATCCGATAGGCGACCTGCGACCAGAGCAGCAGCATCTCATCAAGGAATGCCGCATCGGGAAAATCAGCGAATACGTGTTCCAGCAGATCAGACGCTTGGGCGAAATCCTCGGTATCGACGTAAAAACGTACGACTTGACTGAGCGCCTTCGCTGCGAACGAGCTTTCGGGATACGTTTCGTAGGTCTTGCGATAGGCGGCGATCGCGCGAGTCATCGCTCGCTGTTTCGCGGTCATCGCTGCGCGACCGGCATCGGACCATCGACTGTCGTGTTCCTTTTCGAATTTTTCTTCAACCTGCTTCTGCACCACTTCGCCGATGCGGAATTGCGCCTCGGCCGCCGAAATGGGATTTCGTAGCTCGAGAACACGCTGATAACTCTTGACCGCCTCATCGTAATCGCCCTTTTCGGCTAGCGCCCTGCTGAGCGTCATCAGTGCTTGATCGGCAAGCACGGACTGCGGATAGAGACGATTGAATGCCTGGCACGTCGCTGTGGCGGCTTGGAAATCGTCTTTGAGAATCTCGCTCTCCCATTTCAGTTTGAACGCCTGTTCCAACAGATCGCTAGGAATATTCTTACGATCGAGAATAATTGAATCGACCTTCGAGAGTGCTTCGTCCGCTCGCGATGCGGCTCGCTGTCCCAGTCCCATATCTTTGTAGATCAATCCTAGTCCTTTGAGCGCCTCGGCCTCGACTAGATTCTTGCGTGCCTTCAGTACGGATTCGAAGACGACAAACTGATCGGCCGATACTCCGGAACTGACCGAACCGGAGACTTGAACCCTCGCGATACTTTCTCGAGGCTGGTCGCCATAGAGATGCACGTCGTCCATGTATGAAACTTCGAGCTGATCCAATTCGTCGCAATGCAGCAGATCATCACTGGCATCGGGTGTATTATCAGCCAACAGAGCGAGCTTAATCTTCCCACCGAAAACACCGGTCCGACAGACATCGTCTTCGCCTCGCTCGGTAAGCGTGATCTTCACCGAATCTCGCTCTTTCCAGACATCTTCCTCTTCATCCTCGGCCGTGAAGATATCGAGCACGCCATTCGCTTCCTCTTCAGCAACCTCGGCTGCGTCGACTTTGTAGAGCGACTTCACGGTAACGGTCAACGACTCGGCTTTGGTCGAAACATCAAGGTCTGCGTCTCGAAGCATGAGGGCTTGAGGCTGGCCCGGAAACGCGATATAAGCGGGCGTTGAAAAATCACCCAGAAAGAAACCGATCGTGCCCGTGCTCACCGCACGAACCTTACCACTGCGAGCCACATCTTTGCTGCCATCAAGCGTGCTATCGTCTACATAAGTCACCGTCAACGTGTCGCCACCGATCATCTGCAACACACCGTCGCCAGGAGCGGGATCGCCGATTTCCGTCGGAGCTGACGTTAGCGACTCGTTCTTTTTACCGGCAATCGGGACACCTGTGAGCTCTTCGACATCGCCGCTGCTTACGGTAACGGTTGCTTTCACCTCTTTGCCGATCTTACGAAGAACTTGAATGTCGGCGTCCGATATCTTGGCATAAAAGCGCTGGCCGATCTCGATGCGTCCCATCTGCTCGCCGGTATCTTCGATCTCGGTACCGACTAGCGAAAGTGCGTCGATCGCCTTGTTCCAGCTCTTCAAGTTGTAATGACTCATTCCGATGTAGAAGTAGGCCATATTCGCCCACTTGCTCTTGCCCGCCACTTCGGTAAGGCGACGGAACATCGGGAAGGCGGACGTATATTGGCCAGCCTGATAATAGGAGAAACCTGCCTGAAATAGCGACTCTCGATAGAGTTCCTCTTCTTCCGGAGCCTGTGTCTGGCCGGGAAGCGGCGCGAGCAGTCGCGAGAGAAGCAGGAAGTGGCTGAGCGCCTCCTTCATCTTTCGCTGCTGAAGGAAGTGTCGCCCCTTCGCCATGTGCGCACGATAACCGAGGATATTTCCCTGATTGTCGCGGATCACCGTATCGAGCATCGCCAAACCGCGATCGTACTGCTTGTAGTCCATCAGCTCGACGGCTTTGTCGAACAAATGCTTCGCTCGGCGATCGACGTCGACAGTGGTCCGACGCGTCGACGAAGATTCTTCCTGCGCGCAGGATCGATCCGCACCGAATATTGCAATCGAGGCAAACATAACACCGAACAAAAGTACGCCGCGACGACGTACCCGCCGAATTCCGGAACAAACATTTATGGAATGAGTTGCCATCTCAAGGCTCCTTCGAACCGTTTATAATAAACTGATGTCTTGAATCGATTAATCCTCGGCCGTCGCTTCGCCACCGATCACCCTAACGCCATAACTTTCGAGCCGACCGTGCGCCACACTCGACTGACTGCTTCTGGGGTACCGGCGAAGTACCAACTGCAGTTGTTGAACTTCTTTGGACTTATCACCACTCGAGCGGTAGATATCCGCGACCCTTAAACAAGCCTCGGCCGCGATGTCGCCGCCAATCATCTCCAGCTCTTGGGCCTGCTTTACCGCCTCGTCGTATCGCTTGAGCGACACGAGGCATCCGATCACCGCCCATGTCGAATCGGGCTGACGATTGGCTGCCCTGTAGAGTTTGATCGCCTCTTCAAGTTGGCCCTGCCATTGCACGAGATTCGCATGCGCCCAGATGATATCCTGGGCATGCTCGGGCGACTTGCGCAGGACGGGCACATCGGCCAACGCCTTCTGCTGGAAATCGCCGTTATTCTGCGCGCGTCTATAATAGTAGTCGAAACGAGTCCGCGCCGCGAGCGTCTGATCTTTGATCTTGCCGATGTATCTCAGCACAACATCTTCGCCTTCGTAATTGGTCGCGAAGTTCGCCAGATTGCGTAGTGCCTCGTCATCCATGCCGTCCGTCCGAACAGCACGCAAGACTGCAAGTGCCTCTTCATGCATGCTATTGGGATGCCGCAGCGTTCCCATCAGCGAGATCTTCTCTTCATTACTCAAGTTTGCTACAAGCGGTCGACCGTGCTTTTCGAAAAACGCACTACGCGTTTCACGGTCGCTCGAGTAATGACTGATCCATTGTTGCAAGTGTGCGAGCGATATAGGCTTGAGTTTGAACTGCGTCTCCATTCGCTGGGCCCATTTCGCACGATCCTTTTCATAAACGCGCTGCACGGAGAACCATAATACTCGCAGCGCGTCGTTCTCCACGAAACGGTCGCCCATCTGATTGCTCCAATAGCGACAGGCAGCTTCTTTCTCCTGCGTCTCGGCATTTGAACGCAAAACGGTTTGCAGGACATGGCTCCAATAGGTTGTGCTCTCCTCGGGGATAGCGATCGGTGTTCGCCAGCCGAAGCCGCCAGCTTCGTTGCAGAATTCCAATAGCTTTTCCTGATTGGGAACTCGAACGGTATAATGATAAACGACGTTCGCTCGCGCAGCTTCGGCAGCTTTGACATTGCTTTCACGAAACGCTACGGCCGTGCGCCATCGGTAGGACGTCGCCTCCTCGAAATCGCCTCGCTTCTCCATCGCGGTCGCAAGCTCCGCCAGCGCCGAGCCCGAACGTGGTTGACGCACATAGTCTTTATCCTTAGCCAACCGTGCCCAGGTCGCTAAACTCTTTGCTTCGTTCCCGTTCAGAGCATGACACTGCCCGATGTAGTAAAGTGCCGCAGCCGCGTAAGCGACATCGTCGGGAAAATAATCGACCACATCCTGATACGCGGTAATCGCCGTGTTACGTTTGTCCAACAAATGAAGGCAACGTCCCATTCGCAACAAAACGTAGGGAAGCGCCTGGCCGTCGGCGAACTCGAAGGAGTATGCCTTGTACGCTGCGTAGGCTCCCTTGTAATCCTTCTTAATGAAAAGCTTATCCGCATCTTCAAGAGCGACGGCCTCGAACGTATCGAGCTTCGCGAAATCCTCGCCAGGATAGAGAAGTTCACCACTCGCGTTATCGGCTGCTACGGCAGCGCCACACGACTGCATGACAATCGAAGCGACGAAAACGAGCGTGAGCGAAAAAAAGCGTTTACGTGTCATACCGCGAACTCCTGATGCATGCCTGCAATCAACCAAATGGGCATCATGCTTCAATACATTGTTTGCAGAAAAATATTTAGCCGTCTCTTACAGGCGGTTTTCTTAGGCAGGGAAAGTTGGATCGGTGGGGTGGTAGGAGAGAGATATCAGTGTACCGGTAGTGGAGTTATCCAAATCAATTTCGACGATGAGTAAAACGTCTCACACTCATGCTTCTTGCAAGTAGAAGTGACAACGCGATGGACATCACCATCCTTCATACACTGTAAATTTGTAATATATCTATTATAATACGAAGAAAGTTAGCGCCAACATGTTTAACGGACAAAATTCATTGTATTTAGGACACGCAAAGCCGTAAAATCACGGATTTGCCCGATTTCGAGGCACCTAGAGTCAAACGAAAGCACTAGGGCTTGGAAAGAGCCTCGACGGCGCTGACTGCGGCGGCTCGGACTGCCTCGTCCATGTGTTCGATATATTTCCGCAATTCGGGCAACGCTCGCGGATCTTTGCGTGCGGCGAGAATGCCACAAATGCCTACAAGTCGATCGCCCTGTGCCGATTTGAGTTCGCCAATCCAGCGATCTGTCATTCCTTTGCCCTTAAGATCAGCGGCAAGAATAACTACGGTCTCACGGAGTATTTCATTCGGCTGAGTGATCGCAGCGAGCAGGTCATCGAAAGCATCTTCTCCGCAAACCGCAACGATCTTTCGCAATCCGGCAGCTTGGTAGAAAAAGTCATCAGAATGCGTCTTCATTAATTGCCGACAAAGCGCGACGGACGGATCGCCATCAGCCACCTCTGCCAAATCGCCTGCAAACCGTTCGTCGACCAGATCATGAATACTGATCAACGGCTGTGGATTATCGTCCTTTTCAATAATCTCGATCGTTTCCTCAAGCGAATCTCGATGCTCGCCACTTTTCCATACCGTCCGCATCTGATAAAGCTGAGGCAAAACCGACTTGGCACTTCCGGCATACGTCTTGAGGGTATTGAATCGCGCGGGCAAGCGAGCGTACGCCCCCCAGCGACCGAGGTCGAACGTTTCCATGCAAAGCGGAATTCCTTCCTTAATGCGAAAACGTGCGAGAAGCTCTAACCCGCAACGACGTGGATCATCGTCGAACATCAGGTAATTCATCGCAGGCGTTTTGATCGTATCGTAAATCTCCTGCGCCATCATGGCCGTGTCTTCCCGACTAAAAAACGCAAACGCGTACGCACCACACCCACGTGTTCGTCCCGAAGGATCATCGAGCAATTTCGTGATCGCCGGATAAAGAACCTGTCGATCCAATCCTTCCAGCGGATTTCCATCCAGCGCGACCTGCGGCAGAACACCGTCGAAGTAGAGCGGCGCGTATCTTCCGCTGGCATAACCGAGCGAAAATGCCAACGCCTGCTGTTTGGGTTTCATCAACGCTTCCTCTTGCGATTCGGTAATCGCCCCGAGCAGATCGGGCAACGCAAGACGCGACGGTTTGCCGATTCTCGCCAGCGCATAACCGGCCGAGATGCAGACGATCGACGACTCGTCGGAAAGTGCTTTGGAGATCTGCGGAACCGCTTCGGTAGCGCGTTCGCCCAAGTATCCGAGCGCGGCACACGCGCCTGCACGTGCCTCCGGATTCTCGTCGTCGAGCATCTCGATTAACCGAGCCGTGAAGTCTCCTTCTTTCTTGGCGAGCGATTTAGCGATCCACTCTCGTGCGATCGGCGACCAGCAGTCGAGTTCGTCGATCAGCTCGTCGACACTCATCTGATCGGTGTTCGCTAGTCGCCATCTTCCTGCAGCGATCGCGTCTTGAACCTCGCTCTTATCGATCAGAACCGGTTTGGGAGCCCCCTTGCCCGTCAAGTGAATTGCCCGGCGGGGAAGCGTAGCGATCAGCACCTGCGCGGCAGTCGGATCGAGCAAGCCACGGCCGTATTGTCCGCCCAAGGGCTGGTTCACGAAACTGCCATCCGCCAACCGCGTCAGCGCCCAATACCATCGCAACTGCTTGTGAAACGCCGCGATCAATTCCGGTCCGCCGCTTGCGGCACCGATCGGATCCCAGAAATAGCTGTACGAATTCCCGCTATGTCCGTACTCGCACGTGTTGTACAAGGACGAGGTCAGCTTGGAAAAGAAACGGACCGCCTGCTGATTGCCCGACACTTGAAATGCGACCGCAGCGATCCCATTCTTGCCATTCCCCGACATGCCGTTTCTACCATTAGCGTAGATTTCCAAGCTGGGGCGATGATACCCGTATCCGATCGATCCCTTGTCAATGAACTGCCGGAAAAAGCGATCCGATCGCAAAATCGCATCATCGATCTCAGGATGCTCGATCCCACATTTCTTTGCTAATAGAAGCGAAAGAAAGCAAGGCAAACCAGACTGATTGAGCGCACCGTATCCAGGCAAACGACCGTGAAGTTTTCCGCCGTTCTGGCTCGTCCAGGCAAAGGCGTGCCCCCAAGTTCCACCGTTGCTCTGCCCCATTGCCGTTTTGACGGCCATCTCTCGGATCGCGGGCAGTACATACTCATCGCCACTTGCCAGATAATATTCCGTAAGCAGAAGATTATGGTAACCGCAGGTCCAAGAGGATTTGCCCCCACTTTCGACACTGACATGAATGTCCGGTTTGGCCCAACTCGCATTGTGGATGTAGTCGCGAACGATCTGCTGGTGTTCCTTTTCGCCCGTTGCTAGTAGCGCGAGCGCGACTTCGCTCAAGCGACTCATATCGCCGCGATCGACAATGACCTTGATCGCGTCTTCAAGAATCCGCTTCGTCTTCGGGCAGTCGTAAGGAGCTGTCTCGCTGTAAGTTCCCATAACCTTGAGCTGTAGCTCCACCGTCGTCTCGACTCCACGTCGGGGCTTTGCGTTTTCGATGGGACGCCAACGAATAAGTTTCAGAATACCGCGGTTCTCTTCGCGCTCGGCCTCGTCGATTGCCCGGCCCATCGCCATCCGTGCATCGCAGTCAAAACGCTTCCCAAAAGCGCCAAGAATAACATCGCCGACTTCGAGAACGCCATCGGCCGACGATTCGGGATCGACTGCGGTAATGAGAATTTGCCTCGCGTCGGTCGTCATGAAGTTTCGGCCGATAAACATCCAGCCTCGAGCACCGGTAGGACCAAGGTAATATTCCCCTGCCCTTTCAAAATCGATCGTCTTCGTCAGATCCGGATTCGTTTCTAGAAATACCATATCCTGAGCGGCTGCAAAAGTGCCAAGAAGCAGGAAAGATAAGACCAATATTGTAAATCGTAGCGAGGTGACCGGAGTCTTCATGACTCTTCCTTTCAATATTGTTAGGCAATTATAATATTTCACTTTGCCGGTTCGATGAATACGTGAATTACATTGTGCGTTGTCATCACGGGCGTAAGGTAATCGGCTAGTTGCCCGTAAGTAAATCGCGTGTTGACAAACACCAACAAAACAGGCGGCCCCGGTCGACGACCCTCGGCTTTGCGCCGGGCAGCGTCCTCGTCTAGCCGGCGACGAAGCGCTTCGAGCGAATCAACCTGATGCGATGTTTCCTTCACCACGATCTTGCCGTCGACCATCGCCGACTTATGCAACTCGAGCACCGCCTTGACAGTGTCTCCATCATGCTTCAGGTGAAGCTCCCAGGGATCGACGACACGGCTTTCGGGCTGTAGGAGCCGGCGATTTGGCAAGAACGCCTCGTAATACAACTGCCCACTCTCGGGTGGCTCGATGCGAATGCCTCGCTCGGTATCGATCATGGCGAGAAATTTACATACCTGGGTGAGGGCAGTCAATGGTAAAGCGGGATCGAATCGAATCGATACGAACGGATCGCGATCCGCTTCGACCAATTTACTGAAATATGCCAGCACGGCGGGAAGTTCCGTTTCGTCGACCACCGGTTTGCCCGACGTGTCGGTGAGCAAGAATTCAACCTGCGGCGATGAAGGGTTTTCTTCCGTCGGTTTCTTCATGCGGATATCGAGAACGAGATCGACGACACGCTTTTTCGACTCCGGCTCGAGCGTTATCGTTACCAGTTCGTTTTTGCGAAGCCCACCGTCGGGACCGACGAGCTGCGAGCCGTAAACGGCAGCCTTACGAGCGCGGCGCGGAATGTCCAGCACGGTTGTCGGATCATTATAGAGAGATGCAACCGACTTCGGATCCATCACGTCGGCTGCGTACTCCTGACGAGTCGAATCACCGGCCGATGTCACCGTCATCGAACCAGTAAAAACAAAACCTGTCTCCGGAAGCGTCCGTTCCGTCGATTTATCGATCACTAGACTCTCAAGCCTCACCGGTGCGCTATCACCTTCAGCAGCGACACTTGCGATGACTCGTTCCCCTTTGGGCCAGAAGCGAAGCTTCCCTGGATGAAAGGGCTCGCCTGGCTTCATGCCGATGAACTCCAACGCCCGATGAACGTCGCTGGGCTTTGCATGCGACCAGAGCAAGGCTTCGTAGCCTTTATCGCTGTCAGCCGCGATTAGCAGGAACTCGACGATCGTCTGCGACGCGATACCGGTTGCCTCGGCCGTCAGTTCGACGCGGCAGCTCTTCCGATCGGCGATCAAACCAGGCAGGACTAAGATATTCGCGTCGTCTCTGAACTTCACCCGATCGGACTCGTACCGATCGGTCACGCGAGACGCATGAATCGGCATTTCGCCATACTGGGCCGGTCGCTCGGGTTGCAGCTGCTCCATCTCATCTTGCGCAGATGCAGATGATGCAATCAGCAGCATGCCGAGCCATCCGATGAAGAAGCGAATTATCATAAGCCGGATCATTTCTACGATTATATTTTCCTATGGTCGCGAACCCACGTCTGGAGAGTCGCATAGCAATTCAGTATAAACCCACCCATCGCCAAGTCAAGGATCGAACTGATTTCCACCGAAAAGCCCTTATTCGACCCGTCGCACCGAGCTGCAAACCCGCCTTTATAACAAAAGTGACTGCACCCCCGATCGGCAAGCCGACGGTGATGCAGTCACGAAGTCCAGGTTCCTTCCCGGTCTGTAGGCATTTATGCGTTATCGTTTGATTCGAATTCGCCTTACTGTGCAAGTCGCTTTCGTCGGAACCAACCAAGCCCCAACAATCCCAGCGCGGCCAGAATGAAGGTCGAGGGTTCTGGAATGGGGACGACCGACAGGGCACCTGTCATTTCGTCGTATTGATATTTCAAGTCACCTGCAAACAAGGTCCAACGATCGGTTCCTTCTTCGGTGAAATTGATAACGGAAAACGTATCGCCGTAATTCACGTCCAGACCGTCGCCCGTGTCCACAATCTGCCACAGGTCGCCGATCATCGAGCTGGCGTCGGTCAGATCGAAGACGAAATCGCCATCGAGATTCAACGTACCCGAGCCGTCAATCTGATTATTCTGACCAGAGGGACCGATGTCGAACAGAAGCTCTGCATCGTCGACCAAAGTCAACACACCCGTGTCGACCGTCGTGTTGCCCCGGTAGGTGTTCTTACCAGCGAGCTGTAGCGTTCCCGTATCGGTCTTGACCAGGTTGCCGCCCGTTCCTTCGTCGGAGATAACGCCCGAAAGCCTAGCGGTTCGACCGTTATCGACTCGTACGTTGAAATCCGCACCTTGGGCGATAACGACATTGTTCGGAACGCCGGCCTGCAGGTCGGCTGCCATTCGAAGCGATCCGTTTTCAGCACGAAGCGTTCCCGTTCCCAACGAGGCAACGTTATCGATCGTAACACGACCACCGGAGCCGAGAACAACACCACCGCTGAACGTCTTCGGACCCGAGAGCATAAGCCCCGGGTTTCGCTGATTGGAACCGGTCACGTTGAAACCACCCGAGCCTGATACCGGCGTGTTGATCCAAATATCCTTCGCTCCGAAGGAGACATTAACGTTTACCATGCCGCCGCTAAGCACAAAATCATTGGGCAACGCACCGTGCTGATTGCCCGGCGAGTACGCTCCGTTCCCTTCGAAACCGGATGTTCTGAAATTGACACCGCCGGCCAGCGTTACGGTTCCTGTTCCGAAACCGTTCTTGTTACCGAGAATGAGAGTGCCTTGATTGACCATCGTGCCGCCCGTATAGGTATTGTTCCCGGAAAGCATAAGCGTTCCGTTGTCGGCCTTGGTCAGACCGCCAGAACCGGTAATGATACCAGGAATGGTAACCGTCGTGCCACTACGGACATCGACCCTGCCACCGCCTCCCTGAAGCGTAACGCCACGGTTGGCATCGAGCGTGATCGAGCCATTGTCGTTCTTCAAGATCGCGCCACCATCAAGGATGATATTGTCCGCATCGAACGAACCTGGAACGGCGCCGAGCGAACGGTCGCCTTCGATTCTCAACGTACCTCTTAAGATCGAGGTGCCGCCAGTGTACGTACTCGATGTGCTATCAAGCGTGAGGATTCCCGTGTCTGATTTGGTTAAGCGACCTGGCCCGGTGACAGCACCAGGAATCACGATCGTCGTGCCACTACGGACATCGACCCGGCCACCACCTCCCTGAACCGTAACGCCACGGTTGCCATTGAGCGTGATCGAGCCACCGTCGTTCTTCAAGATGCCACCACCGTCAAGGATGATATTGTCCGGATCGAACGAACCGGGAACGGCGCCGAGCGAGCGGTCGCCTTCGATTCTCAACGTGCCGCCTAAGATCGAGGTTCCGCCAGTGTATGTGCTCGCGGTACTGTTAAGCGTAACGATCCCAGTGCCTGTTTTGCTGAGCCGTCCGCCACCGCCAATCGGGCCGTTAATGACATGGTTTTTCGAGTCGGGAGCTTCGATCGTCGAGTTCGAACTCAGCGTGAAGTCGCCATTCCAGGTCGCCGTACCACCGCCACTCTCGATCGAGAGCGTACCGCCATTGAGGTTTATATCGACGCCTGTCGTTTGACTGCCCCAGGGCGAGAGAATGCCGCCCGAGTTGACCGTAATCGGACCGCCCCAAGCGCCGAAGCCCGTCGCTTCGAAACGAACACGTCCCTGGTCGATTACCAAACCGCCAAGGCTGGTAACTCCACCGCGGAAGTTGAGAACATTATTGCCGCTCTTCGTAAGCGTATAGCTGCCGCCATTGACCGTGCCGAAGAGATCCATTCGGCCGTTAACAACGTTAAGCGTCGTGTTGCCCGTCAAGTTCAGTCCGCCGTCCAGACGCACCATGCCGCCTTCATTGCCAGCACCGGAGGTCAAGGTTCCACTTCCCGTCACCGGGCCGCTAAACTGAAGCGTGCCGCCCGCGCCGACCGCGGTATTGGGAGCGAATGTTGTGCTACCAGTGATCGTTGTTGTATTCCCGTTGTTTCCACCGCGGATAGCGACTTCATGGCCGTTTTCTCCCCAGCCGGTGCCAGCAATAATGAAATCTTGCGAGAACGTGCCGCCCTGCCACAGACCGATCGATCCGCCAGGATTCACGGTCACCGTACCGGCGTTACCGAGGTTGCCTCCGGCATCGAGAGAAAGACGTCCGTTGTTAATGATAATGTCACCGCTGAAACCGCTCATCGGGTTGGCGTTCCCCAATTGAACTTGTCCGCGTTGTTGCCCAGCGCCGATTGTTAAATCATCCGAGCCCGAGATCGTACCATTAAGGCGAAGTACTCCTCCCGGTCCAGAACCAATTGCAGAGTCGCCCGCAAGCGTAATATTTCCATTGATCGTTGCAGTATTATTGTTATTTCCACCTCGGATGGCGACTTCGTAATTGCTCTCGCCCCAGCCGAAGCCTGCGATAGTAAAGTTTTGGTTGAACGTGCCGCCGTCCCACAAACCGATGTGTCCGCCCGGCTGAATTTCGACTTCCGTCGCGCCACCCAAGCCGCCATCAGGCGAAAAGACGCGACCTTGCTCGATTTTAAGCTTGCCTGTAAAACCGCCAGGAAGCGCTGCCGTTCCCCAGTGGTTATTCGACGTTCCGTTTTGCTGCGTACTCAAGGAGAATGTACCGGCGCCGGTGACATTGGCCCAAGTCGGCTCCGCAGCTGTGTTGTAGTTCAGTCGAAGCTCAGCACCGCCGGCGATCGAATAGGTTCCGCTACCGAACGTGCCATTGGTCGTACCATCGCCCAGCTCGAGCGTACCCCCGCTAACGATCGTGCCACCGTCGTAAGTATTCGCACCAGTAAGAACCAGCGTACCGGGACCGGCCTTGGTCAGACCGTATCCGCTGCCGGAAATCACACCACCAACAGTAAGCGTCGTCGCCGCGTTTTGGATCGTTACCGTCCGGGCACCAGCCGTACCATTAATCGTCACTGCTCCAGTACCGAGATTAAGGTCGCTCGCCGCGCCATTGCTGCCGATGAACGTAAAATCTTTCGTCCATTGCTGCGTGGGATTGTAGGTCGATGTAGTAATAGCGGCACCGCTGGTGTTATCCAAATTACCGCCATTCATCTTCAACGCGCCATCGAAAGTAGCTCGTGGGGTTGGATGAGGGCGAACCGCGCCAGGATTATTGTAATGCAATACACCAGAACGAACATCGACAGCACGGTCGTCCTTATTCGCAAAGAGCGTTCCTTCTGCAATTAAGTTTCCGCCTTGGATATAAATACCCTTACGAGCCGTGACGTCCCCGACGGTCCAGGTACTCGAACCTTGTTTGGTTACGGCAGCCAGATATGGAGCCGTTGACGTGTCGGTAACTGCGACTATCGAACCAGTGCCCGAACCATCCAAGTATAAACTAACATCGCCAGTGGAAGAATCCAAATCGATCGTCCCAAAGCTTTGGGAAATCCCAGTACCGGGCTTAAGGTAAAGATTACCTTTTTCGACACTAGCGTTGGGATTGCCCGTAACGCCTGACTCAATTGTCAAATTCGAATTGGCCACTTTATTAATCGAACTTCCGGCCGCGAAATTCAGCGTATTGTCGCGAATCGTATAATTTCCCGACTCGACATTAATGCCGCCGAGGTCGATATTTTCACCGAGGTTGATTGTACCGCCAGATCCGCCAAGGGTTGCCGTATCGTCGGCTCCATTATCCCAGGCCAAATGAGGCCCCGTGCCACGATCCCAGTTTAAGGTCGAGGTATTCCAGGTGCCACTACCGCCATCGCTCGCACCATCGCCGTTGGTAATAATATCCGTCGTGCCACCATCCCAGTAAGGACCTTCGAGGGCGGCGGAAATCTCCGTTCCAGTGATGCTGAGGTTGTCAAAGCGGACGGGGCTACGGCCAGTGCCGAAGCCGAAGTAGACGTCCTCGCTGTCAAACGTGTAGCCAATCGCGCTCATGGGCCCCTTGGCTCCTTGGGCACCATTCCATGAAAACAAGAAATCACCCGTCGTGCCCGTGGTCGGTGTCCAAGTGAAACTCGCAGAGTACCATTGATTGTTCTCAATCTGGTATATATTGTTCCCGTCACCGCTGAAGAGAAGCGAATCGTCGCCAGCATAAAGACGTGCGCGGGCACCAAACGTCCTCTCTTGGATAAATACGTTCAGAAACTCGCCGGCCGAGCTACCTGTCAGACCACTCTGAACATCGCCAAGAATGAAGTTGCTTCTTGTGTAATTGCCGTCCTCGACATTGTAGAAGTCGAAACTACCGGAGATGGCTTGTGTCGCATCAAAAGCGACACCGCTGTTGACCAGGTAAACGCTGGGGGTGTTGGTATTCGAGCCAGTCCAGTCGAGGTTGCCGCTCTGGCCGGGATTGCCGGTCCCAGCTGTAGTTGCGTAGCTTCCACTTCCACTTGCACCAATGGTTGTCCAGCCGGAAGGGGCCGCAGGGGCGGTCACACCCTCGAAATCTTCAGTAATTGTGACAGCGTTGGCTGGAATGTCGAAGGCAAGGACTCCCAACGCCACGACGGCGAAGACCAGGATGGTATTCAATCGACTTCTACGAAACATGCTTCTCTCCAGTTACAAATCAAAAGTGGTGAGATGACGAACTGACGGTGTCTTTTCTAGAAACAATTTTTTGCTTTGAGGGCCAAACAATCTGAAGGTATTGTGTGGAAAGGACATCAACGACGTCACGTTCCGGTAGGGTATGGTTGATGTGAATTAATTTCGTCTTCGTCGGCCGAACCAACCAAGTCCCAGCAAACCGAGCGCAGCTGGCACAAAAGTCGAGGGCTCGGGGAAGGGAGCGGCAGTAAAGGTGAGGTTCAAATTCTGATTCCCAGCAGCAAAGTCCACGGTACCGATGAGCGAGCCGATCGGACCGAAGAGAAAGGAATGATGTGTCTCATAGCTGATGTCTCAAAGGAACTTCAAGGAAGCCAACAATGCGCGATGTATATTTTCCTCATACAATAGCTACCGAAATCGCGTGATCGACAAAGTGGCATTAATTAACACTTTTTGCCTATCTTCATTAATTTTGTTTATTATAATTAAGGGTAGACACGTTTTCTGGACAAAATTCATCGATTTTAAGACAAAACGATTATGACGAATACATCGATTGCAAAGAATGGGCGACGTGTTGCCATCATGCTCGACCTGGAATGGCCTTACAAACGCCACGTTGGTATCTTTGGCGGAACTCAGCAATATGGCCAAGAAAAGGGCTGGATTTCGACCGTAGATGAATATGCCGCCGATACGCTACCCAGCGAACCAGCGTCATGGCTCCCCTATGACGGAATCATCGCCCGCGCGACGAAAAAGCTGGCACAAAGGGCCGAACGTCTCGGAATTCCCGTCGTTAACGTGTGGTTTAGTTCACCAGTTCGCGACGAGTTGCCAGGAGTTTTCGCAGACTATCAAGCAATGGGACGAATGCGAGCCGAACATCTGCTGACGCGCGGACTTCATCGATTTGCGGCCATTATTGCCAACAACAACCGAGCGAACGATATAGAAGCGAAAGCGTTTAAGGACTCCGTCTCTGAAGAGGGACATACGTGCACTATGACCAAAGTTCCTCTGGACATCGCTCGTACGTTGAGTTCTTGGCGAAAAACCGAGCAAGCGATCGAAGAAAGCATGAACGACTGGCAGCTGCCGATCGGAATCTTTGTCGCTTCGGAGACCGTCGGGCGAATCGTCGCGCAGCTCTGCCGACGTCGTGGATGGCGTGTTCCCGAAGACGTGTCGATCGTTACAGGAATGAACGAAGAGACTATATGTCTCAATCCTAGGCCGACCCTGACAAGCGTCGAGGTCGGTTTCGAGCGCATCGGTTTTGAAGCTGCGAAAATACTCGACCAGCTCATGGACGGAAAGGCAGCACCAGCGAAACCGATCTTTTTACCGCCGCAGAGCTTGATCGTTCGCGAATCGACCGACTTCTTTGCCGTCGAAGACGAGCTTGTGGCGACCGCCCTGGAATTCATTTCCGCCAATTGCCATCAGTCGATCGGCCCGGACGATGTCGCTCGAGCGCTGACGGTCGAAACCCGGACCCTTCAGCGACGCTTTCGAAAACATTTGAATCGCCCGATCGCGACGGAGATTCGCCGTGTGCGTCTCGAGCGAGCCAAGCGAGAACTGGTACAAAGCGATCGCTCGGTCCGAGAGATCTCCCACAACGTCGGCTTCGGCGAACCGATGCGCATGTACGAAATCTTCCGCCGAGAGCTAGGTCTCTCGCCGACCGAATACCGCCAACAGCGGCTGGGCGAGCAATAAATACTTTCTGTAGAACCAGTTATTGTAGTCCAAAAACTATTTTGCACATAATGATTAATGGTCAGCAACCAAGTGGTTAGTGATGTTCAATTGCGTCTGTAAGCTTAATTAAATTCAGGATGGAACGAGACTGTTGTCTTTGTCACAATCTATAGATTCTATCGTATATTTCTAACCACTAACCACTGAACTCTTACCGACTGATCACGAATCGATATCGACCCGACGAAACACGGTAAACAACCGTACCATCCTTCGCGCTTACGAATTGCACTCCCTGCGCTTCGGAGGCCGGGCCGGCACCTTCGGAAATCCGATCCGGACTGTCGGCCGGCAGGCAGAGCGAGGCGGTCGCACCGACGGGAATTTCAATTTCTAGTACAACCTCACCGTCTTGTCGCTTCCAATTGCTGACGATCGGTCCCCGGATCGAGTCGTAGCTGCATTTCACCCAGTCGAGATCCTCGACAAGCTGCGGGCAAAGCACAATCCGATCGAATCCCGCCGCATCGTCCGCGGGTTGAATGCCTGCAAGCCAGTTGAAAAACCACTGGCTGACCGACCCGAACATTGGATGATTGTGCGAAAACGTGTTGTCGCTCATCGCCCAATGCTCCCAAAGCGTCGTCGCGCCGTTGTCAAGCATGTACCCCCAACCGGGGAAATCGCGATTGGTGACCACGTCATAGGCAACGTCGGTTCGACTGCGACGAGAAAGCTGATCGAGGGCATACTTCGTGCCGAAAATGCCGGTCGCAAAATGCCCTTCTCGTTTGACCTTGATGTCTTCGATCAAGTACTCAAGGGCAGCATCCTGCAGTTCTTTCGGTAGCATGTCGAGGTAGAGTGCGAACGCATGACTCGCCTGGGTTCCGGGCGAAACAACCCCCGTCTCCCCGTCGACGAACTTCTCACACCATGCCTTGCGAATCGCTTCGCTAAGCTGGGCATAACGCTGCGCGTCCTCTTCCTTGCCCAGCAGTTTCGCCAGACGCGACAGCATTCGCGCGGACTCGCAATAAAGGGGTGTCACCATCTGCGGAGCCGGCTTGGGTTCGAGACCTTCATGATCGCTCAGGCCTTGTGTGACGATATGCTCTGGAAATTGTGCCCTGACCAAGTCGAGCCACCGGCTCGCGGTCTCGTACTGCTCTTCAACAAGCCGCCGGTTCCCATAATACTGATAAAGCTTCTCCTGCAACATTGGATGTGCCATCGCCCAGCCGACGCCGCAATATTGAATTCCGACGAACGGCGCCGTGTCGGTCAACATCCCGTCGGGCAAAGCAGCGTCGTGCCAATCCCAGGTTGCTTTCGTGTAGAAATTCACCATATCGTAGTTCAAGATCAGCGCGTCGCATGTGTTGACAAGATCGCCACCATAACCGAAGCGCTCACGATGCGGGCAATCGGACTGCACGCTAAAGATATTGCTCAGGAAGGTTCGGCGACAAATTTCCTGGATATCGTTGAGCAGCTCGTTGGAAGTCGAGAACTGTCCGGCCGACTGCACGTCGCTGTTCATTCGCTGACCTTCGACCATATCGAGCGTCGGCCGTCCCTTGTAGCCGGTCAGTTCGACATAACGAAACGCGTGGAAGGTAAAGCGAGGTTCGTAAACTTCCTCTTCACGGCCTGCAGCGATGTAGCTATCACCCTGCCAGGCCGACGACGGGTAAACGGGATCCCAAACACCGAGCTCGCGCCCTGATTCATCCAGCTTCGGTCGCCCCTTGATCTGCCCGCAGGCCGACGTCCGTGGATTAAGCGTGCCATCCTCGGCAAGCAGTTCGCCATACCGGAGATTGATTTGCGTCCCGGCAGGCTGGTCGATCTTGAGTCGAATTCGCCCGCCGAAGTTCTGCCCCATATCGTAGATAAAAACACCAGGCTCCGGTTCCGTGATCGCGACGGGTTTGAATCGATCGGTAACGCGAATCGGCTCGAGCGGTTGTGCCTGAAGCGGCCCGACCGGCTCGGTTGCGATGGTAGCTTGCGTCCAGGCAGAATCGTCGTGTTGGGCCAAATTCCAGCCCTTGATTTCTTTTTGCGCGTCGTAGACTTCACCTAAAAAGACGCTGTTTCGCTGCATCGGACCTTGGGTGACTTTCCACGTCCGGTCGGTCGCGATCGTTTGTCGCGTTCCGTCAGCAAGCTCGATTTCGAGCTGCGCAATCAGCCGTGGCCGACCGCAGATCAATGTCCCCCGCAGGTTCCTTCGCCCCCACATCTTCAGCGGAAGCAAGTTGTACCAGCCGTTCCCCACCGACGCCGCGATGCAATGCATCCCGTCGCCCGATTTCAAAAGATCGGTCACATCGTACGTACTGTAGTAAACCCGGTCCGAGTAGTCGGTCCAACCGGGATCGAGCTCATGATCGCCCACCGGCTGGCCGTTGATCCAAGCGTCGTAATATCCGAGTCCACTGATATAAAGTCTTGCGCGACGGACGGGGCTAGACAATTCGAACGCACGACGGAAGAGTGGCGCCGGATCGGTTTTGAAATGATCGGCCTCTTCGGTCGGATTCTCGCGACCGTCGTTGATCCATTTCGCTTGCCAGCCGTCAGCGTCCACAATCGCCGCTTCCCACCATGCCGGTTTGCTCACGGCCGCGGAATCACGATCGATAAGTGTGGGCTGAACCTCGACCTTCCAGTAGGCTCGCTCACCGGAGCGTAAGGGACGCCCCGCGTAGGGTACATGGATCGTCTGGTTCGATTCGACCTGGCCGCTATCCCACAGATCGCCGTTATTCTGATCGAGCAACTCGCGACTAGTAGCGACATAAATCCGATAGGAACGCTGTGCCTGACCTCGCACGTCGGACTCCAACCGCCAGCTCAATCTCGGCCGTTCAACGTCGATCCCGAGTGGATTGACACGATATTCGCACTTCAGATCGGCAACCGTTAGCGACTGATCCGCCTCGGCGGAAACAGCAGTTTGGATTGAGAAAACACTAACCAAGCATAGAAATACGCAAGTCACTAGCCACGGATGTCGTCTTTGGATCGGTTTCATATCGGTTTCTTTCTCTAAACATGAAAGTCAGTGATGCCAACAATTAATGTATTAAATCATGCCACGTACTGAAATACAACACTTTTCATAACACTTCAGCGATCTGAAGTTGGCGCAGACGTATTATTGGCACTGCGACCAGGAGGAAATAGTCGGTGGGTGACAGGTTATTTCATATTTCATTTCCAAGATATTTCAAGGACCATCAATGTCACTTTTTCGATTATGCATCTAGCCATAAAACCTATTGCCGACCACCCCTCGCTCGCTGAAATCACCCTGTAGGCGAAAATGCTACGACTGCGAATTTTCACTCAAATACTGTACGAAACCATAGATCTTTCCAGCTACTTCTGATATACTAATTAGGAGTATAGCCATCAGAATTCGATTTCGCCAACTTTGCTGAATCAGATCCTTGCGAAAGTACGGAAACTCTGGTAGTAAACAAGTTCCGCGTCTCCGCTATGGCAAGATGAAAACGGTTCCTTTATATCTTATTATCCCAACACTCGGAATAGTACGATGAATTTGAAGAAGAGCGCAAACAGATCACATAGTATTATCGTTCGTTTCACCTTATCGATTGCCGCCATCACGATAGTCGCAGCCATCGCTGAGCTTCCACAGGCGGATGCCCGAACTTGGCAGTCGCACGATGGGGCGTATAAGCTCGAAGCCGATCTTATCAGCGTATCGGACACGGCCGTTTCGCTGAAAACGACCGACGGCCGAACGATCTCGGTCCCGCTCAGCCGCCTCTGCGAAGCCGATGCCGAGTTCGCTCGTGCGGTTCGGGCAGCCGCTACCACACTGCCAGGCGCAACATCTGAAACACCCGGAACGACCGATTCGCCGGACGTTGGCGGATCGCAAGCACAGTCATCGGCCCCGATGGCATTCACCAAACCCACCGGTCTGCCAGCTCCCGCCAAGGCCGCGGGCGGTGGCTGGCAAGCCGGGCCCGATCCGGTCGATCTTCCGGAAATAACTTCGAGCAAGACCTACATCTCCGCGATGCCAAAATACTCTCGGATTAAGTCCGAACTCATCGCCGGCCGATATCTCGTCTCTACCAACAGCAGTACCGACACGGTCGAACTTTTCGACGTTGCGACAGGTAAAGTTGTATCGAAGATCCGCGACGAAGATCTCGAGCGTGCCTCGGAGCTAAAGGTCAGTCCCGATGGGAAACTGGTGGCAGGCAAATC
>Ga0180430_10001472_pt1 | contig 22886 bp, 15 predicted proteins | sample SS_ome_9_FD_132999 | JGI IMG/M metagenome (GOLD analysis project Ga0180430, IMG submission 132999) | Hypersaline lake sediment archaeal communities from the Salton Sea, California, USA - SS_1_S_2 metaG | ecosystem: Environmental > Aquatic > Non-marine Saline and Alkaline > Hypersaline >... | reverse complement strand
GCGTCGATCTTGCGGCAGTCCAAGGCTGAATTGGCCGGGCGTCGGGCCCGCGTGGGGTAGTCGGCGGTGGCAATGGGGTGGACGGCCACCGAGCGGTCGAGAAGCCCTTTTTGGCGTCCGGTGTGGAGAATCGCTTCCGCAAAGGCATGCCAGCTGGTGACCGGGCTGCCGCAGAAATGGTAGGTCCCCCAGCTGATCGTCTCCTGATTCACAATTTGGCGATAGAGATCGAGGATGAGAGCGGCAATATGTCCGGCGTAGGTGGGGCCGCCGCGCTGGTCCGCCACGACCCTGAGGGCATGCCGTTCCCCGGCCAGCCGCAGCATGGTCTTGACGAAGTTGTTGCCGTGGACCCCGAAAACCCAGCTCACCCGTATGATCAGGTGGTGGTGAAGACGTTGGCGGATCGCTTCCTCCCCCTCCCATTTGCTGTGGCCATAAACCCCTATGGGGGCCACCAGGTTGGTTTCCAGATAAGGCCGGGGGCTTGTGCCGTCGAAGACGTAATCGGTGGAAAGATGAACCAGGGGGATGCCGGCTTCTCCGGCGGCCCGGGCCAGGTTGGCGGCCCCGTCCCGGTTGACCCGGAAGGCAAGTGCGGGCTCGTCTTCGGCTTTGTCGACGGCGGTGTAGGCCGCCGCATTGACAATCATGGCGGGCCCGGTCTCCCGGACAACTTGCATAACCGCATCGGCGTCGGTGATGTCCAGCCCGCTGCGGTTCAGGGCCACGATGGGCTGGTCGTCCCGAAGGGCACGCCGTTGGATTTCACGGCCGACTTGTCCGTCGGCTCCTGTCAGAAGAAGGGTCATGAAAGTGGTTTCTTCCCCAATCGCGGGTCACGCAAAAAGAACGGCGCTATCCATCTCCCTGAGCCCCGGGGCATTCCGGTCCTTGTCGGACAACAGGGGAGCGGTGATGGGCCACGTGATAGCAATATCGGGATCGTCGTAGCGGATGGTGTGTTCGCTGGCCGGCGCGTAGTAGGCCGAACACTTGTAGGCAAACAGGGCGGTTTCGCTCGTGACGCAAAAGCCGTGGGCAAAACCGGGGGGCAGCCACAGTTGTTTCTTATTGTCGCCGGACAACGTGACCCCGTGCCATTTGCCGAACGTCGGGGATGCGCGCCGGATATCCACCGCCACGTCGAACACCTCGCCCTCGAGCACATAAACCAGCTTGCCCTGCGGGGCCGGGTTCTGGAAGTGAAGCCCGCGCAAAACGCCGTGCCCGGAGCGGGACAGGTTGTCCTGGAGAAGTTCCGCCGTGATGCCCGCTGCGCGATAGCGTTCCCGGGAATAGGTTTCCAGGAAAAAGCCCCGGGCATCGCCGAACACCCTGGGCTCGATAAGTTTCACGCCGTCAAGGGGGGTTGCCGTGACCTTCACGGTATTTCCTTCATGCGGCACAGGGCCTGGAGATAGCGGCCGTAGCCGTTCTTGGCCAATGGTTCGGCCAATGCGGCCAGTTCGTCGACCGTGATGTAGCCCATGCGAAAGGCGATTTCTTCAGGGCAGCATATCTTGAGGCCCTGGCGGTCTTCGATCACCTTCACGAAAATGGCGGCGTCCAGGAGGGCCTCGTGGGTGCCGGTGTCCAGCCAGGCCGTGCCGCGGCTGAGGAGTTCGACCGAGAGTTGCCCCCGATCGAGGTAGGCCTTGTTGACGTCGGTGATTTCAAGCTCGCCCCGGGCCGAGGGGGTGATGCCCTTGGCGATGGAGACCACCGTGTTGTCGTAAAAATAAAGACCCGTTACGGCATAGTTGGATTTTGGCGCCGCCGGTTTCTCTTCGATATCCACCACGTTCCGGTTCTCATCGAAGCTGACCACGCCGTAGCGCTCGGGGTCTTTTACATAATAGCCGAAGACCGTGGCCCCCTCGGTTTGCCGGTTGATGTTCTGGAGCTTGGTCGAGAGGCCTTCCGCGTAGAAGATATTGTCGCCTAAAATGAGCGCCACCGGACGGTCACCGATAAAGGCTTCGCCAATCAAGAACGCCTGGGCCAGCCCTTCCGGCCGGGGCTGGGCCGCGTAGTCGAGGGTGATGCCCCACTGGGAGCCGTCCCCCAGGAGATTGCGGAACAGCTCCAGATCCTGGGGGGTGGTGATCACGAGGATTTCTCGGATGCCGGCCAGCATCAGGGTGGAGAGCGGGTAGTAGATCATCGGCTTGTCGGAAACCGGCATGAGCTGCTTGCTGACGGATTTGGTCAAGGGGTGCAGCCGGGTGCCCGATCCGCCTGCAAGGATGATCCCTTTGCGTGGTGTCATTACCGGTGTCCTTTAGAGAATCTGGCTCAGAAAGAGTTTGGTGCGGTCGTGGGTGGGGTTTTTAAAAAAGTGTTCGGGCGTGCCGACTTCCACGATGGCGCCCTCGTCCATGAAAATGACCCGATCGGCCACCTCACGGGCAAACCCCATTTCGTGGGTGACCACCACCATGGTCATGCCCTCCTGGGCCAGGGTTTTCATGACGTCCAACACCTCGCCGATCATTTCGGGATCCAACGCCGAGGTGGGTTCGTCGAACAGCATGACTTTGGGGTCCATGGCCAGGGCGCGTGCAATCGCCACACGCTGCTGCTGGCCGCCGGAAAGGTTGTCCGGATAGGCATTGGCCTTGTCATGGATGCCGACCTTCTTGAGCAGGTAGTCGGCCTTTTCCAGGGCAGCCGCCGTGCTGCGTTTGCGCACCACCTTCTGGGCCAGGGTGATGTTTTCCAGCACCGTCTTGTGGGGAAAGAGGTTGAAGGATTGAAACACCATGCCGACTTCGGCCCGCACCTTGTTGATGTTGGTTTTGCGGTCCAGGATATCGATGCCGTCGATCAGGATATGGCCCGAGTCCGCGGCTTCGAGGTGGTTCAGGCAGCGCAGGAAAGTGCTTTTTCCCGAACCGGAGGGACCGATCACCACGACCACTTCACCGGCCGCGATCCGGGTCGAAACCCCCACCAGGGCCTTGACCTTGTGGGGCACGAAAAATGTTTTGTGGACATCGGTGACTTCGATCACTGTATTGCCATCTTCCTTTCCATATATTGTACGACCATCGATAAGGTAAAGGTCAGCACCAGGTACAGAATGGCACAGGTAAACCAGAATTCATAGGGGGACAGGCTGATCGTGATGGCTTCGCGGGTGGCTTTGGTCAACTCGCGGATGGCGATCATGCCGAGCAGTGACGAGTCCTTGATCAGGCTGATGAACTGGCCGGCGAGGGGCGGTAGGATGCGGCGCATGGCCTGGGGCAGAATGATGTAGAGCATGGCCTGGGGCCCGGTCATGCCGAGCGACCGCGCCGCCTCGGTTTGCCCCCGGTGGATGCTCTGGATTCCGGCCCGCACGATTTCAGTGACATAGGCCCCCGTGAAGGTGGCCAGGGCGGCGACACCGTAGTAGAGGGCGTCGATTTCCGAAAAGCCGTAGCGCATGAGCAACTGGTTGACCAGGGTCGCCAGGACGAAATACCAGATAAAGATTTGCACCAGCAGCGGGGAGCCGCGCACGATTTCGACATAGGTGATGGCCGACCATTTCAGGGCCGGATTCTTGGAAATGCGCGCAATGCCGCCCAGCATTCCGATCAGGATGCCGAACACGATGGCGTACATGCTCACTTTCAACGTCAGCCACATGCCCTGCAGCAAAATGCCGGGCTGCCACTTGTGGTAAATACCGAGCGTCTTACCGGGTGAGACCAAATCACCCTTGTTGACCCAGATCTCTTCGGCCTTGTTCATCGGGTAGGATTCGCTGCCGTCATCGCCCTTTACAATGACAACGGCATCCCGGCCCTTTCCCGTAACGGATTCCACCACACCCTCGATGTCGGCGGTAATGTCGATGCGTGCCTGGTTGATAAAATACTTGGGAACATCATACCAGTGCCAGACATAGTCGATCTTGGCGGTGGCATAGTAAAGCGTGCCGATGATCGCGATGACGCCGATAAAAAAAACGCCTACCCATAAAAAATAGGCGCTCCGGTAGCGCAATTCTTCTAATTTGGCCAGAAAGTCCATCGGCCTCCCCATGGTGTGGCATATGAATGCGATACGGTTGGTTTATCCTCTGCTCTGATACGCACCAGGATGATACAGGAGATTGTGGGCCGCACGGCGCATCCCTCATGAGGATGCCCCGTGCGGCCCGACAGTCTTTATCCGAATGGCAATGATACGCTATTCGACGTCTTTGATCCAGTCCGTGCTGGTAATCCAGCGTTCGTAGATTTTGTCGTAGCGGCCGTCGTTTTTCATCTGGCGCAGGAAGTTGTTCAGCCAGTTCATGAAATCCGGGTCGCCCTTACGGATGGCCCAGGCCAGCGGCTCGTAGGTAAACGGTTCGTCGAGGAAGATCAGCTTGCCGGCGCCTTGCTGGGCCATGAAGGTGGCGCAGAAGGGCAGGTCGTAGACCGTGGCGTCGGCTTTGCCGCTCAGCACTTCCAGGGCGGCTTCGGCTTCGACTTCAAATGACTTGTAGGTGGCTTTGGGGATCATGCGCTTGATGGCCTGCTCGCCGGTGGTCCCCAGCTTGGAGGTGATGACGTATTTGGGATCGTTCAGATCCTTGTAGGAGTTGACCACGCCTTCATGTTTCTTGTTGAGCAGGATGGTCTGGCCGACGATGATGTAGGGGTCGGCAAAGTTGATTTTCAGGTTGCGTTGCTGGGTGACGGTCATGCCGCTCATGATGATGTCGAACTTCTTGGTGACCAGGGCCGGAATGATGCCGTCCCAAGCCGTGTTGACGGGCACGAATTTAACCCCCATGGCATCGGCCATGGCTTTGGCCATGTCGATGTCGAAACCGACGAAATTGCCGCTCTTGTCGGCCATTTCAAAGGGCAGGTAGCCGGCTTCGAACCCGACCCGCAGTTCGCCGCGCTGTACAATTTCCTCAAGGGTGGATTGTCTGACAAGATCCATGCGGGCATTCATCTCGCCATCACCTTTATCGGCCAGGGCGGCTTGTACGGCCTTTTCAACTTCGGCTTTAACGTCGACGTTTTCACCGGTTTGCTGCTGGCAGCCGATCAACATGAAAAGTGAAAGACAGGCGACGACGATTGCCAGCAATCCGACCAGTTTGAAATGTTTTTTCATTCCTTCCTCCTTGAGTTGATGCAAGATGGGGTTTTTCGATAGAAACACTACAGCCAATAGAATGCTTTATGTTGTGCCATAAACTCACTGAGATCACAGTGAATTCTGAAAGATGAGCACTTAGTCAATCAAAAGACAAATGTCTACCTTGTTAGGAAGAAATGGAAGCCTGTTTGCCAACAGACAGAGCCAAAATGATTGTCGGGACCCACAACCGACGATTCAAGGTACGAACAACTTGCCCACATCACATAGAATATGTCCACCGTTTGGTCAAGAGGAATGGCGAAACCCGTTGAATTATCAGCACCCCTTGTGGTATGTAAAAGACGCTGTTTCCAGCCGCTTCCCTTTCCGGGGACCCGTTTGTGACCACTGCTCGCGGACGCGCCAACCGACTCGACGGGAGAGACCCATGACCGATAGCCAGATGCCTCAACTCCAGAAACTCATGCAGACGCCGGAAGTTCAGAACGCCATCAGCAGCATCAGTCCGGGGCTGGTGCAGCGCCGCGCTTTCCGTCCGCCGCGCTGTGCGGTTTTCGAGCAGCCCTATACCATTCTGGAAGCGTCGCGCCGCTACCGTTTCGAGATCGATGCCGAAGCCCGGCGCCAGGTGCCGCGCATCATCGACAACCCGGTCCAGGTGGTGATCGGGCAGGATACCCTGCCGGATGAAGCGTTAGCGGCGTATCGACGTTGTCGCACGGTGGGGATCGTTTTTTCCGGGGGCCCGGCCCCGGGCGGCCACAACGTGATCGCCGGCCTGTTCGACGCGGTAAAAGCCGCCAATCCCGACAGCCGGATCGTCGGGTTCCTGATGGGACCGGACGGCATCATCGAGAGCGAATATGTCGAGATCACGCGCGACCTGGTGGATCAGTACCGCAACATCGGCGGGTTTACCATGATCCGCACCGGGCGCACCAAGATCGACACACCGGAAAAAATGGCGCTTTCGCGCCGGACCTGCCAGGACCTGGGGCTGGATGCCCTGGTGGTGGTGGGCGGGGACGACTCCAACACCAATGCGGCGTTCCTGGCCCAGGAGATGATGGACGACGGCATTCAGGTTGTCGGGGTGCCCAAGACCATCGACGGTGACGTGCAGGTGCGGGACGCCGACGGGAATGTGCTCTGCGCCATCTCGTTCGGCTTTCATTCCGCCGCGCGTGCGTTTTCCCAGGACATCTCCAACCTCTGCAACGACTGCAGCTCGGATCGCAAATACTGGCACATCTGCAAGGTCATGGGGCGTTCGGCCAGCCACCTGGCGCTGGAAGTGGCGCTCCAGACCCACGCCAACCTGACGCTGATCGGCGAGGACCTGGCGGATTTCGTGGATGAACGCCGCATCCAGTCTGCGGCCCCCACCGGGGCCACTGATTTTACGGCTTACGGCATCACCCTGCGGCACCTGTCCCGCGTTATCTGCAACGCCATCGTCCGCCGGGCGGCCGTGGGCAAGAACTGCGGCGTACTGGTCATCCCGGAAGGCGTGCTGGAATTCATCAACGAGATCCAGGTCTTTATCATTAAACTGAGCACCATCATCGCCGACTACAACAACAAGCACGATGCCGACTTTCACACCGCTTTTCCCCGCCTCGAAGACAAACTGGAATATCTGCGGCGCCTGTCCAAGGATATCCAGGGCGACACCAACGTGGGGATCTGGAACGCCCGGGACGACGAGCTCTTCAATGACATTCCGGCCTTCTTCCAGGAGGGGCTGCTCACCGAACGCGACAGCCACGGCAATTTCCAGTTTTCCCTGGTGGAGACGGACAAAGTGCTCATGGGGCTGGTGAAGGACTACCTCACCATCCTCCGGGAGAAGGGCACCTATAAGATGGGGATCGAGCGGGCCTACTACAAAAAGATCATGCGCAAGGGCGGGCTCGACCCGGAAGACTACGCCGAGGCTTTGTTCGTAGCCCCCGGGGCCGACTACCTGTTGGTCAAGGAATCGATCATTTCCCTGAAAACGCTCAAACAGGCCCTGGTGAAAGCGGGACTCCTGGGGGATGAGGATCCGGTCCCGGCAGCCGCGGTCCAAATTTACTCGAAATCCGTCCCCAATCTGAAAACCCAGACCCACTTCTATGGCTATGATGGCAGGGGAAGCAACCCCACCCGGTTCGACTGCAACTATACCTATAATCTGGGGTTGACCGTGTTCAGTCTGATCGCCAACGGCGCCACCGGGCAGATGGCCGCCATTCGCAACCTGGAAAAAGATTTTTCCGAATGGGAGCCCATCGGTATCCCCATCGGTCCCCTGATGCACCTGGAGGAGCGCAAGGGCAAACTCTCGCTGGTGCTGGAAAAAAGCCTTGTGGACACCCGATCCCTGGCCTTCCAGATTGTCAAAGCCTGCCGGGAAGAGTGGCTGGCGGCGACTCCCGGCGAAGACTACTACCGGCGCCCGGCCCCGATCCTGTTTGACGGGCAGAGCGAGGATGAGCGACCGTTGACGCTGGAGCTCAACAGACTTTCGCTGTAGCGAGGGGCGTCACGAGGCGCATCTTTGTGATGCCTCTAAAAAGCCACCTGATGCACATGGCGCGTTAAGGTTGATAGCGTCACAGGGGGCAAGGATCCAAGGGTTCGAGGAGGGAAGATCTTTTGAATGCACGGTTCGTATCCTTTCCCCCCTGGAACCCTCGACGCCTTGAACCCTTGCCCCCTGATCTCCCCAACAACACCCTCCCTGCACATGCTGCTCGACAGGAGGACCATCAGCGGAGCCCCAAACGCCCTCAGAATGCAACCGCCTGGCCGTCCTTGCGCGGATCCGAGGCCGCACACCAAGCATCACCGTTGTTAAGGATGAGCTGCGCGCCGCCATAACCCCAGTAAGGATCTTCATCCACAATGACGTGTCCCCGACGGGCAAGTGCGTCCCCTACGTGAGCTGGAATACCTTTCTCCAGGCTGATCCGGCCGTCTTCGGCAATGTGCCAGCGGGATGCGTCGCAGGCGGCCTGGGGGTTTTGTCCGTAGTCAAACAATCGTACCACCATCTGGACATGTCCCTGGGGCTGCATGTAGCCGCCCATCACGCCGAAACTCAGCACCGGTTGCCCGTCCCGGGTGACGAAGCCCGGGATGATGGTGTGGTAAGGGCGTTTGCCGCCGCCGACTTCGTTGGGGTGGCCCTTTTCCAGCGTGAAGCCCCGGGCCCGGTTCTGCAGGCTGATGCCTGTTCCCGGCACCACGACGCCGGACCCGAACCCGGTAAAATTGGACTGGATCATGGACACCAGGCCCCCCTGGTCATCGGCCGCCGTGAGATACACCGTACCGGCATCGAAGGGCAGCATCGCGGCAGGGCCGGCGGCGCGATTCAATTGGACCGTTTCCGCTTGGCGCGCCAGAAAGCTTTCATCCAGAAGGGCTTCCGGCGCCACGGTCATCCATTGCGGATCGGCAATGTGGCGGGCGGCCAGGGCAAACCCGATTTTCATGGCTTCGATCTGAAGGTGCAGGCTGTCGGCGGAATCCGCGGGAAAGGCGGTCAGGTCGAAATGATCCAGGACACCCAGGGCAATCAGGGCGGCCAGGCCCTGCCCGTTGGGGGGAATTTCGTGAACGTGGACATCGCGATAGGGAACACGGATAGGGGTGACCCATTCGGAGCGATGGCCAGAGAGGTCCTCCATGGTCAGGGTGGCATCATGGGCGGCGGCATCGGCGGCGATGCGTTGCGCCAAGGCGCCCCGGTAGAAGGATTCGCCTCGCGTCGCTGCAATTTCCTGGAGCGAGGCCGCCATGTCCGGACAGCGAAAGATTTCACCGGGACGGGGGGCCCGCCCGTTGAACAGAAATGTGGCGGTAAAAGACGTGAAATCCGCATAGGTTTCGGCGGCTTCGGCCCATCGCAGGGCCGTGATCGGTGACACCGGGAAGCCGTTTTGGGCGTAGGCTATCGCCGGTTCGAAAAGAACGTCGAAGGGCAATTCCCCAAAGCGTTCCGACAGCCGGGACCAGGTGTCCACTGCGCCCGGGACGGTGACGGTTTCCCAACCGTGCTCGGGCATGGCGTCCTGCCCGGCAAAACGATCCGGGGTCCATTGGGACGGCGACCGGCCTGAGCCGTTGATGCCGGTCAACTGGCTGCCGTCCCAGACCAGGGCAAAGGCATCGCTGCCAAGGCCGTTGCTGGTGGGTTCCACCACGGTCAGGGCAATGGCTGAGGCCAGGGCGGCATCGACGGCATTGCCACCCTGCAGCAGCATGCGCAGCCCGGCCTGGGCCGCCAGGGGTTGCGAGGTGGCCACGGCGCAACGACCCATGACCGGCATGCGCTGGGAGGGGTAGGGGTAATGCCAGAGGGATTCCGGGTTGAAATGTTGCGATGGGTTCAAATAGACCTCCAGGAAGAAAATCAGTTGGCAAGCCATTGGTTCGGTAAGCAGCCTCGAAACAACACTTATCGTTAGACCGACGATGCTCGGCGCGTAAAAAAATGGATGAGTAAATCGGATCAGGCCTCAATTATAGAAGAACATGCTACACCGAGGGCGGATCAGACGCCTTTGGCGTGCCGCCTTGGACATGCGACCCATCACACCCTTTCCTCGTTGATCGCCTTCCCTGGCCGGCGTTGCAGAACGACGGCGGCCACCAGGGCCACGAAGCCTACCGCATCGACCCAGTCTTCGGGCCAGAGCAGCCCGACGGATGCGATCCAGAGCAGAACACTTTCCAGGACGGTGGCACGGCGGAAGAGGTAGCGCTCGATGGCTGCAGCAAACGCCACCAGTCCCAGCGTCGTGGTGACCATGGTAACGATCACGCTCCAGTGAAGCAGCTCATAGGTGGGCCCGATACCCAACAGGGGGCGGTAGGCCATGATCAGCGGGATGATGTAAATCCCCTTGGCCAGTTTCCATGAGGTGAAGGCTGTGCGCATGGGGCTGGCCCCTGCGATGCCTGCGCCGGCGAAACTGGCCAGGCTCACCGGTGGTGTGACGTTGGCGTCCTGGGAGTACCAGAAGACGATCATGTGGGCCGTCATGATCGGCACCCCCATGTCGAGCAGGGCCGGGCCGGCCAGGGTCGCCAGGACGATGTAGCTGGCCGTTACCGGCAACCCCATTCCCAGAACCAGGGAAGCCAGGCCGATCAGCAGGATGGCCAGGGCCTTGATGCCGAAACTGAGATCGAGAACCAGGCTGGAGAACTTGAGCCCCATGCCGGTCAAGGTCACCATGCCGACGATGATACCGGCCGCCGCGCAGGCCACCGAGACCAGGATGGCGTTCTGGGCCCCTTTTTGGAGGGCCTTGAGCAGCAGGTGAAACTCCTTGGTGACAAACTGGCCCAGGCGCTGGGGTTTATCTTTGCCGGCGCTGGCAGGTGTGCCGTGGGCCTGGCGCGCCCAGGCCACGGCGTTGGCTGTCCAACTGGCGAGCACGGTGCTCAGCACCGCCACGAAACCGGCCATCATGGGCGAGTAGTTGGCCAGCAGCACGTAGATCAGGATCGCCACCGGGACGAGAAAATGCAGCCCCTTGCGGATGACGACCAGGGCCCGGGGAAGACTTTCCTTGGGCTGCCCGTGCAGGCCGCGTTTTTGGGCTTCGATGTGCACGAAGACCAGTACGGTGATGTAGTACATGATCGCCGGCACCAGCGCCACCTTGATGATGGTCAGGTAGCTGGTGTTGGTGAACTCGGCCATCAGAAAGGCGCCGGCGCCCATGATGGGCGGCATCAACTGACCACCCGTGGAGGCCGCCGCTTCGATGGCGCCGGCCACGTGGGGCCGGTAGCCAACCTTTTTCATCATCGGGATGGTGAATGAACCGGTGGCCGCCACGTTGCCGACCGCCGAGCCGGATATCGATCCCAGAAAACCCGAGGCCACCACCGATGTTTTGGCCGGTCCCCCGGAGAACCGGCCGGTGATGGCATAGGCCAGGTCGATGAAGAAGTTGCCCCCCCCGGTGGTCTCCAAAAAGGCGCCGAAGAGCACGAAGACGAAGACGAAGGTGGCCGCCACCCCGAGGGGCAGTCCGAAGATCCCCTCGGTGGTGAGCCACAGGGTGGTGGCAATGCGCTCGATGCTGTAGCCCTTGTGGATGATGAGGTCGGGCATATAGGGACCGTACATGGCGTAGAGGATCCCCGTGATGCAGATCACGGACATGAACATGCCGATGACGCGGCGGCAGGCCTCGAGCACCAGGAGGGTGCCCACCACGCTGACCACCAGGTCGGCGGGCAGCCAGTCGCCCTGGCGTTCGAAGATGGCCGTAAGATTGACACAGATGTAGCCTGTGCAGGCGACGGCGGCCAGCACCAGGACCCCGTCGAGCAGGAGCCAGACGGTAATGCGATCTTTGCGGGCGCCGCGAAACGCCGGCCGGAGGAGGAAGGTCAGTACCAGAATGGCGCCCAGGTGGATCGAGCGCTGCACCAGGGCGGTCAAGGCCGCGATGCCGGCTGTGTAAAGCTGGTAGAGGCTCAGGCTGATGGCGATGACCGCCACCACCTTGGCGGTCCAGGCCACCAGGGTCTCGTTGGGCGCACTCCGCACTTGGCCGGCGTGCCGGTCGTCGTCAACCATCTTGAACTCCTCTGCTGACAGGGGTCTGGGGGTGAGGTGCCATCCGCCGCACCAGCCGGTAGAGGTGGCTGACCGGTCGGCCGGTGAAGCGAACCGCCGTGTGGGCGGCCTGAAGCGACAGGTTGGTCCGGCTTTCGCGCCAGATCACCGTGTGGTCCACGCCGGGACTGCCCACCCGCAGCACGAAGTCTCCCGTGGGCCGGTGCATGTCCACAATGGCCTCGTAGGGACCGCGCTGGACCACATGGCCCACGCCGGGCGTGCGGCCCATGCCGGCGCCAAGCTTTTGGTAGCGCTCCTCTTCGATGTAGATGTTCCCCTCCGCATCGAGCCGGTGTTCCTCCCATATGGGGGCGTTTTCCACCGAGTGATAGTAGTGGAGGGTGAAGCGCTCGCCCTCCTCGAGGGGCAGAACCAGCAAAGGCTCACCCCCGGCCAGGGGAACGACCCGCAGTTCCAGGCCGCCGGGACGCCAGGCGGCGACAGCCACCGCGGCGGTGGCCAGGCCGACGGCGAGCCACGCCCACCTTCGACCCGGCCGTGTTTCAACGAAACGCATCGGGGCTTGCGCCGATCAGGGCACCAGTTTGGCCGGCACTTCGATCCCCTTTTCCTTCAGGTACTTGATCGTTCCTGGATGCAGCGGGATGGGCGAATACTTGACCGCGTTTTCGGGTGTCGTATAGGCGGCTGCGGGATGGATCTTGAACAGATAGTCATTGTTTTCGAACAGGACCTTGGACAGCTGGTAGACCATGTCTTCAGTAAGCGTTCCCTGGCAGACCATCACGTTCCAGACCCCGATGGTGGACACGGCATCGTCCACGCCGTTGTAGGTTCCGCCTTTCAGGTCGACGCCGCTGTAGGTTTCGTTGGCGGCCAGGACCTGGGCGGTCTGCTCGGGCGTCAAGGAAATGATGTGAATGTCGTGGGTGGTGGCCAGGTCCATGATCGAACTCGTGGGCGGCCCCACGGACCAGAAGCCCACATCGATGGTGCCGTCGCGCAGGGCGTTGGCCGTTTCGGTGAATGACAGCCGGCTGTCACTATAGGAATCAAGCGGGATCCCCAGGGCCTTGATGGTGGTCTCGGCCATGAAGTTGGTGCCGCTGCCCGGGCTGCCGGTACTGATGTTGCGGCCCTTGATCTCCTCGACGTTGGTGATGGCGCTCTTTTTGAGGGTCACGATCTGGAGCAGGTTGGGATACATGGTGGCCATGGAGAGAATGTTCTGTTTGCTGTCGAACTTCTCGCCGCCGGTAAATCCGGCCACGGCCACGTCGCCCATGACCAGGCCGACCACGGTCTCGCCCTTGTGGGCCAGCTTGATGTTCTCCACACTGGCCCCGGTGACCTCCGCCACGGCCTTGACGTCGGGAACCGATTTAGACCAAAGCTCGGCCACGCCGCCCCCATAGGGGTAGTATACCCCCCCGGTTCCCCCGGTGCCGATGGAGATGAATTCCGTCTTGGCGCCCGCGGGTGCGTTCAGAGCAAAAACCAGCGCCATGCCAATTGCCAGAATTGTCAGCGTGCGTTTCATTTCTAAAGCCCTCCTTGGTTAATGGGATCGCAAACGTGTCCGGGCTGCATGGGGATGAGGACTCCTTGAAAAGGCGGCCCCCGGACCGTTTGCTGGAAGTTTATGAATGGCGCACCCGTCACACTTTGTCAACAACGTCCCTGAGCCGTCCGCCTGGCAGGCTGAATTTTCCTCCGGCGCCCTACGGGGCTCCCTTGCCGTGCGGGCTTTTCGCGTTGCCGTCACAGGGCTCGCGGACGGATACGGTTGGGCATCGGCCGCACCCGTCAGGATTGTTTCGCATGCTTCAGCCGCGTCGCCACGATCTCCACCGGGTGGCGGACGGGTAGATCGGTGAATTCTTCCATCTGCAGACGGCAGGTAGGGCAGTCGGTGACGCCGTAGTCGGCGCCGGAGCGGTTCAACTGCCCGATCAGGTCGTCGCCGATGGTCCGGCTGAGGTCGTAGTGGGCGGCCGTCATGCCCCAGCTGCCGGCCATGCCGCAGCAGTGGGTGGATAGGGGCCGGACGCGGACTTTGTCCAGGCTGGACAGCATGTTCACCGAAGCACCGGGATCCTCCTGGATCTTGAGGTGACAGGGGGCGTGGTAGGCCAGCGCCAACGGCGGGCCGTCGGTGTGCAGGCGGTCCCGGAAGCGGTTGACCAGCCGGCTGATGTGGATGGTTTTCTGCCGGATGGCCGCCACGGTGGTGGGGTCGATCATGAAAGACCATTCCCGCTGCAGGGCGTAGCCGCAGGAGGAGCAGGTGACCACGATGGCGTCGGCTTCAGCTGCCTGCTTGCTCCACTGGCGCAAATTGGCGTTGATCCTGGCCCGGGCCGCCCGGGCCATGCCCTTGGAGAGCAGCGGCAGGCCGCAGCAATGCTGGGCCGGCATGCTCACCGCGAGGCCCAGGTGTTCCAGCACCCGGATGGCGGCGGTCCCGATCTCGGGGCGAATGTAACCGGCATAGCACCCGGCGAAGTAGATCACCTGCAGACCGGCCGACGACCTGCGCGGCCGTGTTGCCACCCGGGCGGCCAGGGGGCGCGGGTCGAAGGCCACGAAGCGGCGTCGGGCCGAGATGCCGCTGGTCTTTTCCATGAAGGCCCGCATGGGGGCCAGGGCCATCAGGGGCATCATTAGCGGGCTGAGGGCATGGGTGAAGCGGCCCGCCAGTTCCACGTTGGCCAGCAGGTGGTCGGTCAGGGGGGAGCCGAAGCGCTCGGCGTAGCGGGTGCGCGCCTCGATGGCCATCTGGGGGATGTCGACGTTGGAGGGGCACTCGTGGCGGCAACTGCCGCAGTTGACGCAGTGGCGCATCACCTCCTGGAAGGCTTGCGTGTAAAGGGCCTTGTCCTCGAGGCCGCCGCTGATCAGCGCCCGCAGAACATTGGCTTTGGCCTTGGGGGAGGCGGCCTCCTCCCGGGTGAATTTATAGACCGGGCACATGCGCGTGGCCGTGGTGACCGTAGTGCACTGGGAGCAGCCATGGCATTTTTCGACGGCATCGAAATACCCTTCCTCCCAGTGGAGGCGCTCCTTTTCCGGGTCCCGGCTGCGGTAGGCACTGCCGTAGCGCAGGTCGCAGGCCATCTGGTCGGGTTCGTGACGGGTAATGATGTCGGGGTTGAGGCGGCGCTCAGGGTCGAGCAGGGCCTTTGTTTCCAGAAATAGCGGGTAGATGTCGGGATAGCGCCGTTTGATGTAGGCGCTGCGCAGGCGTCCGTCCCCGTGTTCGCCGGACACGGTACCATCCAGATCGCGCACCATGGCGTAGTAGTCGTCGGCGATGGTCCGCAGCAGGCCAACGTCCCGTGAGTCCTTGAGGTCCAGCAGCGGGCGGGTGTGCAGCAGCCCCTTGGCAATGTGGCCGTAGATGACGAAGGTTACCCCGCGGTGCTCGAGGACGCGGTAGATTCCCTCGAAAAAGGGGACAAGATTGCGGATGGGCACGGCGGCGTCCTCCACGAGGGCCAGGATCTTCCGGCGGCCTTTCATCTTGTAGAGGATGGGGACGGCCGCCTTGCGCACCGTCCAGAAACGCTCTTTTTCTTCGGGCGTGACGGCAGTATGGGCCTGCCCTGTAAAACCCTCGGAGCGCAGAAGATCCCGCACTTTTTCGGCCTGCCGGGAGCAGTCTTCCTTTAGGAAACCGTCGAACTCGATCAGCAGCACATTGTCGACATCCGCGGGAATGGCCTTGCCCAGGCCAGGGTTGTTCTCACAGGCCAGCTTGAGCAGGGAGCGGTCCATCACCTCGATGCCCGAGGGGTTCACGGGCAGAATCTGTTGGACCGCCCTGGCCGAGGCCACGATGTCGTCCATGTAGGCCACCACCAGGCTGTCGTAGGTCGGGCGGTCCTTCAGGCGGAAGGTGATCTCGGTGACGATGCCCAGGGTCCCCTCGGCGCCGGCCAGCAGGCGTCGCAGGTCCAGCCGTCCGTCGCGGACCAGGTCGCGCAGGTTGTAGCCGGCGGAATTGTAGGGGGTGTCCGGGTAGGCGGTCCGGATCCGCGCAGCGTTCTCCTCGTAGAGAACGGCCAGCCGCTGGAAGTTCTCCGGCAGGGCGGCCCGCGAACAGCCCATGACGTCCGAGAGCCGGATGACGGTGCCGTCGGCCATCACCACCTCGGCGTCTTCCAGGTAGTCGGCCGTGTTGCCGTACTTGACCGAGTGGGCCCCGCTGGCGTTGGTTGCCAGCATGCCGCCAAAGGTGGCGTATTCGCCGCTGGAGGGGTCCGGCGGGAAGAAGAGGCCCTCACTCTTGAGCCGGGACGTAAGTTCGCCGAAACGGTAGCCCGGCTGGCAGGTGAAGGTGCGGCCGGCCGCATCCAGCCGGACGAGGCGGTTCATGTATTTGGTGAAGTCGATCACCAGGCCTCGGCCCAGGGCGCTGCCGCACAGGCCGCTGCCGGCGCCCCGGGGGTGCAGGCTCAGGTTGTGCCGGGCGGCGAAGCGGACCGTACGCCGCACGTCTTCGGTGCTGCGGGGGTAGACCACACCGGCCGGCTGCACGCTGAAGATGCTGCCATCCGTTGCCAGCATGGCGCAGTGCAGGACATCGCTGTGGACGTCGCCTTCCAGGGTTTGCTGCAGGGCGGTCAGATCCAGTGTCGATCGATCGGGACGGGTCATGGCAGCCTTCAGGTTTGCAGGTGTCGAATGCGTGGCGGTCACTATACCGGATTGATGAGGATTTTCAACCGGACAAAACGGATTCAGCGTCTAATGGATATGGCCTGTGGTATATCCGCTATTGCGACGCATGCCAACACTTGATAACCATGACCATCATCACTAGGCACAGCAGTTGATGCTGGTTTTCAACAGGTCGAAACAGGCCTTTCATCCCGGAAGATGCAACCATCTTATGCGCTATCCACCCTACATTGAAGCGGATTTCACCTTCCCTGACGTTTATCATGTCCAATTGCGCCCGGAAAGTGACGGCATCGCAGATGTTGCCGCCGCCACGGCCGCGACGGTCGACCGGGCCCTGTCGCACAGTCCCATCCGTTCCGGCGACACGGTGGCGGTGGCCGTCGGCAGCCGCGGCATGGCCAACCTGGTGCCGATGGTCCGCACCATCTGCCAGCGGCTGCAGCACGTCGGGGCCCGTCCCTTCATCGTGCCGGCCATGGGCAGCCATGGCGGCGCCACCGCCGAAGGACAGGCCGCCATCCTGGCCCAGCTGGGGATTGCGGAAGCCGCCTGCGGCGCTCCGGTGCGATCTTCCATGGCGGCGGAACCCATCGCCACCGTGTGTGATGACGTCCCTGTTTTCTACGCCCATGATATACGGACGGCGGATCATGCCGTCTGCCTCAACCGCATCAAACCCCACACCAAATTCAAAGGCCCGCTGGAGAGCGGTCTCGCCAAGATGCTTTGCGTGGGCATGGGCAAACACGACGGTGCCCTGGCCTATCATCGCTGGGCCCTGCAATACGGCTTCTTCCCCCTGCTGCGCGAAATGGCGCAGGCCGTCCTGACCCACGGCAATCTGCGTTTCGGGGTGGCGGTGGTCGAAAACGCCCGGGACGAAACCTGTCGCATCGAGGCGGTTCCGGCCGCCCGCATCCTGGAACGCGAACCGGCCCTGCTGGCGGCCGTCAAGGAACAATTTCCCCGTTTGCCCTTCACGCGCCTGGATGTGCTGGCCATCCAGGTGATCGGTAAGGAGATCAGCGGCGCCGGCATGGATCCCAACGTGACCGGGCGCGCCTTCGATCTGATGGAAAGCGATTTTTCAGACCAGATGCAGGCCACCAGGGTGGCTGTCTTGAATCTGTCAACGAAGACCGGCGGCAACGCGATCGGTTTGGGCAATGCCGACATCATCACCGAAAAAGTGTTTCAGGCCATGGACTACGAGGCGACCCTGATGAATGCGTTGACCAGCCTGTCGCTGCACAAGGCCTTTATACCGGTCCGCCTGCCCAGCGACCGCAAAGCGTTGCAGGCCTGTTTTACTACCCTGGGGCCGAAGCCGGCGGCGGCCATCGAGGCCGTGGTTGTTCGTGACACCCGTCACGTCAATGAATTCCTGGCCAGTGCTGCGCTTCTCGACGGTCTGCGGCGCCACCCCCTGGCGGATATCCTTGCCGGGCCGATCCCCTTGTCGTTCGATGCCGCGGATAACCTGGTCACACCGTGGGATACCCATACCTGAAAAACGATTATAGGACGCGCATGCTGCCGGCGTCGAGAATGCGGCGGCGGGATTGTCATTTCGGACTGCTGCTACCGTTACGGAGCGCTCCCCCATATCCGGCTTCGGCCGCCCTAAAACCATTCGATGGGGATGTTTTGCAGGGTGTGCTCGTGGCGTCCGAAATCCCCCTTGAAGTTGTCGATGGTTTCAATCATCACTTCGAGCAGAACGTTTTTTTCCCGTTTGAACAGCATGGTCGGTTTTTGAAAGATCATGTCGGCCTTTTGAATGTCACGGTTCAGCCGGACATTGTTAGCGAGAAGGGCCGTAATCCCGTTATCATCCAGGCTTTGAATGTGGCGCAGGGCCGCAATGTCATTTTCCGCTTTCAGGAAAGAAAAGAACGCCAGGTCGCCAAGAAAGCCATAACAATGCCTGACCATATGCCATCCCGTGAAGATGTCTTCCCAGAGAATCATGGCCCGCACGGTTTGATAATCCGTTTCGAGCAGTTCCTGCTTGTGAACCTGGCCCTCGATGGTGCAGCCGGATTGGATGCTGGCGATATCCAGCAGCCGGGAGGTGTAGGCGATCAGGTAATTGGTGAAGTTGTGCACCATGGAACCAATCTTAAGTTGCGGATTTCGGCCCGGGGTGCACATCGTGGGGTAAGCGCCGTTGATGATTTTGGTGTCCGGATTGATGGCAAAGGCCATGGCCATGCCCGCCAGAAATTCTGCAAAGGCCAGCAGCGCGATACCGTAAGGCGTCATGGGACCATTTTGACCGCTGAAAGGCTGGGTTACCAGCATTACCGGGATGCGTTGGGCGACACACTGCACGAAAATATCGATGTTCTTCTTGAAAGACAGTGTCAGGGGTGAGGTGAAAATGGTGTGGTTCGTGATGAGGAAATGGCCGGCAGTCTGAAATTTTTCAGCCTCCGCAACCCCCGTTTCTTTGGCCACATTGAAAAACATCGGGCCTTCGAAGATATTGGAGGTGATCTCGAACTGCTCGATTTCGTATTGGCCCAGCTGCCTGGCACTTACAAAAGCAAATGGCATGTCATGGTTTTTGGCGATCATGGCCTGCTTGAGAATATGATTCAAGTCGGGGGCTTTGAGCTCGAAATGGTCACCGTCTTCGTCATGGATGAACCCGGCGATCCCACCGGGTCCGAAGGATTTGTCGAAGATGGGGAAGTCAAAACGATAGGCCTGATCGACGATATTTTGTATGTACCCGGGCTCGAAATGAATCCGACGCGTGGCCGGATCATAAATGGCACCGTATTCGGTTCCCTTGGTGGTCCTTTCAATGATCTCGGCATAATCGTCCCGACCAGCACTCCCTTTGGATGCGGGAACCTTTACGCCGCAATAGAGTAAAACCTGCTTGGCATCGTAGATGAGATCCCGCGCCAGCCGGTTCCATAAATTCTCGTGATCGATCTGGCGCGGTTTTTTCAGCATGTGAGTATCCTGTTGTGGACCGGTTCTTCTTGCGCTGCTGCGCAGGATATACTTTTGGGGCGGCCATGTCTACCCTTTGATAATGCGCGGCAGAATCATCAGCTGCCGGGGACAGATGGGTTTGGCATTCGGGTGAGACGCTCCGGCAAAGGCCTTCAGGTAGCGCCGCAGGTCCTTGATCGTCATATAGGAATAGCGCTGCTACAGCACAGCTGCCGAACATGTGGGGGGGGCGGTTTGGGGCGCAGGGTCATGCCGATAAAGACGCCGCCCAACCGGGCCATGCAACCTGCCGCGCTGCAATCATGGTGTCTTCTCCAGCGGCCAGCAACCTTTTTCCTCGAGCACGCCGCGCAGGGTTTTGAGCGCATTGTTGGTGGCCGGGACACCCCCGTAAATCGCGGTTTGAAAAATGGTTTCGGCAATGTCGGCGACAGGACAGCCCACATTCAAAGCGGCCTGGATGTGCAGCTTGAGCTCATCCGTGCGTCCCAGCACGGTCAGGGCCGCCACCGTCACCAGTTGCCGGGTGGGGTGGGGGAGCTTTCCACGGGCGTACATCTTGCCCGTGATGAACAGGGATAAGTCCTTGGCCAGCTCCGGATCGAAGGCTTTCCAGAGCTCGAAGGGCTTTTCGTCCTCGACCCCCTCGAAGTAAAGCGCCGCCGTGCGTTTGGTCTTGTCGACAAGATCATCCATAGAAGTTGATTCCTTTGCGTGGTAAATAATCCCTGTCATAAAGTAGAACAAAGAATTCTGATATTCCAAGGACAAAGATTGTGCCATGATGGGTGTTCATTTACTTCCGCGTGGAAGAACAAATGGCGTCGTAAAAAGTCGTTGGGGCAATCCTTTCGTCATCCCCAAACAGCAGATCTTAAAATCGTTTTGAAACGCGCGGCAATTTTTAAGTCGCTCGCAAAAGGGAACCGCCGCGTTTTTATGCTATGGGCATGCCCGGCAATCGCCGTCCGCTTCTGGATGATAAGCGTCAACCCCTGATGCTTCGGGGCAGCAGCATTTGGTGCTGAGGGCAGATGGACAACGGGTTCTGGTAAACCGCGCCGGCAAAAGCCTCCAGATAGCTTCTCAGTTCCTTCATCTTGACAACTTCATCCACCAGACCTTTCTGGGCACAGTAGAGCGGACGGGAGTTATCATAGTAGGATTTCACCATCGCATTCATTTTATCGATGGTCGGCTCGAGGGGCTTGCCGGTTTCTTTATCCTTCACCAGGCGTCGGGAAAAACTTGCGGCAGCGGCTGTTTCACCGTGCATGACATATATTTCCGTCGTGGCCAGGCCGAGGGTGAAGGCATTGTTCCGGTTGGCGGTCGGCCCCCCCATGACATAGTGAGCGGCGGCGGTTCCCTTGCGCAACACGACAAGGATCATGGGCAGTTCACTGTTCTGAATGGAATAAATAAGGCTCTGGCCCAATCCCAGCAGTTCCGCTTTTTCGGCCGTATCGCCCACATCGATGCCCGTGGTATCCTGGAACCAGACAATGGGGATGCGGTCACGGGCACACAGGGTCACGAACTCGTTCATTTTGATCAGGCCCTGACGGTAGAGCTTGCCGCCGATGCCGGGGTAATCGGCATATTCGGGGTAGTCGGGTTTGAGAAAACCCTGATTGTTGCCGATGCACCCGATCGGGAAACCATCCACGCGGACCAGGCCTGTATAGACTTCGGGCCCATAGTCCGGTTTGTATTCCAGGTGCTGGCTGCCGTCCACCAACCGGGCCAAAATTTCCCTGAAATCATAGGAACGCTTCTGTTCGAAGGGTATGAGACGGTAGAGATCGTCGCTGGGAAATTTGGGAAAGAGGGGATCAGAGACACGGAAAAATTTGGGGTCATACGCCGGAATAGCACGCATATATTCCTTCAGCCCGTCTAAAACATCCGTCTCGTTCTTATACGCGTACCGAAAAAAACCGGTTTCATCATAATGGATCTCCACCGACCCGGGCGGTTTGACTTTGTACTGCTTGGCGCTGGCAATTAACTGCTCGGCCCCCTCCTCGTCGAAGAAACCTTTCGGTGACATACCGCTCAGGATGCCGCCACCGCCCACCGCAATATTACAATCCTTGTGCGCAAAAAGAATGGTCGGACTGATGCCCTGATAGCCGCCGCCGGCCGGATTGGTGCCATAGATGCCGGCGAGCACCGGGATCCCCATCTGGTTTAACTCGGCATGGCGGAAAAAGGGCGTACCTGAGCCGCGGCGATTGGCGTAGAATTTCTCCTGCTCGGTGAGCTTGACGCCGCTGCAGTTGACCAGCCAGACAAGGGGAATATTAAGACGCTTGGCCAGATTTGTGACCCGCAGGATATTCTCGGACTGGCCGGGTAGCCAGGCACCGGCCATGACTTTGTTGTCAAATCCGATGACGACGCACCACTTTCCGGAAATCCTCGCCAATCCATCGAACACATTGGTGGTGCCCTCGACGTTGTCTTCCGGATTATACAATGTGTGCAGCGGGTGCCAGGTGCCCTCATCCACCAGGTATTCGAGCCGCTGCCAAACCGTCATCTGACCGCGGGCGTTGATCTTCTCAGTAGGAAATCCGGCGAGCTTCGCTGTTTCAACCGCCTCGCCAATCCTGCCTTCAACTTCGAAAATGCTGCGAATATTTTCCACTTCAGCCGCATTCTGCTGATCTTTAAGCCCCCTGCCAAAAAAAGGCATTTTCTGAAAATAAGATTTCATGGGTTGCACCTGTTACGGATGAGCCGTGCTGAAGACTGGGCTTCAGAACAGCGTTGATTGAATACCAGCGGTTGAAGCATTCGTTCAAGTTAAAGGCGCCCAAGGTCTGAGGCGTGAGGCGTACACCAGGTACGCCGCAGCAACGAGGACCGCCGGGCAACGCCTAAATTGGTCGAATGCTTCAACCGCTAGCGGTTGGCTTTCCGGTAGCCGAGCTGATCCAACGCAATAATCCACTTGCAGATATTCGAGGACCCCTCCACCATGGTGTAGGTGGGGGCATCCCGGTAGAACCGCGCCACCGGGTATTCGGTGGAATAGCCGTAGGCCCCCAGAATCCGCATGGCGTAATTGGCGCACTTGACAGCGGTTTCGCCGGCCAGGTATTTGGCCATGGCCACATCCAGCCCGTTGTTCAGCCGGCCCTGGTCCTTGGCCCAGGCCGCCTTGTAGACCAGCAGGCGGGAGGCTTCGATCTCGGTGGCCATCTGGGCGATCATGTCCTGGTTCATCTGGTATTCGCCGATGGGTTTGCCGAACTGTTTGCGCTCGTTGCAGTACTTGAGGACCGTCTCCAGACAGGCCTGGGCCACGCCGACGGCACCGGCGGCAGCCGAAAGGCGGGTCTGGTTGAGGGAGCCGAAAACGATTTTGGCCCCATCCCCCGGTTGACCGATGATGTTTTCTTTGGGAACACGGGTGTCACTGAGAAAGATTTCGCCGGTCGGGGAGGCGTGCGACCCCATTTTCTCCAGCGTCGTGGTTTTGACGCCGTTGAAGTTTTTGAGTTCCACCACAAAGGCGGAGAGACCCTTGGCG
>Ga0180430_10001471_pt1 | contig 22896 bp, 17 predicted proteins | sample SS_ome_9_FD_132999 | JGI IMG/M metagenome (GOLD analysis project Ga0180430, IMG submission 132999) | Hypersaline lake sediment archaeal communities from the Salton Sea, California, USA - SS_1_S_2 metaG | ecosystem: Environmental > Aquatic > Non-marine Saline and Alkaline > Hypersaline >... | reverse complement strand
CGCTTCACCTTCTGTAAAGCCTAATTTCATCATCATTGGAGCAATTTTATCAGGTGCAAAAAGTCTCATCAGATCATCTTCCAAAGAAAGGAAAAAGCGGGATGTACCAGGGTCACCCTGTCTTCCACTTCTACCACGCAGCTGCCTGTCTATACGCCTGCTTTCATGCCTTTCAGTACCGATTACATGCAGTCCATCAAGAGGCAGACCATAGGGGTATTCCTCATTGACGCTTTTGCTGAGTTTTCTGTAGTACTCTTTAGCTTCTTCCACTACTCCCGTACCAAGTTTAATATCTGTTCCTCTACCAGCCATGTTTGTTGCTAGAGTAATGCTTCCAGGGTTCCCTGCTTCAGCAATAATTTCTGCTTCTTTCGCATGGTTTTTGGCGTTAAGCATGTTATGAGGAAGTCTGTTTTGTTTTAAAATACGAGATAACTTTTCTGATACTTCTACAGATTCAGTACCTAAAAGAATAGGTCTTCCTTGGCTGTGCTTTTCTTGAACTTCTTTTAAAATTGCATGGTACTTTTCTCTTTCTGTCATAAAGATATGATCATCTACATCATCTCTTTGGCAAGGTACGTTTGTAGGAACTTGTAATACATCAAGGTTGTAAATTTCTTTAAATTCATTTGCCTCTGTGATTGCTGTTCCTGTCATACCTGCAATCTTGTTATACATCTTAAAATAGTTCTGTAAGGTGATTGTTGCATAAGTTTGTGTTTCACCTTGAATTTTTACAGATTCTTTAGCTTCAATTGCTTGATGAAGTCCATCTGAAAAGCGCCTTCCTGGTTGAGGGCGGCCCGTATTTTCATCAATAATAACAATTGCACCACCTTGAATAATGTAATCAACATCTTTTTCCATTAGAAGGTGAGCGCGAAATAATTGCCTTAAATTATGAGAACGCTCTTTTCTTTTTGCATCTTCTGCAACAAGTGCATTTTTCTTATCCATCTTATCTTGTTCGGATAGGTCTTTATTATTATCGATTTGAGCATATTCATGACCTAAGTCAAGCATCATAAAGTCTTTATCACCTTCACTATTGGTGTTTTCAGACCAAAGTGCAATTCCACGATCTGTTAATTCATATTCATTTGCTTTTTCGTTTACGATGATAAAAAGCTCTGCAAGCTTGTTATCTCTTTCATCTTTATTCGCATCTGAATGATAAAATGTTTCCCATTTTTCATTTTCTGCACGAAGATCAGGATTTTCTCTAATTCTTTTTAAGATTTTATGACGAGGCACAGCTTTACCAACAAGCCAAAGCTTTTTAAATGCACTATCCTTTTGCTTTTGCTCATCTTTTGAAAGCTTTCTAGGTTCATCTGAAAAGCAATCAAGCTTTTCTAACTCTTTTCTAGCTTCTGTAGCCCATTGAGAACAGAGCTCTCTTTGTTTTTTTACAAGAAGTGATACGCCATCTTTTAATTCTTCATACATCTGTTTATTTTCAGATGTAGGTCCAGAAATAATAAGAGGTGTTCTCGCTTCGTCAATTAATATTGAATCAATCTCATCAACAATACTAAAAAAATGTCCTCTTTGACATTGTTGATCTTTTCTCATCGACATAGAGTTGTCTCTTAGATAGTCAAACCCAAACTCAGATGCGGTGCCATAAACTATGTCTGCTTTGTATACATTTTGTCTTTCATGTGGATGAATGTCATTTGTTAAAAAATCAACAGATAAACCTAAATGTCTAAAAATACTACCAATCCACTCACAGTCTCTTTTTGCAAGATAATCGTTAACGGTTACAAGATGAACTGGTTTTGAAGAAAGAGCGTTTAGGTAAAGAGGCATTGCTGCAGTTAGAGTTTTTCCCTCTCCTGTTTGCATTTCCGCTATCTCGCGGTTATGCATACTAATAGCTCCAATAATCTGAACATCATAAGGGATCATATCCCACTTTTGCTCGTACCCAGAAACATTCACATCTGTTCCAACTAAACGTCGACACATGTTTTTTACGACTGCATAAGCTTCGACTAAAAGATCTTCTAAAGTTTCACCGTTGTTATAACGATTTTTAAACTCTTCTGTTTTTGCTTTTAACTCTTCATTAGATAGATTTTGATAGGCGACTTCCTGCTCGTTGATCTTTTGTACTGTTTTTCTATACTTTTTGATCATACGAGTCTGCTGTGTGCCAAATATATTTTTTAAAAATCCTATCATTACGGTAACCTATCAATTTTATAAAAGCCTAGAAAATACCCTCATTTCCATCAAGCGGTATCTCATCTTAACTAGGCAAGTAAATTATAACAAAAACTATTATTATCCATGAATAAAGTATTTATTTTAAATTCTTTTATGATAGAATTTATCAGAAAATAAGAGAAAATCATGGTTTCTCCAGTAAAAAAAGTTCATTTTGCTTCATTTGTGCATGAAAAAACCTTCGATCCAGAAAAAAGCTGGATCTTTTCGGCTTCTGAAGCAAAAGAAAATTTGAATACTAAGCCTGAAAAATCATGTATAAAAGGTAAAAAAGTCACCTATTTAAAAAAACTATTTACATTTGATGGGCTGTCAACATGTAAAAAAATATTTAAAATAGCTGCATTGATTTTTTTAGGATTTATATTGATTCCATTTGCATACTATAAAGATTGTAAACAAATTAAGAAAATTTGATGAAGAAAGCATATCTATTTCTTGCTATGTTTTTTCTATCAGCAGGTTACTTGTTTAGTGAAATTCAAAAGGATAAATTACGAATGAAGATAGAGTATATTGATCGAAAAACATCTGAAAAGAAAGTAGAAGAAGTTTATGGTGGCAGTTTTATTCTATTTTTTTATCCTAATAATCCTGTATTAAAATCGATAAACTCTTTTTTGTTTTCTTGGATTTCTAAATATCCATATTTATCAAAGTTTTATGGCTATCTTCAAGCAAAAGAAAGTTCAAAGAAAAAGGTGATCCCTTTTATTAAAAAGTTTTCAGTTAACATGGATGACTTTGAAAAACAAGAAGGTGATTTTACCTCTTTTAATGACTTTTTTATTCGAAAGTTAAAAAAGGGAGCAAGAAAGATAGCAACTTCAGATGCAGTTTTACCTGCAGATGCAAGGTATTTAGCTTATCAAAATATTAAAGACTGTCCTTATTTTTCTATAAAAGGAAAAACTTTTTGTATTGAATCATTTTTACAATCAAATTCTTTAGCTAAAGAGTATGAAAATGGTTCATTGGTCTTAGCTAGATTATGTCCTGTTGATTACCATAGGTTTCATTTTCCGGTAGATTGTCAATCAACAAAACCAGAGCTTGTCAATGGTTCTTTATATTCAGTAAATCCAATAGCTTTAAAAAGAAAAATTGGGATTTTATGTGAAAACAAAAGATATATCACAAAACTTCAAACCAAAGAATTTGGACAGGTTCTATTTGTAGAAATTGGTGCAACAAACGTAGGAACAGTTACACAAACTCACAAGCCAGGTACTAGTGCAAATAAAGGGGATGAAAAAGGATATTTTTCTTTTGGTGGTTCTGCGCTAGCAATTATCTTCAAAGAAAATACCATTAAACTTGATCAAGATCTTGTTGATGCAACAAATCAAGGGATTGAAATACTTGGACAAATGGGTACAAGCTTAGGTCAAGCAACTTAGTTGACAAACTAATGCTTTCTTTTTAATGTCCAAATTAGGAAGAAAGAGAGTTTCAATTGTCTAGTTCAACATCAAAATTGAATATTTTTAATCTTGCAATGATAAACGTTGCATTAGTCTTAAGTCTTCGTGGGTTGCCATTAATGGCAATCGAAGGTTTTTCGATGTTTTTTTATTTGTTGTTTGCGTCTTTGTTATTTTTAATACCTGTATCTTTAGTTTCAGCAGAACTTGCTACAGGCTGGCCAGAAGAAGGGGGAGTTTATCGATGGGTAAAAGAAGCTTTTGGAACTAAGTGGGGATTTGTCGCAATTTGGATTCAGTGGGTACAAAATACAATTTGGTACTCAACAGTTTTGGCTTTTGCTTCAGGAGCGTTAGCTTATTTATTTTTAGATCCTGAACTTGCAAACAATAGTATTTACACCGTTGTTTTAATCTTAGCAATTTATTGGACTTCAACATTTGTCAATTTTAAAGGAGTTAAGCTAGCGAGTAAGCTAACAACATACCTGGTGATCCTAGGAACAATATTACCAGCAACTTTAATTATCTTTTTTGGATTTATTTGGGTTTTTATAGGAGAGCCTATTCAAATATTACAAACGAACACTTCTTTTTTGCCTACTTTTTCATCTTTTACTGACATATCTTTTTTAGCCGGAACGATTCTTTTATTTGCTGGAATGGAAGTTGCTGCAGTACATGTAAATGAAATTGATGATCCTAAAAAAAATTATCCTAAAGCAATTTTTCTAGCTATGGTGGTTATTCTTATTATTTTTACATTAGGATCCTTTTCTATAGCTGTTTGTCTATCCCCTGACCAAATCAGTTTAACAGCTGGTATTATGCAAGCATTTCATATCCTATTGGCTGATTTGAATCTTTCTTGTTTATCTCCAGTGATAGGTTTTTTTGTAGCTTTAGGTGCAATAGGTGGGGTAGTTGCATGGATCGGCGGTCCAAGTAAGGGTTTATTAGTAACCGCGAAACATGGTATGTTGCCACCATTTTTACAATATGTAAATGACAATGGTGTGCAAACACACATTTTATGGGTTCAAGGAGCGATTGTAACAATTCTATCTTTAGTGTTCTTACTAATGCCCAATGTAAGTGGTGCTTTTTTTCTATTAACAGCACTTACAGTAGTTTTATATTTGTTTATGTATCTACTCTTATATGCAGCAGTAATCAGACTCAGATACACAAGACCAGATCAGCACAGAGAATATAAGATCCCAGGTGGAAACTTTGGGATGTGGTTAGTTGCGGGAGTAGGTTTCTTAGCTGCTTTATTTGCTCTTTTTGTAGGGTTTTTTCCTCCAGCTCAACTAGAAACAGGAAGTCCTACTTTTTATGTTTTATTTATTGTTATTGGGGTAGTTGTTTTTATCGGAGCTCCTTTGCTTTTAAATAAATTTAAAAAACCGGAATGGAAAAAGGATTAATCATGGTTTTTAACAAGCATAACTTAAAAGATCTTGATGATGATGATAAGGTAATCAATCCTATTTACTCTCGACATGGATTAAAAAATCCCATTCCAAAATATGAACTTCCTGATCATGAGATGTTACCACGCTCTGCTTATCATCTTGTAAAAGATGAGTTGATGTTAGATGGTAATTCCCGCTTTAACTTAGCGACCTTTGTGACAACATGGATGGAAGATGAAGCTGGAAAGCTTATGGTAGATACCTTTGATAAAAACATGATCGATAAAGATGAATATCCTCATACAGCAGAAATTGAAATGAGGTGTGTCAACATGCTTGCAAGATTGTGGAATAGTCATGAAAGTGAAGATGCAATGGGATGTTCTACAATAGGATCTTCTGAGGCATGTATGTTAGGAGGGATGGCGCTAAAATGGAAATGGCGCGAGATGATGAAAAAACAAAATAAACCAACAGATAAACCTAATCTTGTAATGGGAGCTAATGTACAAATCTGTTGGAAAAAGTTTTGTAGATATTGGGATGTAGAACCAAAATATGTTCCTTGCGAAGGGGATAGATTAATTATAGATCCAAAAATGGCAGCAGATCTTTGCGATGAAAATACCATAGGCGTTGTTGCAATTATGGGAAGTACTTTTGATGGAAGGTATGAACCTGTAGAAGCTATCGCAAAAGAATTAGATCGAATTGAAAAAGAAAAAGGACTTAATATTCCTATTCACGTGGATGCAGCAAGTGGAGGGTTTATCGCTCCTTTTATTCAAAAAGATCTTGTTTGGGATTTTAGAGTTAAAAGAGTAAAGTCTATCAATGCTTCAGGTCATAAATTTGGCCTTGTTTATCCAGGTGTTGGTTGGGTTGTTTGGAGAAGTAATGATGATCTACCTGAAGATCTAAAGTTCTATGTTGATTATCTAGGTGGACAGATGCCAACTTTTGCCATCAACTTCTCAAGACCAGGAGCGCAAATTTGCGCTCAGTATTATAACTTTTTAAGACTTGGCATGGATGGATATGCAAAAATCCAACAAGCTTGCCAAGATGTTGCTATGTATCTTTCTTCTGAAATTGCAAAGTTAGGACCATTTAAACTTGTTTCTGATGGTTCGGATCTTCCAGTTTTTGCTTGGACTTTAAAAGAAGAGACAAACTTTTCTCTCTATGATTTTTCAGATAAATTAAGAGAAAGGGGGTGGCTTGTTCCTGCCTATCCAATGCCAGAAAATAGAAGAGATCTTGTTGTGCAAAGAATTGTTGTAAAAAATGGCTTTAGCCATGATATGGCAAATATGCTCTTAGATGATATGAAAAGAGCTTTAGAATTCTTTTCTTCACAGCCAGAGTTTAAGAAAAAAGAAAAGGGATCTCAGTTTAGGCACTAACTGTTTTTAAGTAGGTGCAAATTGGACAGGTTTCTACTTTATGCCCTCTTGATGGACAGTATTTTCTTGCATAGTAGATGATTTGTAAATGAAGCTTGATCCAATCTTTTTTTAAAAAAAGCTTTTTTAAATCTTCTTCTACTTTTTTTACGCTTTTACCAGTTGATAGGCCCCACCTTTTTGCAAGACGGTAGATATGTGTATCAACAGGAAACGCTGGGGTATTAAAAGCTTGGCAAACAACAACAGATGCTGTTTTATGACCAACTGCTGGAAGTTTTTCTAAAGCTTGTAAGGTTGTTGGAACTTTTCCATTATGTTCTTCAAGAATGATTTTAGATAATCCTAGTATTCCACTTGCTTTAGATGGAGATAGCCCACAAGGCTTTATTATAGCTCTAAGTTCTTCATAAGGGATTTCAATCATCTTTTCGGGAGTATCTGCTAGAGAAAAAAGTTTTGGGGTGATTTCATTTACTTTTTTATCTGTTGATCTTGCAGATAACACAACTGCAATAAGTAGAGTGTAGGGATCTTTATGGGTTAAAGGAATAGGGGTGTCAGGAACATAAAGATCTAAAAGTTCTTTTATTTTTTTTGCTTTTTCTTTTTTTATCATTTTCCCAAACAAAACTGTGAAAAAATTGAATCTAAAATATCTTCGGTAACATCAATACCAATAATGTTCGCAAGGTATTTTAGCCCTTCTTTTAAATCTGACGCAACAAATTCAGGAGATTGATTAATTGAAAGACCATCTAATGCAACTTGGCAACATTCTATCGCTTTTGTTAATGCAACTTTGTGTCTTTTTTCTGTAAGAATGATCTCTTCTTTATTGTAATTTGATTTTAGTATCTGTTTTTCAATCAGATCTACAAGAAGATCAATTCCTTGATTATTTTTTGCGGATAAAGAAACCGAAGGGTTTGAAAAAGGATTTTTCTCTACTTTTTTTATATCAGATTTATTCCATACAACGAGGGTTTTTTCTTTCGGTAAAGAGGCGTAGAGATTGTATTCTTTTTCACTAATGCCTTTTTCTGAATCTAATACAAATAAAACAATGTCGGAGCTTTCTATGGCTTTTTTAGATCTTTTGATTCCTTCTTGTTCAACAAGATCAGATGCATCACGAAAACCTGCTGTATCAATAGCTTTTAAATGAAAGTTTTTTAAATAAAGATCCTCTTCTAAAAGATCCCGAGTGGTTCCTTCAATGTTTGTTACAATCGCTCGATCTTTTCTTAATAAAGCGTTTAGCAAAGATGATTTTCCAACGTTTACAGACCCACAAAGACAAAGAGTGACCCCTTGATGAAGAACTTTTCCCATTTCAAATGTGCTCTCAAGATATTTCATATCTTTGATCAGTTGATCAAGTCTTTTTGAAAACTTATTCTGGGTAGTAAATTCTAAATCATCTTCAGGAAAGTCAACAGATGCTTCCATAATCGCGCACATTTCTGTTAACTCTTTTTGGTAAAAATCAATTTTTTTGTGTAATGCTCCTTGCAGGTGGTGTTCAGCAGATTGAAGCGCTTGGTCATTTTTAGCAGAAATAATTTTTTGAATAGATTCAGCTTGAGTAAGGTCAATTTTGTTATTTTTAAAAGCTCTAAATGTAAATTCACCTGGTTCTGCAGGTACCGCTCCAGCTTCATAAATCCTGTTTAAGATTTTTTTTGTCACAAAATGTCCACCATGACAGTGGATTTCAATAACATCTTCTCCTGTAAATGATCTTGGAGCTAGCATGGATATTAATAGAACTTCATCAATAACACTATTTGATTTGGAAAGAATCTTCCCATAGGTTGCTCTATGGGTAAGAAGTTTTTTTACATCCTGTGAAAAAACTTTATCTGCAATTTCTACAGCTTGTTTACCTGAGATACGAATAATAGCAATTGCTCCATTTCCAGGTGCAGTTGCTATAGAAGCTATTGTGTTTTCTAAGTCCATAACTATTTTTTATTAGGTAGTTTAGCAAAAAAAAGATCATTTTTCAATCAAAGAAAAAAAACTTGTCAAAAAAAAGATTTTATTTAGAATTTTTATTCTTTTTTAAAAGGATTTTTTATGAGTTTATACTCTCCAACTAGTTCAATTGCCAGAATGCTTCAAAGCTCTGTTTTTATGTCTCGCAATCAGGTTAAAAACGGAGTTGAGAAAGGTCAAGCTACTATAGATCAGCTAATATGGCTTCGTTTTGCACAAACAATTAGAGATGGAGTATTTGATCAGTATAACGATAGGTGGGCTGATTATTTTAAAAAACAGGAAAATAAAACTAAAATTGTAATGTTAGACTTAGGTCGCTTGGGTTTAGAAAAGATCCCTGAAACAGTATTGTTATTAGTTGCCTTGCATACCTTAAGTCTAAGTGAAAATTCATTTTCTACACTATCTCAGTTAAGTAATTTACAGAATTTAGAAAGGTTAGATTTATCTAATAATTGTCTAAGAGATTTGTCACCAATTTTATCGTTACCCAAATTAAAAGAGTTAAAATTAAAAAATAATCAATTAACTCAACTTCCAAATTTATCTAATCTTTTAGGGCTTGAGAAAATTGATCTTAGCCAAAATCGATTAGTGAATATAGAGCCCCTTTTTCAGGTCACAACTTTAACTGAAATTGATTGTGATCAAAATCAGATCACAACGATTTCAAGAAAAATTAAAAAGCTTGTTAGTTTGTCCGTTTTAAGTTTATGTGAAAATCAACTAACCAAGGTCCCTGAAACCGTATTTGTGCTTGGACTTAGAGTTTTAAGATTAAGTGGAAATCCTATTAATGAATCCCCAAGAAGTTTTTCTAAACTACAGTATTTAACAGATGTAGAATTAGCAAGAATGCCTTCAGCTTTTTTTTCTGATCCTTCTCTTTTAATAGGAATAACATCTAATCCAGCTTTAAAAAGGCTAGATCTAGAACACAATGGTTTAATTGGCACACTTGATGTGTCATGCTTAAAAAATTTAGAAGTACTAGAAGTTCGCGGAAATCAGTTAACACAAATTATCGGTTTAGAAAAATTAAAGTTGCTAAGAAGGCCATATTTTTCTGGTAACCCATTTAAAACGACTCCAGAATTTGGAAATCGCATTGAAGATGTAGAGTTAGAAGAAAATAACTTAACGGTATTTCCAAAAAGTTTACAAAAAGTTCAAAGGTCTTTAGTTCGTTTAAAGCTATCTAAAAATCGATTTACAAAAGTCCCAGTTGTTTTTTGGTCATGTTTTCCTAATTTAACACAGCTTAGTCTTTCGGGTGCTTTGTTATCAAAACTGCCTAATGAAATTTCAAATTTGAGATCTTTAACTGTATTGCAATTAAAAGATAATAACTTACAAGAGCTTCCAGAAAGTTTAAAAAGGCTAAAGCTAAGGATCTTAAATATTTCTAGAAACTATTTTAGTGTTTTTCCTAGAGTGATTTTTAGTTTAGAAAATCTTGAGCAGCTTGATGTGAGTAATAATCAAATTGCTGAATTTCCTGATCCTAGAGTTTTTGAAAGCTTAACCCGATTAAAATTCTTTTCTATTGATAATAATCCTATAAATTACCCAAATACTTTTTATAGGATACTATCTACTCAAATTGCCGTAATGAAGTTTAGTCTTAGACCAAACTTAAAACATTGGAATGAAGAGGATATAGAAGAAAGATCTGGAGAAGACCTAAATAACTTCCCAATAGATCTTTCTACAAATCTTGTAGAATTAAACCTTTCAAATAATAAAAAACTTAGATCTTTACCCCAAAATTTTTTTAGTAGATTTAATAAATTGCAAAGCTTAGATCTTTCTAGAACATGTGTCACTACTTTACCAAAACAAGGTGTAACAAGTCCCATCAAAGTCCTTAAGTACAATGGTAATAAAGGTTTTCCACAAGTAGGTTTTTCACATCTCCAAGAACTGTACCTTAGAGAGTGTAACTTAAAAGAATTACCAAAAAATTTACATCGATCTTTTCCAAAACTAAGGTGTTTAGATCTTGCTTATAATCAGTTAAAAGGGGATTTGCGCTCTTCTTTAGATCATTTAAATCTAATTTTTTTAAATCTCGATGGAAATAATTTTACTGATGTACCGGACCTTTCTTATTTGCCTTTACTCTCATTAAATTTGAGTATAAAGAATTTAGCAGTAGGTCAAAGATCAAGTTTATTAGATCCAGCAAGTGAAAACTGTCTAGATCAATACAAATTTATGCCACGTTTAGTAATGCTGCCATTAGAGAAATTGAGCGCTGAAAGGTCAATTTCTTTAAATAGACTTTTAGATTTAGGATTCAAAAGAGAGGAGCTAAATAAACTTAAAATAATAGAACTAGTTGCTAATCATAACTACATAAGTTTAAGACACCTTGTAAAAGGCATTCGTGCTGTCTACTTTGATGGAGTTAAGTCTAGTTTGAGTAAAAGTGAATTAATTATGCTCATAGATAAGTTTTCAAGAGTGTTTTTTTTCAACGATCAGCATCGCTTTCCAATATTAAAAGAGATTGACATTAGCAAATTACCAAAAACCCTTCAAAAACTCACTATGGAAAATTTAACATTTGATAGTCTTGTTGGTCTTAATAACTTAAGAAATTTATCTCATTTAGCTATAAGAACATCATCTACTTTTAAGAAAATATTAATGCTTCCCCAGGGGATTGATCGTTTGCCATTGTTAACCGATCTATATATTGATAAACGTCTTGCTTTAAGGCTTCCGGCTAAAATGTTAAGAAGGCCCAAGTTAAAAATTAATAGTCAGAAAGCTATTAAATTTTTAAGAAATGGAAATCAAACAAAAAATAGACCTATTGTTATTTATAATACTTTGATGCATCTGGATGGAAAAGAAAGAAAACATTTTGAAAAGAAAAATTCAGATCATTGATCAGATCATTTAGTTTTAGTATCATAAGCTAAAAGGGATGATATGAAAAGATTTGACATACGCTTATTACCAATTGTTATTGTGGTATTTTTAGGGTTTTTGGGGTTTTCTCTTCCTTTCCCTTTATTTTCTCCCATGATTTTAGATGAAGGGTTTGGGTTTTTACCTGCTTCCTTTCTTCATCATCATAGAAAAATTCTCTTAGGTTTTCTTCTAGGCGTTTATCCTTTAGGTCAGCTTTTTGGTTGTCCATTTTTTGGACAACTATCAGATCAATATGGTCGAAGAAAAGTATTGCTTATTTCTTTAATTTTAACATTTAGCTCTTATGTTCTAAGTGCTCTAGCGGTGAAATATACCCATTTTATCTTATTAGTTATTTCAAGGTTTTTTTGTGGGATTTTTGAAGGAAATGTAGTGATCGCAAACTCTGCAGTTGCCGATATCAGTGATGAAAATACTAAAGGTAGAAACTATGGGTTTGTGGCCTTTGCAACAAGCATGGGTTTTATTATAGGCCCTCTTGGAGCAAAATTTGCAGATTCTAGTGTTGTTTCATGGTTCAATCTAGCACTTCCTTTTTGGTTGGTTTGTGTGTTAGTTGTCATAACCTACCTAACTGTTTATCTGTTTTTTGAAGAAACTTTTGTTTGTAAGAAAAAAGAAAAACTTAGGTTATTTCAAGGTTTTTCATCAATTTACAAGGGATTGTTAATGCCAAAGCTGCGTCTCATCTACCTTGTAAATTTTTTTATTTACTTTGGGATGTTTTCTTACTTTAACTATTTTCCAGTTCTGTTAATTGACCAATATCATTTTTCTATATCAGAACTTCCTGTGATTATTGCCTTTGTCTCTGTTCCTGTTGGATTGAGTGCTCTTACAGTTGTAGGTCCTTTATCTAAAAGGTTATCTGCGAGAAAAGCTACTGCGATAGGAGGGCTTCTATATAGTTTTATCTTATTCTGTATGACCTTTAACCAGCCCCTTTTATTATTATATTTAAATATTTTCTTTGTGGGGATTTTTATTGGGATTTGTCTGACAAACATGGTAGTATTAGTGTCTAATAGAACAGATATAGAAACTCAAGGAATGGCTCTTGGGATTAATCAGTCTGTTCAAGTATTAGCCGAAGCTTCTACCGCTGTGTTTGGAGGGATGCTAGTAGCCTGTTTTGCTTGCTTGCCTATGATCGTTGGAAGTGGGGTTTCTTTTTTAGCTGCTCTTATTTTATTTGCACCGTATTTAAAGAGAAATTGGAAAGAAACCATATAAGTCTGTATACTATTACTAAAATTAAAATTTTTAAGGTTAAATAAATTAATTATGCATCAGCCAAAAGATATTAGAAATATAGCGATTATTGCCCATATTGATCATGGAAAAACGACGCTTTTAAATGAATTATTAAAACAATCAAATATTTTTAGAGAAAACCAGGAAATTCCTGAAAGAATCATGGATTCTTATGACCAAGAGCAAGAAAGAGGAATTACAATATTTGCAAAGCATACTTCTATCTATTTTGGTGATACAAAAATAAATATTATCGACACTCCTGGGCACGCAGATTTTTCTGCAGAGGTCGAAAGAATTTTAAGAATGGTTGATTCTGTATTGCTTATTGTTGATGCACAAGATGGTCCGATGCCTCAGACAAGATTTGTACTATCAAAATCTTTAAAAATGGGTTTAAAGCCAATTGTTGTGATTAACAAAATTGATAAACCAAATGCAGATCCAGATAGAGTGTTGAATGAAACTTTTGATTTGTTTGTTGAGCTAGGAGCTAATGATGAGCAGCTGGATTTCCAATATTGTTATGCTTCTGCAATTAAAGGATATGCATATAGGGAGTTAAACAAGCCAGGTGAGGATTTAAAACCTTTATTAGACTTGATTGTATCTGCAACTCCAATTCCTCCAGGATCAATCGAAGATCCATTTTTAGTACAGGCAACCACTTTAAGTTATGATGACTTTTTAGGAAGGCAGATGTGCGGAAGGATTTTTAAAGGGAAAGTGAAGAAAGGAGATCAGATTCTTCACATTGACAGAGAAGGAAATCAAAAAAAGCATACAATTACAAGAGTAGAAGGCTATCTTGGTCTACAAAAAGTTGAGATGGAAGAAGCTGGAGCTGGAGATATTGTATGTCTTTCAGGAATTGAAGAGGTGTATATTGGTGATACACTTTGTGATCCAGAAAATGTTGAAGTATTACCTCCAATTGAAATGGAAGAGCCAACAGTTTCTATTGACATTATGGTAAATGATGGACCTTTAGCGGGAAAAAGTGGTAAGCATGTAACGATCAATAAAATTAGAGAAAGATTATATAGAGAAAAAAGATCCAATGTTTCTTACGATATTTCTGAAGATCCACAAGATCAATCAAAAATCTCTGTTTCAGGAAGAGGGGAATTACACCTTGCAATTTTACTTGAAGCTATGAGACGTGAAAGTTTTGAGTTTTGTGTTTCAAAGCCACAGGTAATTTATAAAACAATTGATGGCCAAAAGCATGAGCCTATGGCAAAAGTTTATATTGAAGTTCCAGAAGAATATTCTGGGGCTGTTATTGAGCAGCTTTCTCAGAAAAAAGGGGAAATGCAACACCTAAGCACAGATGAGCATAACATCACTCAAATGGAGTTTATCATTCCAAAACGAGGTATTATGGGATATCGCAATGAGTTTTTAACAACTACTCGTGGTCTTGGGATTTTAACTTCGCTTTTCGATTCTTACCAGCCATTTAAAGGGGAGATTAAAAGTAGAACAAGAGGGGTGCTAATTTCTCTAAATGCAGGGAAAGCAAATGCCTATGCAATTTTTAACCTTGAAGATCGTGGAACTTTCTTTGTTTCTCCAGGGCAAGAGATCTATGAGGGAATGATATTAGGTGAACATTCAAGAGAAAATGATTTAATTGTAAATGGTACAAAAGGAAAAAAACTTACAAACGTTCGTGCGGCAGGTTCTGATGAAAACATTCAACTTGCTCCTCCTCGTAAGTTTAACTTAGAAGATGCGATCTGTTATATCAATAATGATGAGCTTATTGAAGTGACTCCTGATATCCTGCGATTAAGAAAAACATATCTTAACGAAAACGATAGAAAACGAAACAGATAATTGCGTTGCAGCGAGATTTATTTTCGCTGCAAAAATATTTACAGTTTTCTCATTGCTTCTTTAATTATATCACTTAAATGGATATCTGCATTTTCAGAGAGTATTGACTGCACAACTTTTTGAGCTTTTCTTGGGTCATGACCAAGATTCATAAGAGCTGAAAGTGCATCATTAGCTTTAGGGTTTAATACTTTTTTAGTTGGAGTTGATATAGACCCAATTTTATCTTTCATATCTAAAATAAGCCTTTCTGCAGTCTTTTTACCAATCCCTGGAACTTTGCTTAATAAAAGAGCGTTGTGATTGGTTATTGCACTGAAAAAGGTATCGATGTCTAAATGAGATAAGATAGCCAAAGCAGTTTTTGGACCGATGCCAGATACTGAAGAAAGTTTTAAAAATAAATCTCTTTCTTCTTTTGTCATAAAACCAAATAAAGATTCAGAATCCTCTCGAACTACATGAGCAACATAAAACTTTGTTGGTTTATCTAAAGAAATAGATTGTTCACAGAGCTTTGAGGGAACAAAAAGCTTATAGCCGATTCCTTGCACATCAACGATTGCAATTTTATCATCAATAAACTGTAGTAGACCATTTACATATTCGTACATATTGGCAACTTTAGCTGATTGGCATGGCAAAGTGCAAGTGCTAATGCATCTGCTGCATCTTCTGGTTTTGGGATTTCTTTTAAAGCAAGTAGCATTTTAATCATTTTTTGCACTTGCTCTTTTGTCGCAGAGCCACTTCCACAAATAGCTTGTTTTGCTTTTCTAGGAGCATATTCAAAAACAGGAATGTTTTTTAATGAGCATGCCAAAATAATTACACCTCTTGCCATTCCAAGTTTTAAAGCTATTTGAGGATTTTTTTTAACAAATTGTGTTTCAACTGAAACTACATCGGGTTGATATTTAACTAGCAAGCTATCGATTGCTTTGTGAATAATAACATACCTTTCATGCAAAGATTTTTTTGCAGGTGGGCGAATAGCTCCATAATCAATAAGGTCTTGAGTTTTTGAGTAGGTATCTATAATTCCGTAGCCGGTAATGACAGTCCCTGGATCAATACCTAAAATACGTGTTTTTTTCTTCATCAGTAATCTATCTTTTAATACTAATATCAAACTATTTTTTTCTCATTGTCAAGGCTTGCTTTTGTTTAATGAGATTTTCTGTCAAAATAACCAGTAAAAGAAGTTAAATATGAATAAAAAAGATCCTGATAAAATCATTATTCGCATGCCAAATTGGATTGGCGATTTTGTAATGGCAACTCCTTTGCTTACAGACTTAAGAAAAAAGTTTCCTAATGCAGAGATTACTGCAATGTGTAAAGAGCCACTTTCAGAACTTTTAAAAGAAGACAAAGACATCGATGAGGTTTTTTCTTTTACAAAGCTTAAAAGTCAGTTTGAAAGAAAAAAACAAAAGAGAAGTATTATTTTAAAGCTCAAAGAAGGGCAGTACGATCTTGGAGTTTTAACAACCAATTCATTTTCTTCTGCGTGGTGGTTTTTTAAAGGTAATGTACAAAATAGAATTGGATTTGCAAAAGACTTTCGTTCTTTTTTACTTAACAAAAAAATTCCATTTTCAAAAGAAGTTCATCTGGTAGAAACATATAAAAACCTTTTAACTCCCTTGGGAATAGAAGTTTCAGATACTTTACCTCGAATATTTATAACAGAAAAAGAAAAGGCTTTTGCAAAAGAGCTTTTATCTCAAAGGGGAGTTGAAGATAAAGACAAAGTAATAGGTATTCATGCAGGAGCATCCTATGGTCCAGCTAAAAGATGGCCTGATGAAAAGATCTTTAACCTTTCTAAAAAGCTTTTAGAGACTCCTAGTGTTAAGATTGTATTTGTAGGAGAGAGTTCAGTTACTCCCTTAGCTAAAACCCTTGTTAGAAAGCTAGGAGATAAGATCATTGATTTAACAGGAACAACATCTTTAAGATCCTTGTGCTCTTTAATTTCTTTATTTGATGTGTTTGTGACAAATGATAGTGGTCCTATGCATATTGCAGCAGCTTTAAAAGTACCTTTAGTTGCTATATTTGGTTCTACAAGCCCAACTCACACAGGTCCTTATAAGCATGGGAATGTAATTTACAAAAATGTTGCTTGTTCTCCGTGTTATAAAAGAGTATGTCCTATTGATTTTCCTTGTATGAAGAAGATTGAAGTAGATCAAGTCTATCAAACAATAAAAACACTATTGAAATAACTTATGTTTAGAAAGATCTATCGTAAATTAGCTCCTAATCCACTAAACCAGCTTTTAAAAAAAGCAAATAGAAATAATAAAAAACTTTTTTTGCTTTATTGGAACCGTGGTCTTGGTGATATAGCATTAGGTCTCTATGCAATCGTGCATAAGATTAAAGAACAAGTTCCGAATGCTAAGATAACCTTTTTAATTAGAAAAGATTTAGAGCAAGGCTTTTCATTGTTTAAAGGAGTTAACTACATAGTTGCAAAAGATTGGAAAAGAGGTATTAGATATACAGAAAAAGAACTAGAAAAACATGCTTTGGATGAAAACGATTTCGATGAAATTATTACATGGCCAGATCCTTCTTATTGGGTTAAATGGCAACATGGAAAAATTGTTCCTAAACTTATTTGGAAAAAAGAGTTTGAAAAAAGTTTAGAAAAACTTGGCATCGACCCAAATCAAAAATACATAGCATGTCAACCTTTGTGTGAAACAAACTATGGTCTATGGAGAAATTTACCTCATCAGTCTTATCAAAAGTTATTTGACGCTCTTAAAGATCAAAAAATTCTTTTGTTGGGTAAGAGTCCTTCTCCAGAGTTTTCAGGGGATCACATTTTAGATCTTAGAGGTAAAACAGATCTTTACACTCTTCTTACGCTTATGAAAACTAGAGTCAAAACGCTTTTAGTTCCTGATTCTGGAATTTTATCTATGACATATTATTTAAATGAACAATTTCCGATAAAAGTAATTTCATTATGGGCAGATCCTTATCATGGAATTTTAAAGCAAAATGTATCATCTCCTAATAAAAAACTTATACACTATCCTTTAATAGCTGATAATAAAGATCTTTCAAACCTATCTGTTGAAAAGATATTAAAAACAATTAATTTTTAAAAAACTTTACAAGCGCTTGTAATTGGAGCTTCTTACCTGTTATACTCCATCAAAAAGCCTTTTAGAGAAAAACCTTTATGAAGAAAAAAATAGCATACTTAGGAACTGGAACATGGGCAGTTGCCTTAGCTTCTTTACTAGCCGAAAGAAATACAGTAATCATGTGGGGAAGAAATGAGGAGATGATTTCTCATTTAAAAGAGCACAAATCTCATCCAAAGCTTCCTGGTTTTTGTCTTCCTGATTCAGTTACATATACAACTGATTTCGAAGAAGCTGTAAAAGATGCCCAAATTATTGTAGAGAGTGTAAGTTCGTCAGGGATAAGACCAGTATTTCAAAAGTTAAAAGATGTTAGAAAAACGTTTTGTCCAATAGTAATAACTTCGAAGGGTATAGAGCAAAACACAGGGTTATTATTATTTGAAGTTGTTTCAGAAATTATTGGTGAAGAAAACAAAAAGTTTATTGGATGTCTTTCAGGGCCAAGTCATGCAGAAGAGGTGATTAAAAGGTTACCAACTTCTATTGTTAGTGCAGCTTTCGATAAAGAGATTGCGTTATTAATCAAAACGATTTTTTCTAATGAAAAGGTTCGTATTTATCCAAACTTAGATATAAATGGGGTATGCTTTGGGGGCGCAATGAAAAATATCATTGCGATAGCTTGTGGTATTTCTGATGGTTTAGGATTTGGTGATAATACAAAAGCTGCAATTATGACACGTGGGTTACATGAAATACGAAAGTTAAGCGCTTCAAAAAATGCACAGCCAGAAACACTAAATGGTTTATCAGGATTAGGTGATCTATGTGTGACATGTCTTTCTACTCATTCTAGAAATTATCGTTTTGGAAATTTAATAGCTGAAGGTTTATCTCCACAAGAAGCCAAGAATGTGATAGGTATGGTAGTAGAGGGGATGTATTCTTGCGTTTCTGCCTTACAGCTTGGAAAAAAGCATAATATTCCAGTACCTATAACAGAAGTAATACATGGGATATTATACGAGGGTAAAAATCCTCAAGATGCAGTTAAACTTCTATTAAGTAGAGAGATAAAAGAAGAGCATTTGTAATGAAATCTTTGTATGGGACAAAAGTTGTTTTAGCTTTAGAAATGTCTAGAGTTGAAAAGCTTGAGTTTAACAAAGACCCTACAAATGAAGAAGCATTTATGATAAATGCTGGAACTAGCATAGCGCAGATCGTAGATCAATTCATCTCTACAAATAATCTTAAAAAGCACTGTGTTCTTTTTATTGGAAAAGGCAACAATGGTGGCGATGCTTATGTATGTGGATCAATTTTATTAAAAAAAGGGTACACAGTTGATGTTATTCAAGCATTTCCTTTAGAGCAATGTAGTGCATTGAATCAAAAAATGGGAAAAGAGTTTTTCTCTCATAACAAGTCTAAAATTCTAAACGACCACTTACCAGATAAAGGTTTGATTATTGACGGGCTTTTAGGTACAGGTTTTAAAGGTAAGGTTGAAGAGCCATTAGCAACAATCATAGATAAAATTAATAGCTCATCTTTACCTGTAATTTCCATTGATATCCCTTCTGGAGTAGATGGAAATACAGGGCAAGTTGCAACAAAAGCGGTGATTGCAGATCTTACAATTTTCTTAGGTATGGCAAAGACAGGTTTTTTTATAGCTTCTGGTTATAACCATGTTCAAAAGCTTGCTTATGCAGATTTTGGTCTTGGAAAAGAATATATAGAAGAGGCAAACGAAGACTTTTTTCTTTTAGATGAAAATGCTTTAAAAGAGTGTTTACCTAAGATTCCATTCACAAGACATAAGTATCAAGCTGGGTATGTACTTGCGTTTACTGGTTCTTCTGGGATGCGTGGAGCTGCATGTTTATCATCCTTGTCTGCTCTTAGAACTGGTTCAGGAATGGTAAGGCTGTTTGTTCCTGAAAATCTTCAAATGCACCTACCTTTGGAAGTAGTTTGTTCAGATAGAGATCAGACTATTTTTTTTGAAGAAGCAAAAAGAGCAAAAGTTGCTTATTTAGGACCAGGGATAGGAAGAGATGAAAAAACAAAAGAGTTTTTGCAAACTCTTTTAGAAAAAATAGAACTTCCCTGTGTAATTGATGCAGATGCTCTTTTTCTTATTGGAAAACATGATCTAAAGATTCCTAAAAACTCTATATTAACTCCTCATAGAAAAGAAATGGCTACTCTATTAGGACAAGAGACTAGCGATTTAGATGAGAAAGTATTTTTTGAAAAATGCCAAGCCTATGTTGAAAAACATAACGCTGTACTTGTTTTAAAAGGTGCTCCTACATTTATCTTCCAATCAGAACATAAACCTTTAGTGATCCCTAAAGGAGACCCAGGAATGGCTACAGCAGGCACTGGAGATGTATTAACGGGGATAATAGCATCATTTGTTTCTCAAGGGTTATTTCCTTTTCATGCTGCAGTATTAGGAGCTACTGTACATGGAATCTGTGGAGAAATTGCAGCAAAAGAAAAAACTTCTTATAGCGTAATAGCTTCAGATCTAATTGAAAAAATTCCTGAAGCCTTAGCCTATTTAAAGGTATAGCTCAATCTTGGTTTTTTCCTTGGTTGATTTTCTGAGTTATACTGATTTTCATATTCTTCTACTTTTCTTGCAATTTCAGAAGATATTAGGTAGTCAAGATTTACAAAAAGCAGTCTAAAATATAAAACTTGTTCCTGTAATTCTTGTATTTGGCTTTCAGAGATGGTGTCTGAGAAAAAGGAGATATGTTTTAAATCTTCATATTCTTCCAACTGGCCTTGTGTTATATTTCTTTGGAAAGCAGGTAACATACAATTATAGATAAGTTCAAACATTTGGTCTTTTGCAGGTGGTTTTTTTCCTGAGCACTTTTTTAAAGAAAGAGCTTTATTGAGCTTTTTGAAAGTTTCTTGAAGAATTGCAACCTTTTCTTTTGCTTTTATTAGTCCATCTAAGGGCTCATACTTAAAAAAAGAAGCTTTCCAATTTGATATATCGATACCACCTTGAGATGCAATATATGCTTTTTGAAGAAACATAAATAAAAGATTTTCAGTAGAGGTAAGGCTTACTAAAATGCTTTTTTCATATTTTTTAATCGTATCTCTTGTTTTTTCTTTTTTAACTGGAGATGTATTTAAAGGAGGAAGCATAACTTTTTTACTGAGGCTTTCGCAGCAGGGCTTATTACACTGGTGTTTGCTTAGGGCATCTATTAATCTTTGATTAATAGAGTCAGTTTTTATGAGGATAAAACTAGCAATTTGAATGATTTTATCTATTTCTTCTTTACTTAGAGGTGTGGATTGGATTTCATGTTTTTTAGCAATTGCATAACACTTTTCTGCTTTTTCCTTTTTATAGGTTTTAAAGGCAGCGCAAAGAGGAGTAAATGCAATTTTAGCAATTATATGTTTTCTAATTCCTTTTAATTTTGAATTAGGTTTTTTTTGTTTAGCGGTTGTTTTGATAACTGCAAAGTTTAATCCTAGGCAATTTACTATTTTTCGTGATTCAGCTATTTGTTTTAAAGGTTGCCCAGGATAGACAATAGATCTTTTTGTAAGGTTCATGTGATCAAGTTGTCTATTTGCAAGCGCATGGATGTAACATGTGTCATACAAAGCTTGTAGCCTTGAATGAGTTAAATTATCAGGATTAATTGCAAAGGATGAAAAAGTGTTTAAAACTTTTTCACATTCTTGTTTAAATTTTACAGAACTAGTCATCACAAACCGATTTTTTATTTTGTGATAAAATTTTAGTAGATCTATACGAAAAATAGAAAGAGAAATTATTAGGAGACAAAAATGCCTTATAATAAGATTTCTGATCTTCCAGAAAAAGTTCAGCATGTTTTACCAAAACATGCACAAGAAATATACAAAGAAGCTTTTAACCATGCCTATGATCAGTATCAAAACAGAGTTGATCATGAAGCTGTTTCCCATCAGGTAGCTTGGACAGCAGTAAAGACTAAGTATGAAAAATCTAAAGAAGGTAAATGGATAAAAAAAAAGCAGAGCAAATAAATGCTCTGCTAATGACAACGGAGAAAAAAGTTAGATTAGAAATCTAATCTAGCTGAAACAATTAAACCGTGTAGGTATAAGTCACCTGTTGGATCTTGAAATGAGTAATTAACTGCATGAAGAGTGTTTTGACTCCAAAATACATGCATTTCATAACCAATTTTAAAGTCAAAAAACCAATCGTTACAGCAGAAATAATCAGACCATCCAAGACCAATGCCTAAATTAAATTGAGGTCTTAAGTAACAAAGTTCTCTTGAAGGAAAAGCTATATTGTCTACTGCGCCTGTGCTAGTTGTTGTTTCAGTTCTTTGTTGATTACTAAAAATATTGTCATAATCAGTATAAAGAATGCTCATTTCTGAGTTTCCAAACATGTAAAAACCACCACAGAAAGCCCAGTTAGTATCTAGACCAGTTTTTAGTCCTACTGCCCATGACTCTGTTGTGTTGTTAGATGTCCAAACAATACTTGTGTCAGTTGTGTTGTTAACAGTGGTGTATGTTACGTTGAATTTTTGATCAATCCAACCAGCTCTGATACCAAAGTTTGGCTCAAAAGTTAAGCAACGGCCAACATAGTATTTTCTACTTACATCAAAATCAATTAGATCCAGTTCTAAACGCCATTTTGAACTAGCTCCTAAAGTTCCGCTTTCGTTGTTATTAAACACGATATCTGCTGGAAGGTCATTTGTGTTATCAATTGCCCAAAAAAATCTTGATCTTAGTGTTGTACTTCCATCGCCAGGAGCTGTTGTATTTAATGAACCAGAACCAACATCAGCATGATATCTCATGTATTGAAATTTAAACATCCAATCATCACAACCAAGGTTGAATCCTAAACCAACTTTAAATGCAGGCTCATAATCAAAAGATAAAGATCCATAACGAAAAGTTCCATCATTACCATTAACACCGTTAGGTGTCGTTGTAGAAGTTTGGATATACTCTAAATTTTCTGTTTTAGCTTGCATGTATAAAAAACTTGCGCTTAGAAACATATCCCAAGAGCATTTGATGTCGATAATTACAGGTGCATTGTATGCACATGTATCAGGTGGGCAAGGTGGCATAAAGTCACATGGCTCACAACATTCTACTTCACAAGGATCGCACGGATCACAAGGGTCACAAGGGTTACAGCAGTCATCGTCATAGTTTGCGAACAGACATCCAGCTGTTAAGG
>Ga0180430_10001469_pt1 | contig 22896 bp, 17 predicted proteins | sample SS_ome_9_FD_132999 | JGI IMG/M metagenome (GOLD analysis project Ga0180430, IMG submission 132999) | Hypersaline lake sediment archaeal communities from the Salton Sea, California, USA - SS_1_S_2 metaG | ecosystem: Environmental > Aquatic > Non-marine Saline and Alkaline > Hypersaline >... | reverse complement strand
TCTGGGCACCGTCGAGATCGACATAACCGAAGTGCGCGTCGCGGCAAACAGCGTCGCGGAAGTCCGTATCCTTCAGGCCGATCTCGCTAACGACGGTCGCGCCCGACAGATCCGCACCACGAAAACTCGAGCCGTTGAAATTGACCATGCGAAACCAGGCCCCGGCAAGATTCGCGCCGCCAAAGTCGTGGCGCTCGGGCTGCATTCGGGTACGCCACTTCATGCCCACAAGCGTTGCGTCACGAAACGTGCAGCTCTCGCAGTAATCCATGCCGAATTCCGTCAGGTTCGCCCCTTCGAGATTGCACCGGATGAACCCGCCGCTGCCGCCGGTCAGGTTCGCTCCGACAAACGACGAGTCGGCCATCCTTCCAAGCGTAGTACCCTGCAGGTCACAGTCGTCGAATGTCAGCTCCCGGGCCGACTTCATCTGTGCACCGGCCATATTCGAGCCGCTGAAATCGACGCCCTGGATCTGGCTATACGGCACTTTTAGCGAAACGCCCGCCAGATAAAGCCCTCGCATGTCGACCCCACGCAGGTCAAGCACCGCAGCGGGCCCGAACTCGACGAGCGTAGCGAACCGCGCGATGCCTCGCTCGCCATCTTTGAGCATATCGATATATTCGGGGCGACTCGGGAAGAGCATCTCGTGGAAGAAGGCTTTCAGTTCGACGCGCTGGATCGACGCCCCTTCGTTGCGGTTGAGCTTGTCCGAGCGGTTCGAGATCGAATCCTTATAACAGTGCCCCAACTGCAGAAGATAGTTGACGTCCGGGCCGAGTTCTGTCAGAACGGCCCCGCCTTCCGATTCAATGATCCGCACGAGCACCTCTTTTGTCAGCGGCTCGTCGCGATAGATCCAAGGCACATCTTTATAAAGTTCGCCATGAAGGAAGAACGTCAGCCCCGCGAGCTGAGGTGCCATCCACGAAGGTTCGCTCGTTGAAGATATCTCTGCCATTCAGGCGACTCCCTTCAGTGTGCAAGTAGAGGTGCGGACACCAAGCTATCCATTGCAAAACCTATGCCCGTTCGAAACGCTCCCAGTCGATGTCCGGGCCCAAGCCCGGCTCGTGGGGTGTTGCCAAGTAACCGGCCACGGGTGAGATCGATCGTGTTTGGGCTCGCTGTCGGCCGGGCAACCATGCGATGCCGTGTTCGACCATCGGGCAGAGCGATTCCAGCTGCGAGGCGACCACGTGGGCGGCCGCCAGGACGTGATGACCGTGAGGGATGAGCTGTACTCCCTGGTAACGGCTGGTGAGCTTGCAGATTGCGAGAAGCTCCGAGAGTCCGCCGCACCATTCGGGGTCGGCCTGCACGAAGCGGATCAGCTTCTCGTCCAGGAAAGGCTTTAGGTGCCACCGCCCGTAGGCGTGCTCGCCGGTCGCCAGCGGAATGTCGGTCTCGCCCCGCAGGCGTCGGTAGGCTTCGATCTCTTCAGGCGAGAACGGTTCCTCGAGCCAAAACGGTTTGAACGGAGCGATCGCTTTGGCGACACGGATCGCGTAGTCGACGTCCCAGTCGCAGCGGCCTCGGTAGCCGATGAGAAAGTCGAACATCAGCCGGGCATCATCGCCCAACGTTGTTCGCAGTCCTTCTACAAGTCCGACGACCTTCTTGAAACCGGCTTCGCCGTCGGGCGGTCCCCAGCGGAAGAACCATTTCTGCGCGGTATGGCCGTCCTCGTAAAGCGACTTCGCCTGCGCGAAGACCTTGCGAAAATCGTCGCCGGGTACGATACTCAAATACGCGCGAAGCTTCTCCCGCTTCCCGCCGAGCATTCGATAGACGGGCTGCCCTGCGAGCTTTCCGCGAATATCCCAAAGTGCGTTGTCGACCGCGCTCAGCGCCGTGATGATGTTGCCCGTCGGCGTGTGTCTCGACTTGCGTCGCTTGTTCCAGACGGTTTCGCCGGTAAGCGGGTCGCGTCCTTCAGCGTAGGTTGTTAGGGGTTTGCCCGGATAGAGGTCGTTCCAGATCGAGAGGAAGTCGAGCTCTTGGGGTTCAGGATTTTGACCGACCAGAAGTTTTTGCAGCGGTGCGACCAGTTGCTGCATGCTCCGCGCCTGTTCATTGTAGAGCGGTCCGCCGTAGCCTTTCGCGCCCTCATCGGTGACGATTTCGACGTAGGGCACGCCCGACTGACTGCTGCCCCGGGGTCTTACGCGAACGACTTCCAGCCCGGTGATCTTCGCCGAACCGCTCGCTGCAAACGCGGCGGACGGCGCCAGTGCTGCGAGCATTGCACCCTTGAGCACCGTTCGCCTGCGGATACCACGATCAGCGGTTGTTTTGGTCGAATCGATAAATGACATGTTGCGCACTCCGGATTTGTGGGAAGTTGGATGTGTCGTAACATTTCAGCGTAGTGATGCAATTCCCGCCACCACGGGGCTCGTCCCCGTGGAGCGCTGATTGGCAACTAAGTGGGACCCTACCCCACGCTATTCGCTCGGACGGTGGTGTTTGTTGGGTGCTCGAACGTCGCTTGGAAGCGCGAACGTCGCTTAGTTACCAATGATCGCCCCACCGGGATGAACCCGGTGGTCGCGGGAGGCAGGAATTTCATTACACTGAAATGCCACGATGATTCCATTATAGATCTCCCGGTCAGCGCATGTCAAATTGTTGCTGGAGAGTATTAGCCGCGAAGCGGCGGCAGCATCGGAATGATATTTCACTCAGCGTAATCGACTAGTTCTTTAATAAGATGCCGCCAAGCTTGGATAAATTTCTCGGGGTCCATTCTTATTGTCATGACATGTGCAAACCGCCCATCTAAATGTGGCATCACCATCATGTCTGTAAGGATTGCTTCGCTGTCTCGCTTCCAAGATATCTGCAGGCCACCATCACCAAGAATACATCGGGCGATTTCTTCCTTGCCGACGTACATGTCTTCAAGTTCGAGATAACTCTCGATTAGGAATTCGACATCATCCTCAACCGGGAACAGGTACTTGCCAATCGGAATGGCAATTTCGACATATTCGAACCCTCGCTCCATGAGCAAATGACACACCGCTTCCGGGTCCGGCGTCAACGGCGCGAGCGCGGGATGGAGAGAGTTCCATTCATACATCAAGCTGATTGTGTTTGTTTTATTCATTTTCTAGGAATTATTAAGTCTTACCCCACGTTTTTTTCAGTGCGGTGATTCCGCTTACGATTCCGTTTGCAGAAAGATCCAGAGTTCGTCTTTTGCGTCTTGCTCCGTTGTTTCGTCCATTTGCGAGCGCAACCAGCGGGTGGCGGCGCTTTGCATGCCGGAGAGATCGTCGCTTCGGCGGATGGTGATGCCTTCTGGGATCGTAAAATGAAGAGTCATCGTCAGACCGCCTTCCGGGGTCGTGTATTCTCCGAACGTCGAGAAGTGGAATTCGTCACCCACTTCGCGATATGCAACGCCCGCTTTCCGCCGAAAATTCTTGATTCCCATCGGCTTTGCCGGATGCCCCATGAAGCTCAATGTTTTCTTCATCTCGATCGTTGCGACACCTTTAATTTTGGTGGTCGAAATGCTGGCATTGGGAGGCACGACAATAGCTTTCGGAATTCCAATAAAGACCGAAGCTCGCTGCGTCATCGTGCCGTTCGAAACCAGCGTGTTGGCCGAAGGAAGCGATACGATATCGTCGCTTTGGAAAGCTCGACAACCGATGCAGAAGACGGCAACAAGCATCAACGTCAATGACGCGGCGAATGAAAGTCGACGTTTGGGATTGAAAGGTGTACGCATTTTCTGATCCGTTGTCGGTTGGCGTTCAAGTAACTAGCCACTAACCACTGGCCACTTCCTCTAATGATGCGCCCGAATCAAACCGTCGATGACCTGGATGACACCGGTTGCGATTTCTGCGCCGGGACTCATGCCGTGATGATGGTGATGGACGACCGGCGCGCGGTAGCAATGTCCGTGACGACCGTAATGATGATATCCGCCTCGATAAACGTACGCTGGCCGCGGATGATAAACCGGTACCGGGGGATGATAGACATGCACCGGCGGATGATAGGCGGGCGCGTAAGCCGTGTGGCCGGGGCAATAGTTGAAGTCAACATGGACTTGGGCGGCGGCCGGCTGGGCGATTAGGAAGATCGCAATCGCGACGACAATGGTAGAGAGGGCGAATCGAATCATGGGATTTCCTTTTATGACAGGATGGATTGACAATACGAAAACGCGCGTTGCGCGGCGGGAATCTTACGAAAATCGGCCGTTTCGAGCAACATGAAATCAATATCCGAAGCATTTTACGCCCCTCTGAAGTAGTGGTTTGCTGCACTATTGGCAGATGTTTGTTGTAAAAAGTGAAATAATCGAACTTCACCTACCCCGTTAGTGGCGTTTTCCTAGGATTCCCGGGAATAAGGGTAGTCGAGTTATGCCACTGATGATAAAATAGGCAAAGATATGATGGTCGTGATCTTTGCCCACACTATTGGGCGTGCTGCTTCGATATGTGCGAGCAAAAAATCTTCGTTTCGTTGATTTGATCCGTTCGCTTTTCGTATTGAGCAAGTGCGTTCGGCTTGTGGGGGGACACGCTTATCGGGTTCAACTTTTCACCGCTTTGGCGTTTGGTGCATCAAAGGCAGGGACGCAACGGGCACCGGTAGATCGGGCGCGACAGGCAGTAGATACTTGTTTCCTTCCCCCGTTCTTATTAATATGACGTTATCATTCGATGAGCTTATAGCATAAGGTATTAAAGATGGGTAAACCTTCAGCCGAACAAGTCGCACAAAGGGCCTTCGATCTGGGGCTGCTCGATCAACGTCAGCTTCAAGAGATCTGGGCCGCGCATGGCACGCGTAATGTGACGACGGACGACTTCCTCACGCACTTGGTTCGTCGCGAGTATATGACGAACTATCAGGTCGAGCGTCTAACGCGCGGCGAGCGGGGTGGATTCTTCTTCGGCGAGTACAAGGTCCTCTATCTCGTCGGTGCCGGTACGTTCGCTCGTGTTTATCGGGCCGTCCACACCAAGACGGGCGAGGTCGTCGCGCTGAAGGTCCTCCGTCGTCGTTTCAGTGAAAACGCCACGCAGTCGGGCCGATTCGTTCGCGAAGGCCGCGTCGTGAAAAGCCTGCAGCACGAACATATCGTACCCATCCACGAGGTCTATTCGAAAGACAAAGTCCACTTCCTAGTGATGGACTTTATCGAAGGGCGGAACCTGCGCGACTTCGTAAAGATCCGGCAGACGCTTAGCCCGATGGAAGCAACCAAGCTGATGATCGATATCGTCGACGGGCTTGCGCATGCGTTCGAGCAGGGCCTGACGCACCGCGACCTGAAGATGAGTAACATCTTGGTTAGTAGTGACGGATCGGCGAAGCTGGTCGACTTCGGACTCGCGTCGCTTGACGAGACGCTTAACGAGGCCGACTTGGCCGACGTGCCGAACGCGCGATCGATCGATTACGCCGCCCTTGAACGAAGCACGGGCGTTAAAAAGGACGACACTCGAAGTGATATCTACTTCCTCGGTAGCATCTTCTACAACATGCTCTCGGGCGAAACGCCCCTTGCCGAGTCGCGCGACCGGATGCAGCGACTGAGCCGTCAGCGATTCCTCGATGTTCAGCCGATTCGTACCGTGATGCCCGATCTGCCCGACTCGGTCGTGCTCGTTGTCAACAAGGCGATGATGCTCGACCCGAGCAAGCGATATCAAACGCCTGCCGCGATGTTGGCCGATCTCCAGATCGCGATTCGTCGCATCGATGGCGAGATTGCCGCGGCCGAAGAGGCGAAGAAAAACCAGCCCGAAGCAGAGGCTCCGCCGAAGGCGACGATCATGATCGTCGAGCCCAACACGCAGCTTCAGGACGTCTTCCGCAAAGGGTTCCGGCTGGCCGGTTATCGGGTTTTGATTACGAGCGATCCGACCCGAGCGCTTGAGCGTTTCCGCGGCGATGCATCGACGGCCGACTGCGTGATCATCAATGCGCAAAATCTCGGTCGCGGGGCGATCGACGTCTTCAATCAGTTCGGCGGCGACCCGAAGACCGACTTCATCCGCGTCGGCGTTTTGCTCGATGAGCAGCAGAAGGAATGGCAGGGTTTGGCGAAAGGGGCCGATCACCGCGTCGTCATTCAAATGCCCCTAACGATGAAGCAGCTCCGCCAGAAGATCAACGAACTGCTTGCGGTCTCGCCTGGGAGGTAGTCGCTGCGCTCCAGTGGCTAGTGGCTAGCGTTTTGCTGCGACGATTGCTGGTCGATTCTGCGCTATTCTCTTTAGCCGCGTTGCTTGACGACGCGCTGGCGGTGGGGATGATTCTTTTTTTGTAGCGGCGGTGAAGTTCCGATCGTCGTTGCTTCGCATATCTATTCCGAGCATGATGTCGCGCGGTGCTCCGGATCATCTGCCCTGATCGAGCGCGACCGTAAAGGTCGCGGCTAAAGTAGGTGCACTGCGATTCTTCTTATTCGGCTTTGATCAAAAACTGCGCTTCGATTTCTACGACGGCGCCTAGTGGTAACGTGTTCGTGCCGACCGCTGCGCGGACGCCTACGCCGGCGTCGGGGCCGAAGATGTCGACCAGCAGGTCGCTACAGCCGTTGATGACCGACGGTTGGGCTTGGAACTCGAACTTGCAGGCGACGAAACCCATCACGCGGACGACGCGTTCGACCCGGTCGAGCGATCCGAGTGCTTCACGCAAGGTCGCGAGCATACTGAGCCCGGCCGTTCGGGCGGCCGCGGTCGCTGTTTCGACGTCGCTCGTCGTACCGACGCGACCGGTCGCGAGGTTCCCTTCCACATCGATCGGCAGGTGCCCGGCCAGGTAGGCCATGCGATCGACGATAACGATCGGCCGATAGTTGCCTTTCGGCGCCGGTGCGGCGGGCAGTGTGATTCCAAGTTCCGCAAGTCGAGTTTCAGCACTCATTGGTCGCTGCACTCCAGTGGTTAGGGGTTCGTATTATTCACCTTCTTCGATCGCCGGTGGCTTTTCCTGCGGGGGAGCGCCGGCGGCCTCGGTTGCTTCGGTCGAGAGATTGACCTTCACGGACGCTCGCTCGAAATCTTCAGCTGCGATGTATTGTGCCTCCGAGAGCTGGGCCATCTTCGCGATCAGCACGTCGGGGAATCGCTGCACGCGGATGTTCATGTTCATTACCGTGTCGTTGAAATACGCACGGGCGAGCGCGATTCGCTGTTCGGTGTCGATCAGTTCTTCCTGCAGGGCGAGAAAATTATCGTTGCTCTTTAGCTCGGGGTACGCCTCGACGACGCCGATCAGACGAGTCGCAACCGGTTGTGCCTTATCGCCGTCATCGACACTCGATACTTGGCCCTGAGCCCTCAGCATTGCGACCGTCTCGTGCACGTCGCGCTCGTGTGTGGCGGTTGCCTGAACGATCTGAACGATATTCGGGATCAGGTCGTGCCGCCTCTTTAGTTGCACGTCGACATTGCTTCGTGCTTGCTGGTAGCGGTTCCGTAGAGCGACGAGGCTGTTGTAAACCGTCCAGAGCCAGCCGAATGCCCAGACCCAGCCGAAGGCGAACGCGACAGACAGGTATCGCCAAATCGCCGGACCCGCTGCCGGATCGCGATCGGAGATGAAATGCCCGACGATCCATCCGCCGATGAAGAAGAACGTTGCCGCGATGGCCCAGCCCCAGTAGGCGAAACCGAAACCGGACGAGACCTTTTCTTCCGGCTGTGCAGAGATGAGGAAGAGCGGCGCCTCGCGGTCGTGTGCGATTTCCGGAGCGACGACGTCCTCGCGCAGACGCGATTGGCCGACGACGTAGACTTCGTGATGAAGGGGGATTGCCCGTTCGACGAAACGACGACGGTGGTCGGAGTTCATGACCGCTCCGTCGGGTCCTTTGCCGTAGTAGAGCGGATCGCCGCGCGAGACGGTTTCGCTGAAGACGACCTCGTCGCGAATCTCGGCCCCGTCGGGCACGATCCGCAGCACGCCCTCTTCGTCGCGGAGGTAGAAAGGCTGCAGGTTGCCGCCTGACGCGACCGTCTTCCAGCCGCTTTCGTGGCGCGTTCGTGTTTTGGTATTTCCTTCCGAGTCGGTGTACGTCTCGGTAACGGTTCGCGACCAGTGTTCGTCGATCGACCACTCGTAGTGCACGCATCGAATCTCGGCCAAGTAGGTCGTCAGCGGATCTTCGCTCTCGGCCGTCCCTTTCACTTCGACCAGTCCGATGAAGACGCCCGAGGTTTTGCTCGTCGCCAGATCGTCGACCAGCCGTTTCCGCCGGTTCGCTCGAAACGCCATCAGGAGCATGATCGCACCGATCAGCATGCCGACGATACCGGCGATCAGCAGCGGTCCCAGCTCTGGATGGTGGGAGTAGACGGTTCCATGCGAAGTCTGGGCCAGCAGTAGCATAAGTCGGTCCTCGAAAAAGATAAGTATCAGCCGTTGGTCCATTATAACCGAAGTCTCACGCGGTGAACAAGGACCGACCAAGATTTGCCCCGATCTGGCGGGTTCGGGTTTACATATTCGCGGCAGGCCGATATGATATGAGGCGGTGTTGAAGATTGCCCGTTCGACGGGCTCCACAAGCCCATCGTAGATTAACCAATTCCCCAGGAAAAACCCATGGACGACTTCCCTTTCGTTATCGGACGAATCCAACTTACACAAGACGAGGTTTGGTCGATCGATCTGCCCGTTGCGTTTAAGCAGCGGTTCGAGGATCAGCAGCTCGTGCTCTGGCGACCGGGGCTTACCATCTATCTGTCGGCCTGGAACAACGACGGCGATCAGTCGAACCAGGAGCGGCTCGAGATCTTCCAGGATCAGATCGACAGCAAGGCCTTCGATAAGAAGGAATCGTCGGATGGATCGTATCTGCGGTTTTCGTATCGCTTGGACGAAGAGGCCGAAGACGTGCGCGTGCCCGCCTTTTATGCCTTCATCTTCGAGCCCCGTGGACACATCGCGCTGAGCATCTATTTCGACGACGAAGATATCCTGCCCACGGTCGAGAATATCTTCCAGAGCATTTCCGATGAAAAGCCGGTGCTTGAAAACCCGGGCATCCTTTCCCTTAATGCCTTCGTCACCAACGCCGTCATGGAGCCGGGCGAAAATCTGGCCATCCTCTATCGCGACACGCCCGATGCGGAAGACGATAGCGGCTGGCAGTTCTTTACCGGCAGTGAGACGCAGGAGTACGTCGACGACGCCGAGAATCTATCGCTCTATCCGCTCGCGCTCGTTGCCGAGCGATATCCCAAGATCATTCCGCACCTGGAATCGAAGCCGGGCACGGAGCTGATTTACGACAAGCTCAAGTAAGCAGGACGTCAGGATCGACGTTCATTAGAAATCATGGAATCGAACACACGCTCACCTTCGCTGATAACCAAGGCATTCGCTTTCTACGGTGGCTGGCTGATCCTCGGGATCATTGTCGGGCTATCGGTCTGGCAGGGACACGCCGGTTGGGGATTGGCAATCATTGGCGGCTTGGGTCTGGCGGCCTCGCTGATCGCCTTCCCCACGTTTCACATGCCAGCAGCAATGCTCGTCGTTCTCGCCTGGAGTGCCTTCCGAGTCTATCACACGCCCTGGGGTATCGTCCTGCCCTGGCTCGTCAGCGGGTATATGGTCTCCGTCTGGATCGAGGATATGGTGCTCGGTTTCGGGGATGAAGAGTCGTAGCGATCGTGCCCCGGGATCGCCAATCTCCCGATTGGCCCTGTACGACGTTGCTGTTTTTTTGGGGCGGGGATCACCCTCGAAACCGGTCGATTCTCCCATGTACGATGGCCCTCCGAGGCCGTCGAAAATCGACGATATCGTAGTGTTCGGGCGGGGATTTCCCTCTAAGGGACGTGCAAAAGCTTTCCCCAAGACCGTCGTCAACTCTCGACGGCATCGGAGTGCCATCGTACGGGCGTGCGCCCGGTCAAAACCGCGGATGACAAACACTCCCATTGATGGGCGAATGTGATATAATGCGAAGATTGGATCGAAGTCTCTAACGTATCCGATCTTGGGACCTCGCATGAAAAAATATATCTACTGGTTCTTCGCCATCATCTTGCTAATTCTGCTCGTGCTGGGCATCTTCGCGTGGATGCTCTTTTATGGCGATATGGATTACCATATCACGATCTCGAAAGAGACGACCTACGTGACCGAGCCGCTGCTGCCCGACGGCCGTGTCGATTACGTGGGAGCCATCAATGAAATCAAAGGCCGCGGCGTCACGCCCGAGACGAATATGGCGATCCCGCTGATTCAGTTGCTCGGGATCGATCGGGCATACTCAGAGAATCCCGCCTTCTGCAAGCTCATGGAAGTCACGTCAGCTGAACTTAGGCTGCGGCCCGATACGCCGCGTTTTTATCGGTTCGCCGATTTCGAACAAACACTGGACGATGTTCCGAAAGATCAGCGTTACGATATTTATGATCCGAACGACCGTGGCGGAAGCGAAGAGTTTCGTGCAAATAGAAATGCGTTGGAATTGCATCAAAAGTTGGCGATGCACGGGCCCTGGTCGGCCGAGGAATTTCCGTACTGTAACGAATGGATCGAGCGGAACGGGCCGGTCTTGGATCTGGCCGTCGAAGCCTCGCGTCGGCCTGATTATTTTATACCGCGCGTCGATATTGAAGATTCAACCGTCTTTTCGGCGTCTTACGAGTTCAGCGAGAAAATCTTCGAAGTCGCAAAATGTCTTGCTGCCCGGGCGATGCTTCGATACGGGCGCGGGGAGATCGATGGGGCTTGGCGGGACACGCTTGCGCTTGCCCGTCTTACGCGTTGCAATTCGGGAATAAAAGAAATCGTCTTTTCCTCGGTCGTCGCTTTGCTTTCCGATCCGATGATCTGCGCTGAAAAACAAAGAAAGATGGCTGCGCAGTTTTTCGTGATCGAGCCGCCCGAGACGGAAGAAGAATTTCTGAGTCTTATTTGGCGACATAACGGGCTTGAGTGGATTCAATCGATTCCAAGATTGGGACCGCAAGAAAGATGGAGTTTTCTCGATGCTGAGCCGCAGCTGGAAACGTCGCCGACCGAAAGGGCGATTCGCAACGCACTGCGAAGACGCGTTAACTGGGATACGATTCTCAAGCGATACAACGATCATTACGACCAATTCATTGCGATCCTGAACAGTCCGAGTTGCCCCGGTCGACTCGACGAACTGAAGGCATTGCGAGAGCGGGATTTCGGCATTGCTCCCTCGAGTTCGCCGGGCATCCCTAGTGCCTGGGAAGAGATCGAGTTGACGGATATTCTCTTTGCGGCCCGGCCGACGGAACTCGTTTGGAAACACATTTCTCAGTACGAATCTGGTATCTTTTATTACTTTGTCTTTAAGAACTCGGACCAGGAATGTGCGCGATGGCGGCTGATCGAGCTCGCTGCCCGATTGGCACTCTATCGTAGCGAGCGGGGCGAATATCCCGACACACTCGATCCGCTGCTGACCGAATCGTTTGGGCTGGAGCCGGCTGCCACCGAGTTGCTCGACGATCCGTTTTCCGAGACGGGCCGGTTTCAATACGCGAAGACGGACGATGGATATCTGCTCTACTCGATCGACATGGACGGTAAAGCCAACGGCGGCAAGCCCGGATTTATGATCGAGCAGCAAAATCCACCTTCAACGATCATGTTCGAGGAGGGCGACATCGGTTTCCAGATCGGCGCCGCCGGCATCGTGCCACCACGCAAAGATCTTCCCAAAGAGATGTGGAAACTGGAAAAGGTGTTTGAAGATGATGAATTATAAAGGATGAAATATTTCAGTTTAAGATGTCCGATGAAATCCTTTAGCCGCCGAACTTGTTCGGCGCTTTCAGTGAAGGATAAACCATAATCTACTCCCAAAACGCCGATCAAGATCGGCGGCTAAGTTTGAAACCGAAAACCGACAACCTTCAAGGCCCATAAAATGAAAAAACACAAACGCTGGTTCCTCATCTCCGCTGCCGTTGTGCTGCTGCTTGCACTGCTCTGTGCGTGGCTGCTGTTCTTTGTCGATATGAGCTATCACATCACCGTTTCGAAGGAGACGACACTCTTCACCGAGCCGCTCTTCGCCGACGGGCGGGTCGATTACGGGGCCGCGCTAAACGCCATCAACGGCCAAGGCGTTACGGCGGAAAGCAACGCGGCCGTTCCGTTCGGGAAGTTGGTCGGCGACGGGTGGCAAGACTCGTGGGAACCTAAAATGTTCGCCCTCTTGTGCGAACAGCTGGGCGTAAGTCCGGCCGAGATGCAGGCGGGATCCTTGGATATCGTTTTCCTCTCCTACACCGATAGTCGCGATAAGTATATCGATGAAAAGATGGAAAATATTATCGACGAACCGGATCAAGATCCCGCGATGAAAGATGTCGTCGAAGCGATTGATCCGATTGAATCGCTCCGAGACGAAATCAACGAGGCTGAATATATCCTTTCCTTCGAACCGTGGTCCGTCGAGAAGTATCCCTACGCCGATTATTGGCTCAAGCAGAACGAAGAAGCGATGGCGGTAGCCGCCCGTGCGATCGATCGGCCGCACTGGTTCTTCCCGCTGGTGACATCGGAAGAGAATCCGCTGTTTGGCGCGCTGCTGCCGCTCATTTCCGGTCAGCGGGGAATCGCTCGTGCGTTTGCCGCGCGGGCAATGCAGCGCATCGAAAAGGGGCAGCTCGAAGAGGCTTGGCAGGACATTCGCACGGTACGTCGTTTGGCTCGACACGTCGCGACGGAACCGTTTTTGGTTTCCTACTTGGTGGCGATTACGGTTGATCGTCTAGTGTTCAATCCCACCGCCGCGCTTCTTTCGCACAAGTCGCTCGATGACGCGAGACGGCGGGAGATCATCGCCGAGATCGAGCAGCAAGGACCGCTACCGCAGATCGCCGACAGTTCAGCCCTTACAGGCGAACTCTGCTTCGGTCTCGAAGCGATCCAACTGTTTCCGGCTTACGGTGCACGCATGTTAGATTTCACCGCGGATTTCGACGAGGTCTCGCCCTACGACCGGGCCGTGCGGAACGTTATGCGGCGGCGCGTCAATTGGGATGAGATCTTGAAACGATACAACGCACATTACAAAGAGCTGACCGAAGCACTGGCTGGCCCGAATCGCCCCGCGCGAATTCGAGAGATCGAGGCGGCCATCGCAAAGGAGATTCCGGATCGAGGATTAGGTGAGCCGACGTTGGCGAATCTTCTCTTCTCTCGCGATCCAACCGAACGGGTTTATAAGCAGATTACAGGAATGATCCTGGCCGCCTATACGCACATTGCCCGGGCGGAGGACAAGCTGGTTGTGCGACAGCGCATCCTCGATCTCGTCGGCCGACTCGCCTGCTACCGGGCCTCCAAGGGCGAATATCCCGACACGCTCGACGCGCTGCTTGCGGAACCGCTCGACCTGCCGCCGGCCGACGCCAGCCTGCTCGACGATCCGTTTACCGAAACCGATCAGTTGAAATACATGAAGAACCCCGACGGCGAAACCGGATGTCTCATCTACTCGGTCGGCCAGAACGGCACCGACGATGGCGGCCGATGGGACTGGGAGTTCGACAACTCGGACGCGGACACCGACGACATCGCCGTCCGCGTCGGCCCCAAAGGTTACGTTCCGCCGTCGGTCTGGAATGTGGATCCTCCCGAAGAGGAAGAAGCGGAAGGGGAAGAGATGAGGGATGGAATATAGCCGGCGATTTTCTCCCGTACGATGGCCCTCCGAGGCCGTCGAAGCACGACGTTGGTGTGATTATTAGGTCGGGGATTACCTTAAAAGGAAGGACAAAAGCATTCTCCAAGGTCGTCGTCAACTCCCGACGGCATCGGAGTGCCATCGTACGGGTTCGAGAACGACGTCAACCGTTGCCGATCAGGAGATCGGCGTTTCCGGGCTAGAAGATCTCGCCCTTTCAGGACACCAATAAATCAAACAATCTCCATTTCGCATAATGCCCATGAAGAAATACATCCGCTGGTTCATTATCGTTGTTTGCCTTCTGCTACTGATGGTTTTTATCATCGCGTGGCTGCTGTTTCAGACCGATCTTGGGTACACGATCACTATCTCGCCCGAGACGACCTACGTGACCGAGCCGCTGCTGCCTGACGGGCGGGTCGATTACATCACGGCCTGGAACGAACGAAGCGGCCAGGGTGTGACACCCAAGAACAACGCGGTGATTCCTTTCATTCGCGTGGTCGGGCTCGAAGATCACTTGACCGAGGACGTGCAATGGTACGAAACGTTCTGCCAGCGGTTAGGCGTCACGCCGGCCGACCTCGAGCCGCTAGAAGATTGCCCGGTCTTCGTTTCCTTTTATGATCGGATGCTCGAGCACGTCGCACTGCACGAGGAGTCGAAATCTGTCAACGAACACGGTTTTCATCTAGGCAACGATCTCCCCGAACCGATGTCGATCGAAGGATTCTGGCCCGCCGACGCGCCGCGATGGGAAATCCTCGGCCCCGAAACAAAGCACGAGCGCTACGACGACTATCTCTTCCGGCCGGTGAAGGACGAGACGCTGTCGAGTATTCTGGATGAACAGGAACGTAAAACGAAGCTGTTGGAGCTACAGATACACCGTGCGATTAACGAGCCCTGGTCACCGATCGATTACCCGGCCGTTGCATGGTGGCTCGATGAAAACGCCCGAGCACTGGACGAGCTAAGCCTTGCGTTTAATCGGTCCAATTGGTACGTGCCGATCGCAAGGCCGGCTGGAACCGAGATCTTCAATTGTGAATTTCCGCTGCTTCAAAAGGTGCGATTTGTTTCCGAAGCTCTAACCGCCAGGGCAATGTTGCGGCTGGACAGAAAAGATCTCGAAGGGGCGTGGCAGGACATCATTACGAACTTGTCGCTTGTCCGCGCTTTCGGCCGTTCGGCATATCTTCTCCGAATGAAAACCGGATATGATCTTGAAATCGAGAGTTTCTTTTCCACGGTCGCGCTCCTTTCCCATTACCGAATGACCACCGAGGAGCGGCTCAACTATCTTCGTGCGATCCAATCGTTGCCGGTCGATTCGCCGGCAGAGCATTTGGATTTTTGCGGTCGCATCTTGTATATCGAGCTGCTCGCCGCCATTCCGCGATATGGCGTGGCCGTTTCTTATAACCGGCTGTTGGATAAGGGGCCGTCGTCGCCACAACAGCGTGCCGTCCGAAACTTGCTCAGGCGTCGCGTCGATTGGGATCGACTTCTGCAGCGATGCAATACGATGATCGATGAGCTTGTTCTGCTATTCGAACTTCCTTGTCGGCCCGATCGGATTCGGCAAGTTCGAGTGACATGCAAGCCTTACTTTCCCGAAATCGAATGGCCCAGCTGGGCTGAATGGCAATCGATGTTTTTCAAAGCGGATTTGGCCGATTACGTCTTTCGTGACAATATGCAGAAACTACAATCGACGATGATTTCGATGATGGCTCTAAAGCATAAGACGGTCGCGTGGCGTCGGATAATCGAAATCGTCGTGCGGCTTGCGCTCTATCGGCAGGCGCATCGCGAGTTTCCCGATACGCTCGACGCGCTGCTCGACGATCCGCTGGGACTCGAGCCGGCTGATCCCGAGCTGCTGGTCGATCCGTTTTCCGAAACCGGCAATTTCATCTACCAAAAGAATCCCGACGGCGAAAAGGGATATTTCCTTTACTCGGTCGGCCAGGATGGTTACGACGACAACGGCCGATGCGAGGATACCTTCAAGGATCATTTCATCAGCTTCCCAAACTACCAAGACGACATCGCCGTCCGCGTCGGCCCCGAAGGTTACATCCCGCCCTCGGTGTGGGATGTAGGGGAGGAAGAGGAAATTGAGATTGAAGAAAGCGAAACATCAATCGATCCCGCTCTTGATCGACGCTTCGTGGGTGCGAATAACAACATCGCCAATTGAACCAATCGCCGATCAAGATCGGCGGCTAAAGCGTTTATTGCTTTCGAACACCGATCCGCGGTAGCAATCGCCCCGTCGTGCGAACATAAGCTTCGTATTGCTCGCCGAACTGCTTGATTAGCGCACGTTCCTCTTCTTTCAGACGTAGGTGAACCAGCGGCAAAAGAGCGATGAGCCACAGGGCGGCGGCGACGGGGGATAGGGTTGTAAGCGATGCACCGGCGGCGTAAAGAAGCAGACCGGTTTCCGAAGGGTGGCGGACCGTGCGGTACGGGCCCGCGGTGACCAGTCGCCGGTCGTCGGTCGTGCCCGACCCGGTAACGAACTGTCGGCCGAGCGTGCGGATCGCGGCAAACCGAAGCGCAGCACCACCGAGCATCAGTAGGCCGCCGACCGTCAGCGAGATAATACCTAGAGCGTCATCAAGCGTCACGCCACTCACGATCAGGGCCGCCCATTGCAGCAGAAGTAGCACGATCCCCGTCGCGGCCGCCAGGCGAAACATCCGCAGACCGGCGGCGTCGGTCGGGCACGTTTCCGCAAAATCGGGATAGAAGCGACGCGTTAGCTCGGCTAAATAAAAAACCGTCGCGAGAGACAGAAAGACGATAACGACCGGATCGCCCGCAACCGGTTGAACGCTCCGTACGACCATCACCGGAGCGGCAAGCACGACGAGGTGCAGAAAACTCCCAGCGATGATCGACAGTGTTGTCTTCATAAATAGAAATCAAAAAGCGAGAGAAAATCGAAGAACCAAGCAACGGTCTGCACGCGCACTCTTACTCCCTCACTCCCTTGCTCCCTCTAACTACGCCGCTTCGGTAATGATATGCCTTACCTGGCTGTCGGAAAGCTGCAAGCCCGAGGCGAGCTGCCGGAGAACTTCTTCGCCGTCGGCGCGGAATTGACCTTGGGCCATCAAGATCTTATAGGCGACTTGGATGCATAGTGCTTTACCCTCGAACGAAAGTTCGTGTCCCGCCTTTTGCGCGAAAGCGTGGAGTTCGATGCCGCCCTGGTGGACCAATTGCACGTCTTCGTTGAGCGCTTCGAGCGTCGTCGGTTCTTCGAAGATTTCCTGGAGCATATCGCAGATGACCTGCATTTCATCGCGATGGTATTTTCCGTTCGCGATCATCACCAAGATGAAGAGGCCTTTCATCTGGAGCAGCATTTCGCGTCGCTCGGCGTCGGGATCGTACGACAGGACGGAGAGCTCGTAGCTTCCTTTGCATTGGCGGCATTCGATATATTGCCCGACCGTGCTTGTGGGGAAAAGCGGGATGAAGTAAAGCGTGAACCACTGCTTGACGACCTTATGCTGATAGGTGGCCGTTCCGCATCGGGGGCAATTGAAGGTGCCCGTCGCCTTGGTCGAAGTCAGTCCGGTCGTGCCGTAAATAATCATCGCAAGCCACTCCTTACAGATTATCGAAAGTTGCTCTTGGGGTTGAACCGCCAGTCCATTATGTGTAGTAGTGCATTTTATTATACTCGGCACGGAAGGGGGAATGCAAGAGACGAAAGTGGAAGTTGCCCGAAAAAGACGTAGTTCCCGAAATTACCCGATCGGCCAGCTGCCAAATCGCGCAAGTCGATGTCTAACAGTCGATTACATCAATCGATCCCGATTTGCATTTTGGCACCGATGCGTGATATAATACCTTAATCCGTGGGGGAGGTTCGTTTTGAAGTGTCTTGCGTCAGGAACTGGGAATGCGAAATCAATTCTTCCGATGGCTCTACATCATTACTACGGTGCTGCTGCTTACGGTCGGGGCCGTGGTCTGGTCGCTTTATTTCACCGATTGGAACTATCACATCACGGTTTCGAAAGAGACGACCTACATCACCGAGCCGCTGTTGCCCGACGGGCGGGTCGATTATGTTACGGCGATCAACGAAATCCTCAGCCAAGGTGTGACTCCCGAAAACAACGCGGCGATTCCGTTCATTCGCGAACTGGGATTCGATGACGAAAAAACCGTCCGGCGCAAAAGTTTCCCGCGATTCTGCCTGTTGCTTGGCGTTTCGCCCGACCGTCTCGAGCCGAAGGGCGGCCGCGACCGGTTCAAGTCACTCTACGAGGCAATGCAAAAGTATCCCTATCGCGAGGGCTTCATCGAAGAAATGAACGCGGTCAAGATCCATAAGGATTGGGAAGGGAAGGTTGAAACAGTCGACAATGAAAATATATCTTCGGCAGCGTTAACCCTAGATGAATATATTGTCGAAACACCTTGGTCAGCCGATGAATTCCCCACGGTGGTGCAGTGGATCGAAGATAACGAGAAGACGCTGGATATATTCGTCGAAGCTTCACAGCGCTCGCACTTGTATATCCCACTGCCACAAACCGCAGACACACCGCTGACCTACTACAGCACCTACGACATCCCCATTTCCAAAGCCACACTCGCCTTAGGGGCAAGGGCAATGATACGAATCAGTCAAAAGCGATTCGAAGACGCTTGGCAAGACCTCCTGGCGATTGATCGAATAGCCAGGCTCTTTAGCGGTTTGCGCAGCAAATATTATTACCTTCTTAGTGTTCGATTTAAGCATCACAGGTTCGCTCCTCTAGTAGCATTGGTCTCTCATCCTGAGCTTTCGGAATCGAAACTGCGCAGATGTATCGAAGACCTCGTAGCTCTTGGACCGAACACCACGTATGCCGACCTCCTCATGGCCGTTGGACGTCTTGAAGAGCTCGAAATGCTTCAAACCTATCCCCTTTATGGATACGACTACCAAATGGATGATGACGGCAGGCCGATAAAGAACTTGTCCGCCCAGCAGCAAGCCCTACGAAACGCACTGCGCGCGAGCGTTGATTGGAACTCCATCCTTCGTCGTTACAACAGGATCATAGACGAACTGGTGGTTGCCCTCGATCAGCCGATTCGTCCAAAACGATTCAGAGATGTAGAAGCGATATTGGATCGGCACTATCGCAAGAGTGAAATCTTGGGCAATCCAACCGTTGCAAACACGCTTTTCGCATCTGGTACGACGGATAAGATGTTCGCTCAACTGATGATATGGACTGTTGGAACGAAAATTTCTCAAACGGATGCATGGATTACGGTGCAGACTCGTATGGCCGAGATCGCTGCGAGGTTGGCACTATATCGACGCGTCGAGGGTGAGTATCCTGAATCGCTCGAGAAGCTAAAGGAGGCGTTACTCGGAATCGATCCACCTGACGCGGATCTATTTGACGATCCGTTCCATGATACCGACACGCTACGATACGAACGGTTGGACAACGGTCAGGGATACAAAATCTATTCCGTCTGCAAAAACGGCCGAGACGATGGCGGCCGTGACGAAACCGAGGAAGTCTCTCTGATCGACGTTCCTGATCCCCGCGACGATTTCGGCATCCGCGTCGGCCCAAACGTTTTTATCCCGCGCGACGTCTGGAACGTCGATCCGCCGGAGGAGGAAGAAGCTGCGGAAACGACGGAAGCCGAAACACCAGTGAATTAGCACTATATGACTATATCTGCCGCCTGAAAATCTATCCAAACACCTACCGGGCACTTGCCTCTTGCGGTATACTTAACTAGACCAGTACTTTGTATTTGCCCGCGCAGGGGCGTTCAGTGTGATCCTGCCTTGCAATTTCATGTCTAGTGAGCGGAAAATTGACCGCAATCTGAACATATATATCCTCCTGGAGGCCGGCGGTTGACTTTACCGCTGGAAATATCGGAAGCTTAGAGGAAATAAGATGGCCTGGGAATATAGCGAAAAAACCAAAGAGCTCTTCCTGAACGCCGTTCATGGTGGGCCCGGCTCGCATTTGGGCGAAGTCGAAGATCCCGACGGTGTGGGCGAGCATGGCTCGATTGTCTGTGGCGACGCGATGCGGTTTACGTTCAAAGTCGAGCGGCATCCGAGCGATCCGACGCAGGATGTCATTACCGACGCCCGATATCTAACGTTCGGCTGCACGTCGGCCATCGCCGCGTCCGAGGCGCTCTGCTCGCTGATCGAAAAGGGACGTTACACGCCGCTTCAGGCATTGAAGGTGACCAACGACGATATCGTCGAGTTCCTTGAAGGGTTGCCCGAGCAGAAGATCCACTGCTCCGTCATGGGTGCCGAGGCGCTAGAGGCGGCCGTCTTCAATTGGGCGCAAAAGCGAGGTGTCGATCTCGAAAAACTCGGGATTGATCTCCACACGGGCGACGACGACGAGGGTCGGATCGTCTGCAAGTGTTTCTCGCTCTCGGAGCCTTACCTGCGACGGAAGATCGCAGAGCTCGATCTGAAAACGATTGCCGACATTACCGGCGCGGTCAAGGCGGGCGGCGCCTGCATGTCTTGCCACCACACGCCCGGCGGATTGCAAGATCTGCTCGACGACGTCTGGGGCAAAGGCGGAACGAATACAAGTGAGACCGCGATCCCGACGATCACGCTCGGTGGCGGTCCCGAAACACCCGCGATGCCGACGCCCGTCGAACCGGCGGCGAGCGAACCGTCCGAGGCGCAGCCCGAGCTGTCGCCCTATCAGTTCGCGAAGAAAGTGGAAACGACGATCGACAAGTACGTTCGTCCGATGCTTCAGAAAGACGGCGGCGATATCGAGATCGTCGATATCAAAGGACAGATCGTATATTGCCAGCTCGTCGGTGCCTGTGCCGGTTGCCAAGGCGCGTCGATGACGCTCAAGATGATGGTCGAACGAACGCTCAAAGATCGGGTCGACGAGCGTATTCAGGTCATCGCTGTTTAGGAAACTCGATAGCGGCATGGCGCTAGCCACCGGTCAGTCAGGATCGATCCAACAAGAGAAAAACCGGCGGCTAGCGCCGAGCCGCTTACAGTGCCGAAGGAAATAACCGATGTCGATCGTTTATGCCGATAACAATGCAACGACTGCGATTGCACCCGAAGTTGCCGAAGCGATGATGCCTTATCTGACCGAAGGGTATTTCAATCCGAGTTCGATGTATCGGCCGGCCCAGGGGATTGCGCATCAGGTGCAGGCGGCACGCGAGAAGATCGCTGACCATTTCTCGACAGAAGATCCGCGAGAGATTCTCTTTACCTCGTGTGCGACCGAGAGTAATAACATGGCGATTTTCGGCGCGACGCGCGCGAATGTCAGTCGTCGTCATATCATTACCACGGCCGTCGAGCATCCGGCCGTGCTCGAAGTTTGCAAACAGCTCGAACGCGACGGTTTCGAAGTTACTTTCTTGAGCGTCGATCCGCAGGGCAATCTCGATCTGAAGGAATTCATCAGTTCGCTTAGGCCCGACACGCTGATGGTCTCGATCATGCACGCGAACAACGAGACGGGCGTCGTCTTCCCGATCGAGCAGCTTTCACGAATCACGAAAGAGACCGACCCGTCGATTCTGTTTCATACGGACGCTACGCAGACGGTCGGTAAAATGTCGATCAATCTGTCCGAAGAGTTCAAGCATGTCGACATGCTGTCGTTCTCCGGGCATAAGCTTCACGCACCCAAGGGCGTTGGTGCGCTTTATATCCGTCGCGGTACTCCTTGTCGACCGTTGCTGGTCGGCGGTCATCAGGAAGAGGGTCGGCGTGGCGGTACGGAGAATGTTCCGTACATCGTCGGGATGGCGCGAGCGATTGAGCTGGCCGAGACCGACCATGCTGAGAATCCCGACCGCGTTCTGAAGATGCGAGATCGGTTGGAAAAGGAACTGGTCGCGCGGATTCCTTACGTGCAGGTCAACGGCGGAGGCGCGCCGCGGCTGGACAACACGCTCAATATTTCGTGTCACTACATCGAAGGCGAGGGAATGCTCTACGCGATGGATGAATACGACATCTGCGCTTCGAGCGGCTCTGCCTGCACGTCCGGTTCGCTGGAACCTTCGCACGTTCTCCGTGCCCTTCAGGTTCCGTTCACGGCGATTCACGGCTCGATCCGCTTCAGCTTCAGTCGCTACACGACCGACGCGGAGATCGACCGAATCATCGAGATCTTCCCGAAGATCGTGACGAATCTCCGCAACTTGTCGCCTTACTGGGACAAGGAAAAGAACGCCCCGCGCGAGAATATCAATTTCGGGTAAGCGGGCAGCTTTGCCAGCAGATCACCGTTTTTGCGAAGCCGCGAGCGATTATTTCTTGCTTGAGGCGGTGTTCATGCGAATACATGCCCCTTCTTGAAGGCTACGTCTCTTTTCGATTTCTCCCCTCTCGACATAATCTTATTTTCCCTTGATATCAGGGATGAAATGCGGATATTTCTGAATTCTTCGATTATTTCGACCGGCGGCGTTGACAAAAAATGAAATGTCGAATAAGTTTTACGGCTCAAACAATGTTTTATCTTCAAAACATAGTTTGTGGCTCAAAACTTTCTGGACGATGGATCGATCGAGCGGTTGGCTTGCCGCGAAACCAAGCCGCCGCTCGACGTCCTCTCCTGCGAAATCCGCGTATCGGCCGATGCGGATTTTCGGCAAGCATTTAATCACTGGCCGCCAACGAACAATCGGAGAAATCGATGATACGTAACGTGCAACTTGGCTCCTCTGCGAAGACATTTCAACGCCCCGTGCGGCGACGTCGCGCCTTTAGTTTGGTCGAACTGCTGGTCGTTATGATCATTCTCGGCCTGCTGATCGGCATTCTGCTTCCCGCCGTTCAGCGTGCCCGTGAGACGGCGCGAATTTCGGCGTGCGGGAACAACATGCGACAGATTGGCATCGCGCTTAGCAATTATGAGGCGCTCAACCGTGCGTATCCGGCGGGCGACAACTTCACGCCTGCCGACGCCTCGGGAAACATCAACGGCTGGTCGGCACAGGCGCTGCTGCTTCCGCACCTGGAGCAGAAAGTTCTGGAAGCGAATATCGACTTCCGCTTGAGCTATAAAGACGTCGCCGATCTGCGTCTTGCAGATGGTGAGGTCTCGAAGATCAGCTCGATTCGCGTGCCGACCTATCTCTGCCCCTCGGAGCAAAAAGATGAAGTCCGACTTAGCGGTGGCGTACCGGAACACTATCCG
>Ga0180430_10001468_pt1 | contig 22904 bp, 24 predicted proteins | sample SS_ome_9_FD_132999 | JGI IMG/M metagenome (GOLD analysis project Ga0180430, IMG submission 132999) | Hypersaline lake sediment archaeal communities from the Salton Sea, California, USA - SS_1_S_2 metaG | ecosystem: Environmental > Aquatic > Non-marine Saline and Alkaline > Hypersaline >... | reverse complement strand
TTACAATCATGATCGCATCCAGCTTAAGACAAAACTGACGCCTTTAGAACTTAGGCGTCAGTTTGTATAATATACTCAGCGAGAGGTCTTAATTACTTGTCCAGTTGACGGGGTGCACTCCACAAAGGAAACCGTATCCTGTTTTAACTACCCAGCACCGATTCAATCCAACAATCTGCCAGAACACGATGGCCAAGAGCAGTGGGGTGGACTCCATCGTCCAATAATTTATGAGGGGGAATATTCCTGGAGGCAGCATTCAGGGCAGATTGGAATGGAACCAACATACCCTTAAACTCATCCGCAAGTTTCTGAACAATATCTTGCCTTTGATGGATATCGTCCATCCATTCCGACGTTACTTCACCAGTGATGAGCACAAAAGGTTCACAGAGAACGAATTGAATATCCGGCAGCTTCTGGAGAGTATCTTGCAGAATTGTCCGATATACGGCCTGGTAGTCATCAGGACTGGAGCCCATGCCCATGTAGAGGTAGTTCCAGGTATCATTCACACCGATCAGGATACTGACTAAATCGGGAAGCAAGCGTAGAGACTCATTTCCCCAACGTGTAGACAAATCACGGATCCGGTCGCCGCTTACACCGCGGTTATAAATTTGTAAATGATGATTGGAAAAACGATTCAACAAGTGATCACTGATCAACCGAGGATACCCATTCCCTAATCCATCAGGGTTGTTAGGGCCGACTGCGCGCCGGCTGCGGCCAGCATCTGTGATGGAATCTCCCTGGAATACGATCACGCTGTGAGGATTTAGTTCTATTATCATGCTGGGTCCCTTAGAAGAAAAGAAAATAGCGCGGAATGTTGTTTTTAAATTCCAGGTAGGATTCCCCGTATTGCTCTTCCAGAGCTTTTTCTTCACCCAGAATTCGGAAATGATTCATGATAATCCTGACCGAGAATAAGAACAAGACCGTCCAGCTCCCGACCATGAGGCTGACGCCTGTCAATGTAATGGCAAAAGCGACCCACTGCGGGTTGCGCGAGATCTTGTAAAGGCCATCAGTGACTGGATTTCCCAGTGGTGTAATGTTAAAAGAATGGAGAGAGTAGATGAATCCAGCGAAACCAATCAAGTAGAGGGCTAATCCGATCCAGAAGATCGGCTGACCGATTTTCAGAGAATTAAAAAGGAGCAAGATAAGCGCGGCCAGGGCAAAGGGCAGGCCAATTTTCGCCGGGTGAGCTTGTTCCAGGGTCCAGCCGGAATCTTCATAGAGGCGTTCGACTGTCTCTTTGGGAAAAACCTTCAGCAGGATGAGAAAAACGCCATAAAATATCAGGATCGGGATCCAGCCATTGAGCCAGCCAAGGCCAAGAACGGGGAAGATGGTCATAGAATAATCCTATGTTTATTCAGGTAGTATACCCTTTGATCTGCCCAGATAGCGTGGAACACGGCGGCAGTATTCCAGGTACTCTTCCCCAAATTGATTCTTTAGATGTTCTTCTTCTGTTAGAACCATGAGATGGCCAATTGCAGCGAAAAGCAGTATCCAGGCCGCTGCTTGAATTGAAGGATACATGATCCCCATTCCTGCCAGTAATATTGCATAGGTTAGGAGCTGTGGGTTGCGGGTCCAGCGATAAGGTCCGGTCTGCCGGACCCCTTCCGGTTGCTGTCCTACTGTTGTGCCGAATCCCAGGTGAGCCATGATTGCCAGCGTAGCCAATAAACCCAGGATGCTGACAGCCAAACCCAGGTAGAGTTGGGCTGGATTTTCCGGAGCTGGCGGCATCGCCGGCCAGGGAACGCCCAGATAGAGATAAGGTAGATTGGCATGCAGACCGAAGATCACAAATTCAAGGAAGACGGAGAGGCCCCCCAGTTTGCCATGTTGGAGATAATCCCGCCGGACAACAACCCGAAAGATAAGTACCGCTGCAAAAAGAGTGACGAAAAGTCCAATCCAGTAGAGCATATTCATATCCTTTTTATGGCTGATGGAATTTAATGATTTCCCGAATCTCATCTAAATGTTCTTCCAGGTGGCGGATCTGGATGTCCATTATGTCTGGAATGTTATATTCGATTGGCTCATGATCTGGCCAGGAGATGGTCAGTTTATACTCCCAGGGTTTTTCAATGTCAGCCAGTATTGAACATGTGTGTGCCCGATTGGCCTTAAAGAGATCCAGGGCTGTTTCGATTTCCCTGGTTTCGAAACCCCAGCATTTTCCCCACTCCACCTGGGACTGTTCAAAATACCAAGCCATATGAAATTCGCCGCCCAATCCTCCCAGGGCTTGTTTAATGAAGGAAATAAATAAGTCATCCCCTTCAACTATATGGTGGATGATTCCCCGAATGGACCAATTCTCTTTATTAAGGGCCAGATCAATGGACTCATCAGGAATATCTACCAGGATGCGAGACAATATCTCTGGCCCCAGAGCATAGGCTTCCAAAATCTCATTCCAATTTTCCATCCATCCGCTCCTTCTTTGAAATAGCACGAATTACACCCAATAGAAAGTTAAGCCTTGGGACTCTTTGTTGATAGTCGCGATACGCATCCCCGAATTTTTCCAGGTTCTTCTCTTCCTCAATGAAAGTTGTCCAGTAATACATAATGATCGATAACACGCCCAGTAAGATCACCAGCCAATGCAAGGTTATGAAGGAGACACCGATGCTTATCAGTACTCCAGCTAGATATTGAGGGTGGCGGACAAAGCTGTAAACCCCACTATCTACAAGGGCTGTTGTGTCCACATAACTTTTTCCCTGGATATTCCCCCGGTAGCGAAATGTGAAAATGGGCAGCCAGCCAAATACACCGGAAATAAAAATGATAAGCCAGCCAATATTTATCCGGGTGCTGGATCCTGCCGGATCATAGAGAAGCCAGGTGGCAATAATTTGACCACCAGCTAACACTGTCCAAAGAATGCTATAAAGTAACATTTTCTTAGGCATGGATAACCTCCCGCAATCTGTATTAATCCAGTTTCCTGGTGAAAAAGATCAAATCCCCAGGGTAAATTGAGCCCAGCGGGTTTTTGTCATAATCAGCGAAGACATCCAGCACTTCAAATCCGCAGCGAGCAAGCAGGTGTTCAGCTTCATAGCGGAACAGGTAGCGCATCTGAAAAGCGTGCACTATCCGCTCTTTCTTTCCATCAGGATAGGCCAGATAGTAGATCAATTCAACATCAAGGATTTGCTTGAGATGATCCCGCCGATTGGTTTTATTGAACCGGCGCACTTTGATGCCTTCGGGTGTGGTGAACTCGGGTTCTGCACCGACCTCCTGTCCCAGATTATTTGCGGTAATGCCTGGGAGGGATGGATTGATATCCAGGATCAAAGTGCCACCGGGAGCGAGATGGGAATGGATGTTTTTCAGGCACTTGATCTGATCTTCTGGTGTGAGTAGATGTTGGAAAGGACGGAAAGGTGTCGTTACCAGGGGGAATTCCTTTTCCAGGTTGAAATTGCGCATATCTCCCTGGACCAGATCCACACGTTCCCGAACCTCATCGGGTTCTTGTGTCAGGGCATCCCGGCAGACATCCAGCATGTGGTCAGACAGATCCAGTCCGGTGATGGGAATCCCTGCTCTGGCAGTGGGAATGAGAACCCGCCCGGTACCGCAGCCAACTTCCAGTACCGGTCCACCGGATTTAATCGCGGCATCGACAAATAACTTCACATCAGGGCGGTTCCTGTAAGGAATGACCTGGTCATACAGCTGGGCAATCAACGGGTTTGACTGATATCCGCCAGTGTCCGGATCCATTACGTTCTCCTGATTCAGTTTAAGTGTAGATCAAGGGAAGGAAGGTGTCAAATTAACGAACGCCCCAGATAACCCAGACAGCGATCATGATCAAACCGATAGCAAAACGGGCGATAAATGCCAGCCCCCATCCAGTCATGAGGCCTTTGGTAGTATCCCAGGCTTCCTGGCTGTCCCTGATGCGGGCATATTCCAGTAAAAAGAGAAGGGTTGGAGCGGCAACAATACCGCCAATTGGGGGGAAAGCAAAAGTTCCGATCAGGCCGGCTGCTAATGCGCCGGCGATAGAGAGCCAGCTGGCGCCTGCCTGGCGGGCCTTGCCGCCCATCAGCAGGTTATCCACCAGAGTACCAATAACCATCAACAGCGTGATGACCACCAGTACCCATATCTCAAGCACGGCAAATCCGGTAGCTATGCCGTGGAGCAGCGCAGCTGCCCAGATGATCGTGACACCAGGGTAGATAGGGATGACCATGCCAAAAAGCCCCACGGCCATGATCACATATGTAAATATATTTAGAGAAAGATTCAACCAATTAGGCATAGAAGTGTATACGTAGAAGACTGTCTAGAGTTTCAACTTCGGAGGTCTTTATGACCTCTGAGGTCGATGATTTATTTGGGTTCAATGATCTCGGCTCCGCCCATCCAGGGGCGAAGCACTTCGGGGATGATAACGGAACCGTCTTTTTGCTGATTATTTTCCAGGATGGCGATCATCACCCGGGGTAAAGCTAACCCGGACCCATTCAATGTGTGAACATAGCGGGTGCTTTTACCCTCTTCGGGGCGGTAGCGTACAGCCGCCCTCCGGGCCTGGAAATCACGGGTATTGGAAGTCGATGAAACTTCAAGCCACTCTCCACACCCGGCAGCCCAGACATCGATATCTGAGGTGTAGGCGGCTGCAAAGCCAAGGTCGCCAGTGCAGAGAGTATTAACCCTGTAAGTGAATCCCAGAGCCTGGCAGATACCTTCGGCGTCTGAAAGCATGCGTTCAAACTGCTGTTCTGAGTCCTCCGGTCGACAGTAAACGTACATTTCTACTTTGTCGAATTGATGTCCGCGCTTGATCCCGCGCACGTCCCTCCCTGCGCTGAATTTTTCTCGCCTGAAGCAGGGTGTATAGGCTGTATAGGAAATCGGGAGATCGGATTCATTCAGGATCTCATCCTTGTGAAGACCGGTCAGTGATACCTCGGCGGTTGGCACCCACCAGAAATCATCCTCGTGGTCGTGGTAGAGGTTGCCTTCAAATTTAGGAAGCTGGCCGGAGGCATAAACGATCTCCTCTTTCACCATAAATGGTGTATAGCGCTCTTCGTAGCCGTTCTTGGTATGCGTATCCAGCATGAAGCTGATCAGCGCGCGCTGCAGCCGGGCTCCCAAACCGTTCAAAACATAGAATCTGGTCCCGGATAATTTTGTTCCCCTTTCGAAATCGAGGATACCAAGCTCAGGACCAAGATCCCAATGGGCTTTGGGTTCAAAATCAAACTCCGGTTTTTCTCCTATTGTTTTGATAATTACATTTTCACTGTCATCGAGTCCATCCGGAACGCGCTTGTCCACCAGATTTGGGAAAGTACCCAAAAGGGCTGTGAGGTTTGGCTCTAATTCTTTTAACTCAGCTTCTAGCCCATCCTGTTTGTTGCCAAGGGCTTGCATGGCGGCAATCTTTTCTTGACGCTCTTCTGGATCCTTGGTTTTGCCAATTGCTTTGGAGGCTTGATTTTTCTCCGCTCGCAAACCTTCTACTTGTTGAAGTAAGGCACGCCTATTTTCATCCATTGTGATCACTTCATCTACCACTGAATCGTCTTGATGCCGTTTGATCAATGACTGGCGGATTAGATCGGGATTCTCTCGGAATAATTGAATATCTAACATTTCTGTACTCCTGACTTCCATTAATTAAAACACCCCTTCGCCAGCAGGACGAGGGGTGGTCGTGGTGCCACCTGCTTTCACCGCTCATGGCGGTCTCTTTGGCTGCGATGTAACGGTCGCTCCGTTTCCCTTACGGCGGATTGCCCCTGCGGGAACGATGTCCTCACCAAATGGTTTTGGATGCGGAGGGGATTTCGCAGGTCCCATCCAATCCCCTTTCACCAGGCGGGGACTCTCTGAATGGGGGGACCGGGTACTGGTCTCCGCTTTCATCTTCTTATAAAACGTACTAGACCTCATTATACAGGAAGGTGAAGGATTGGCAAGGATGGGGAAATGACATCAAAAAGCCATAAAACCTGATCAAACATGGTTATGCTATACTTTGTATGTATTATTGTCCAATTGTTGTTTAGTAGAGCTTGTGACAAGAAGCGATTTATCCGCCAATTTATGCGATTCAATATTAAGCTTTATTTGAAAACAATCGAGTATGCCTTCTTTAAATCTGAAGGCACACCAGCCCGACTATCCCCCAAAAGATTTTTCATAAACCTCTTCATATTTTTGTTCTGGCCGACCTGGATGCTCAGCATGCGGATCGCTTATCTTTTTGATAATCTTTTTTATCCTGAACATCAGGATCAAGAAGTAAGTGAGCCTGTATTCATTGTGGGCAACTTCCGTTCTGGCACCACTTTTTTGCATCGATTATTGACCAAGGATGATCGATCTACCAGCTTCACCAGCTGGGAGCTTTACATGTCTCCTTCTGTAGTTGGGCGCAAATTCTATCAGTGGTTGCTGAAAATCAATAATACAATTGGTAATCCCGCTAGATGGGTGATCGCTTTGTTCGACCGCATTGTTGAAAAAGAGGCTGTCATGCATAAAATAGGCCTTGACGAAGTTGAGGAAGATGGGCAGGTCCTTTTTCATGTTTGGTCATCTTTTGACCTGTTGGCTTTTTTCCCCTTTCCCAAATTGATCAGGAAATACATCTATTATGATGATCAGATTCCTGATGAAATTAAAAAGCGGGATATGGAATATTATTCTGAACTGGTCAAGAAACATATTTATTCTCATGGCGGCAGGCGCTATATTTCCAAGAACCCCAGCTATTCTCCCAAAGTAAAAACCCTCCATCAATATTTTCCGGACGCAAAATTCATTAATATTGTCCGCAACCCGCTCCAGGTGATCCCTTCCTCTATTAGCCTGTATTCAAAGCACTGCCGTACTTATGGCGATCCCGAATCGGAGTACAATTTGCAGGAAACGGTGATCGAGCATTCCAAGCACTGGTATTTGTATCCCCATCAGTACTTAAAGAATTTGCCATCAGATCAGTATATTCGAGTTCTTTATAAAGACCTGGTAGCAGATCCAGAAGGAACGATCAGAAAGATCTATCAAAGATTCAATTTCAATCTCAGCCCGGAGTATGCCAATATCTTGAGGGCAGAAGCGGAAAAAGCCAGATCTTACAGGAGCAAGCACAGCTACTCACTGAAGAAGATGGGCTTGAATAAGGAACGCATTCAGCGCGAGTTCGGTTTTATCACTCGTCAGATCGAGAATTAACCCTCCCCAATAAATTTTAAAAAACCTTGACAATATATAGACAATATGATATTATGTATATGTATTGTCAAGTTAAGCGGTGTATAGCGCCTTTTATCAGTAAGGAGTAATCATGAATGAAATAACCAAGAACAACCCGGGTGGGCAGGAGCAGAAATTATCCCGCCTGGTACGATTTAACCTGATCATGGGGTTCCTGCACTTTGTTCAGGGCATCCTGATGATTGTATTGAGCAATGATACAACCTATCCGATTTTCACTAATTTCCTCGGTTTAAATTTGGAATCCTTTTCACTGCAGCCGGAACCCAAGCTGTTATATGAACTTCGATTCGGTCCAGCAGTGGCTGCCTTCCTGCTAATTTCTGCGGTGGCTCATTTCTACCTGGCCACGATTGGAAAGGAAAAGTATCTGGCAAATCTAAGCAAGGGTATGAATCCTACCCGATTCTATGAATATGCCCTGAGCTCATCCCTGATGATCGTTTTGATCGGCATGCTTTCTGGATTGTGGGATTTGGGTGCCATCATATTGATCTTTGGTATCAATGCTATGATGAACCTGTTTGGCATAATGATGGAATATCACAATCAGTACACTGAAAAGACGAATTGGATCTCATTCATCTATGGTAGCGTTGCCGGGATCATTCCCTGGATCGTTGTATTCCTGTATTTCTTTGGATCCGTTAGTGGAGGCGGCGAAGGCCCACCCACTTTTGTGTACATCATCAATCCCACTTTATTCGTTTTCTTCAACATCTTTGCGGTCAATATGGTCCTGCAGTACAAGAAAGTGGGCCCCTGGAAAGACTATCTGTTTGGTGAAAGGGTTTACATTATCCTCAGCCTGGCCGCTAAGACAGTCCTGGCCTGGATCATTTTCGCAGGAACGCTGGCTCCGGTATAAAAATTACAGCCCTGCCTTTTCTATCCACCGGATCCCGTTTATAGCAAGAACTGGGATCCGGTTTTTGATTCATGGCCCCAGCGGACTGGCATTTGCTGGAGATTGACGTGATATCCTATCTGACTGGAAAAAAAATTAAGATGAATGTCATTAGACAGCCGGCGAGAAAATAGTTACACTGTAAATAGTTTCGTTCGCAACTATTTAGGATAAAACAATACCGCCTATGGTTGATCTAGAGAATCCAGGTCAGAATTCATCCTCATTATTGCTCTATCGCTATATCCAGAATGTCTATGTTTTGATGGACGATTATGACCGCCAGGTGTTAGACCGGTTTGGATTGAACACATCTCAATACCGCACACTACTCCATATTGAAGAGAAACATGGCAAAAGGTTGACAACGATCAGCGATCGACTATTGCTGTCCAAGAGTACCATAACCCGAGTTATTGATGAATTGGAAGAACGGCAGTGGGTCCAGCGCCTGGCAGATCCAGAAGATCGCAGGGCGCAGAGGGTTATCTTGACCAAATCAGGAATTGATAAACGCGAAGAAATAAAAGCCATCCATAAAAAAGCCCTGGACGATGTCTTTACCCAATTTTCGACAAATGAGAAAAAACAATTAGACGATCTATTGAAGGATCTGTCCAGGCACCTGGAATCATCTTTGAACGGAAAAAACAGACCGGTAAGTAATTTCGATATTCCCTGAAAATGAATATTCGAGGAGGTGGCTACACTCATAAAAAGATCAATTTAGAGAACAAGGAAATTTCAAATAATCCACTTTATTCTTATATGCATGGAGGAAAGAAATGAAGAAAAAAGCATTATCTATTGTGATAGCAGCGATTTTGGGGTTATCACTCCTGCTGAGCGCTTGCGCATCAGCTCCGGAACCGACCGAAGTAGTGGTTGTTGAGCCGACTGATGTCCCGGAACCAACAGATGTTCCAGAACCGACAGAGGTTCCTGAACTCCCCAAGATCGTGATCTGGGCTGACGAAACCCGCTCACCGATCATCGAAGAAGTTGCTGCTTTATACGCAGAAGTACTCGGTATTGAGGTTGAGGTTGTCCAGCTCGGTTTTGGTGACATCCGTGACCAGATCAAGGTTGCCGGTCCTGCAGGCGAAGGCCCCGACATCTTCATTGGTGCTCATGACTGGCTTGGCGAATTGGTTGCCAATGGCCTGGTGGCAGAGGTGAATCTGGGCGCGAAAGCCGACAGCTTCTTTGGCCCTGGTGTGGATGCCTTCACCTATGATGGCGTTCTCTATGGTATGCCCTACGCTTCCGAGAATATCGCCTTCTTCTGCAACCCAGATTTGCTGGAAGAGTATAGCGTTGCTCGCCCTGAAACCTGGGATGATGTCACAGCTATGTCTGAGACCATTATTACCGCAAGCGGCGGTGAGGTTGCTGGCTGGACCATCCAGTCCAACGATCCTTATCACATGCTCCCGCTCGTTTCTGCTTATGGCGGCTACATCTTTGGTTGGACCGACGCCGGTTATGATGCCCAGGATGTTGGTTTGGACAGTGAAGGTGGAATTGCTGCTGCTAACTGGCTGGCTGACATGTCCACTGCCGGCTATGTTGAAGCTGGCGTAGATTACGACGTCATGCACACCCTGTTCGAGCAGGGTCAGGTTGCCTGCATTGGCACCGGCCCCTGGGCTCTGAGCCGTATCCGCGAAAGTGGTGTTGCTTATGAGATCAGTGCTTATCCCGCTGGTGATGCCACCAACGGCCGCCCCTTCTTGGGCGTTCAGGGCTTCATGGTTTCCGCTTTCAGTGAGAACCAGCTGCTTGCCCAGACCCTGCTTCAAGAAGTCGTAGCAACTGACGAATTCATGCAGGCTTTCTTTGATATTGATCCTCGCCCATCCGCCTGGATGCCCGTACGGGAAGCGACCGCAGATCTTGACCTGGCAGCCTTTGCTTCTGCAGGTTCCGCTGGTATGCCGATGCCGGCCATCCCCGAGATGAGCGCTGTTTGGTCAGCTGCCGGAAACGCTGAAGAATTGATCATCAGCGGCGAACTTGGCGGTGAAGAGGCATTCATGGATGCTGCTGAACAGATCCGCACAGCGATTGCTGAAGGCAATTAGTACTATAATTAACCTTGTAGACTGAGGAGAACTCAGATATGATGGTTGATACAAAAAAGTCCAGGGGCTCGAAAGGGCCCCTGGCAGCCCTATCTAAAGGAATTGGACGTTATATACTGATCTTGCTGGGCCTGGCTATCTTGGACGCGCTTGGTATCTGGCTGCTTTACCTGTTAATCAGGGATGGAGCCTGGCCAGTAGCAACTCCAATTGCTGTGATCTTGATCCTGATCAATGTCCTTAATCTCAGTCCAAAGCTGTTTCCTATCCGCTGGCAGATCCCGGCGGGCGCAATTGTTATTCTGATCATTATTTTCCCGATGGTTTATACCATCTATTCCGCATTTACAAATTACAGCGACGGACATATCCTTTCCAAACAACAGGCGATCAACCGCCTGGCCCAGGACACCTATTTGCCAGAAGGCAGCCAAACTTACAACTGGACGGCTTTTCGTACAGAAGAGGGCGTTTTCTCCTTATGGCTTGTCGATCAGGGTGGTGAGGATTACCTGGTCACTCTTGATACTTTCCAGGACGCAGAACCAGGCGAAGGTATCATTGGTCCTGCAGATGAGAATGGTGTCCCGGAAAGCCTGGAGGGATACCAACGTTTGGCCAGACTGGAAGTGATTAAATATCTGCCCGAACTGGATGGGATCCAATTTGGGATCTATCCAGACCAGGTCCAGATCGTTGATCTTGATTACGCCGCACCACTTGTTCAGCGATATAGCTATGATCCGGAACTGGATACGATCATTGATGAGAAATCAGGAATTGTTTATTACGCAAACGAGGATGAGGGATACTATACATCACTAGAGGACCAGAACCTCATTCCCGGCTATATGGTTTGGGTTGGGGTTCATAATTTTGAGCGCTTGTTCCAGAGCCCGGCTTTTCGGGGTCCTTTCCTGCGCATATTTGCCTGGACGATAGCATTTGCAGTTCTTTCGGTCCTGACAACATTCGCTGTAGGCCTGCTTGTGGCCATTGCTTTTAATGACCCAGACCTTAAAGGCCGGAAATTGATCCGATCCCTGCTGCTGATCCCCTATACAATTCCGGGCATCATCGGGGTCTTGATCTGGAAAGGTATGCTCAACCCCCATCTTGGATTAATCCCACTGACCCTTGAACGAATGATAGGCTGGGCGCCTGAATTCTATAATAATCCTTTCTGGGCCAAGATAGGTATCCTGCTGATCAATCTCTGGTTGGGATATCCCTATATGATGTTGATCTCAAGCGGCGCTCTTCAAGCCATCCCTGACGATATCTATGATGCGGCTGCGGTTGATGGGGCTTCTGGCTGGCAGAAGTTCTGGAACATCACTCTGCCGCTGCTTCTGGTTAGCGTTGGCCCACTGTTAATTGCCTCGTTTGTGTTCAATTTCAATAACTTCAGTGTCATCTACCCCTTCCTGGAAGGCAAGCCGCCAATGGCAAATACCCCCACACCGGCGGGCCACACTGATATCTTGATCAGCTATACCTACAGGATTGCATTTGAAGGTGGAGGGGGGTCAGATTATGCTTATGCTGCTGCCATTACGATCGTGATCTTCTTTATTGTGGCAGTTCTGACGCTGATCCAGTATCAGTACACACGGCAGTGGGAGGAGGTATCAGAGAATGTCTAGTCAAACACCGATAATACCTGCCGAGGAAAACAAGAAATCAGCAGGGCTGACTTCAAGGAGGCGTTGGGGAATGGCCCTCCGTTATCTGGTGGCGCTGGTGGCAATCCTTTTTGCCTTATTCCCAGTGATCTGGATCATTTCCGCTTCTCTAAATCCTACAGGATCCTTGGCTGGTCAGAAATTGATCCCGGATAATGCGTCTTTTGCGAATTACAAAAGCCTGTTGAATGATCCGATCCATCCCTATAAGACGTGGTTGTTAAACTCACTGAAAATCTCAACGATCACATCCCTTTTGGGTGTGATTTCAATAGTGCTCAGTGCCTACTCATTTTCGAGATTTAGATTCAAAGGCCGTCGGCAGTTAATGCTGGCGCTGTTATTGATCCAGGTCTTCCCGACATTACTGATGTTTGTGGCCATTTTCTATCTTTTCCAGCAGCTGGGCCAGTATATTCCCGGAATGGGACTAAATGAACACGCCCCACTTGTTCTTGCCTATTTGGGTACACAAATGGGCATCCAGATCTGGCTGATGAAAGGTTTCTTTGATTCTATCCCCCGGGATATTGACGAATCTGCCCTGGTTGATGGTGCAACCCATTGGCAGATCTTCTGGAAATTGATATTCCCACTGGCAAGGCCGATGATCGTGATTGTGGCTCTGCTGGTCTTTATTGCCTCATATCAGGAATTTGTACTTGCCAGTGTATTGCTTAAAGATAAAGCAATGTATACCTTGATGGTTGGACTTTACCTGTTTGTCTCGGAAGAATTCTCCAAGAACTGGGGAATATTCGCGGCAGGAGGATTGATGGGCGCGCTTCCCATCGTGGTCCTTTATCAAGCTCTCCAGGATCAGATTATTGGTGGTTTAACAGCAGGCGCTGTCAAAGGCTAATTGCAAAACAACTCGAACAGGATGAATGACAGGGCCTGATAACGCAATTTGGCTATCAGGCCCTCTTTATTTTTGAAGAATATCATTATGCAATCTCAACAATTTACGTCGAACATTACGGGATCACAAGGGAAAAGACAGTTATGGAAGATATGATTTTTGGAACGCTGGCTACTGATGACTTGAAGTTGTTTTACCATCGGGTATCGAAGAACGGTTTAAGGCATTTTAGCCAGATTTCTCCACTCGATCCACGGCCGGAGGAATCCGTGACCATCACGATAGATATGGGGCCGGAAGTCAGCGCCAATAAAGCGGCTTGTTATTACACGACAGATGGCAGTGATCCAGCAGGCAGTCGAGGAATTGCCAGTAACGGGCAAGTAGTACTCCTTGAGAGGAAAGAGATCAAATGGGATACATTCTCCTGGGGTTATAGCAGCAGCTGGGAGGGAGAGATCCCGGGGATGATGGACGGAACAAAAGTCCAATACAGGATCAGTGCCTGGTCGACTGATGGGCGAGAGATATTTGCAGATTGGCCCGATGTCCAGCGTGAAGTGGAAAAGGCGGCCAAAGCTTTTTTTCATGACGAACCGTTTCCAGACGGCGCCCTGGATCCAGATCAGAATCAGGGACACCTTTTTGCATATCATGTTGATAATTTTAAACCTCCCCAATGGGCAAAGGAAGCAGTCATTTACCATATTTTCCTGGACAGATTTTTCCCAGGCGAATGTAATGACTGGATCCAAACCAGCGACCCGAAAGGATTTTTTGGCGGCACACTGTGGGGAGTGGCTGAGAAGATGGACTACATCGCAGAGTTGGGCGCTACAGCAATCTGGCTGAGCCCGATCTTTTCCAGCCCGACCGTGCACGGTTATGATGCCACTGATTATTATTCCGTAGAAGAGAGACTAGGTGGTGAAGAAGCCTTCAGAGAGATGATCGCACAGGCCCGCAAACGCGGCATCCGGATTATCCTGGATCTGGTATGCAATCATACATCCCACCTCCATCCCTTCTTCCAGGAAGCCCTCGAGGATAAGAACAGCCCCTATCGTTCCTGGTTCTTCTTCGATGAAACGGAAGATCATGGATATCGTTCTTTTTTTGGTGTGCATTCCATGCCCCAGGTGGATCTTAATCATCCTGACGCCAGGGATTGGATGTTGGATATTACCAGGTACTGGCTGGAGGAATTTGAGATTGATGGCTACCGCCTTGATTTTGCCAACGGCCCCAACCTTGATTTCTGGTCAGACTTTTGGGCGCTGACCAAGAAAATCAATCCTGATAGTTTTTGCTTCGCCGAGGTCGTTGAAACACCCTGGGTTTTGGAAAAGTACCAGGGCAGAGTGGATGGCGTGCTTGATTTTCATATCGCTGATGCAATCCGGAGAACTTACGGACGCAAAAGCTGGAGTGTAGAGCGATTCAATAGTATGTTGAAACAGCATGAGGCATATTTCAAGAATGATTTTGTACGCCCAGCTTTTCTGGATAACCATGACATGGATCGTTTTCAATTCATTGCCGGCGGAAATGAGGAAAAACTACGTCAGGCCGCACAGGTGCAGTTCCAGCTTGCGGGCCCACCCATTATCTATTATGGTACTGAGGTTGGCGTGGGTCAAACAGTGAGTAAAACATCAGAAGTTGGCCTGGAAGCCAGCCGGGGAGCCATGCTCTGGGGAGATGAACAAAACAAAACGATGTTGAGCTTTTATCAAGGATTGATCAAAGAAAGAAAAGAGAAACGACCCTGGCAGAACCAAACTTCTTCTTAATATTCACCGTAAGGAGAGAAGATCATGTGGTTTTATTCTGATAAGGATCCGAAACAATTCCTGCAGGCTGTCTGGTTCATTGGAAAGTGGATGCTGTTGGGCCCGGTCATCGGAGCTGTGTTGCTGGCTGCGATCGGCTATCTCGTTGCAGGTTCCGACGGCTTAATTAACGGCGTTTATATTGGCTTGACTTTTGGCGCTATGGGCGGAGTGATAACGGCAGGCAGCCGGGCTCTTTCCCGCTTTAGTGAGTAAAAGGATCAGGAATTTCAAATCAAGGAAATAGTGATATGAAACAATTCAGCTTTTTCAAGATTGTCTTGGCATTGGCCTTCGTCCTGACGGCCTGCGCCGCTCCGGTTGAAAACATAAGTGAAACTGGCGAGGTCCCTTTGGGTGAGGAACCACAAGAAGAGACCGGACGGAGACCACTTGTGATTGAAGATGGCAAGTTGTACCTTGCGATCATTTGGCATCAGCATCAGCCCGTATATTTCAAGGACCCTGATACCAATCTCTACCAGCGCCCATGGGTTCGCCTGCATGCCTCAAAAGATTATCTGGACATGGCGGAGATGCTCAAGGATTATCCCAATATTCATGCCACCTTCAATTTAACACCCAGCCTGATCCGCCAACTGGATGACATCAGCGCTGGAGCAAAAGATATCTACTGGGTCTATACAGAAAAGCCAGCGGATGAGTTGAACGCGGAAGAAAAAGAATTCATTCTGGCGCGCTTCTTTGATACTAACAGGGGAATCATCGCCCGCTTCCCGCGCTACCAGGAGTTACTGGACAATCAAGCGAATGGCACCTCCTGGGCAGCCGAGGATTTCCGAGATCTTCAAGTCTTATTCAATCTGGCTTGGACAGATCCTGAATGGCTGGCAGAAGAACCATTCAAGAGTCTGGTTGAGAAGGGGGAAGGGTATTCTGAGCAAGACAAAACGATCATTCTCGATGAGCACCTGCGAATGGTCAAAGAAGTCATACCCCTGCATGCGGAAATGCAGAACAGCGGGCAAATCGAAGTGACTATGACACCTTTTGCTCACCCCATTCTGCCGCTGCTGGTTGACAGCAATCTGGCGGCGATTGCGCTTCCGGATGCCGAGCTACCGACTCGTTTTGTGTACGGGCAAGACGCAGTGGCTCAGGTCAAGAAAGGTGTGGAGTTTTACCAGGATCATTTTGGTACGGACCCCCGCGGTATGTGGCCGGCGGAGGGCTCGGTCGCTGAAGAAGTGGTCAGTATGATCTCCAACGCTGGTATCGAATGGATCGCAACTGACGAGGATGTGCTGGAAGGAAGTCTGCCCGAGATCAAGGATTTCACACGGGACAATGACGACATAGTTCAGCAGGCCGATGCCCTTTATCGGCCGTACTCTGTAGAAGGAGTGAGGGGGGACCCAGTAGCGATCATCTTCCGCGATAAGACCATCTCAGACCTGGTAGGTTTCCAGTACTCTGGAACAGATGGGGTCGAAGCGGCTTCTGACCTTCTTGCCCGACTGCGGAATATAAGGAACAGGTTGGATGAGGAAGAAGGCCAGGGACCACATCTGGTAACAGTGCTGCTGGATGGCGAAAATGCCTGGGAGTATTATGACAATGACGGCAAGCTCTTCCTGAATGAAATGTATAAACAGCTTTCAGAAGCTGATGATATTGTCACGGTCACACCTTCGGAATATCTCGATGCGCTGGCTGAGCAGGGAACGGAATTAAGAGAGATTGATCAGCTTTGGCAAGGCTCCTGGATCGATGGGACCTACAGCACCTGGATCGGAGAAGAAGAAGAGAACCTGGCCTGGGAATACCTTAAACAAACCAGGGATGATCTGCAAGACGCCATTGTGGATGGCGAACTTGACCAGGAAACCCTGGACGAAGCGATGGAGATCATGTACATCGCGGAAGGATCGGACTGGTTCTGGTGGTATGGTTCTGACCAGAACTCCGGCAACGATGAAAGCTTTGATCAACAATATCGCAGTTTCCTGAAACAGATTTACTCTATCCTTGGCCAGGAGATTCCTGCATTTGTTGATGTACCGGTGATACCCCAATCAGCCCAACTCCCTGACCAGACCCCACAGGGTATGTTATCTGGAATTTCTGCAGATGGACAACTATCAGATGGTGAATGGCAGGATGCTGGGTATTACTTTGTCGACCAGGCGGGAATCAGCAAGCTGTTATTCGGTTTTGACCAGGAAAACCTGTATTTGAGGTTTGATCTGGCTGAGGGTTTCGACAGGACGAACACGTATGGGTTATACTTGAATGTTCCTGGTCCGAAGAAAGCCAACGCTTATTCCCGGTTTGGAGAAGGTGAGACATTATTGGGTTTTGGAGGGAAACGATTGCTGGAATTAACTTACCTGGATGGAAGACCTGTTGTTCAGATCTATTCCGCTGATGGTCAGGGAGGATGGGTCGATCTGGAAGATGAAACACCAATAATACTGAATAGAGTGGGAGGAACTGCAGACATCCTGGAAATCATCGTGCCGTTAAGCCAGCTTGCGCCGGAAGTGCGAAGTGGTGACAGGCTGAATGCCCGATTTGTAGTCAGCCAGGATTCGGCTGATATTTCTTCATTCCCGTTATCCGGGCCAGCAGTGTTTGTTTTGCCTGATCTGCCCATCCCGAATGTATTCGTGGACGTGAGTGATCCGACAGGGGATGATTATGGGCCGGGAGCCTACAAGTATCCAACGGATGCAGTCTTCAAACCCGGAGTTTATGACATCACAGGGTTCACTGCCGGAATGGATGATGAATATTACATCTTCCGTGTGTCTATCAAGGGGCCGGTTGAGAATGCCTGGGATTCACCGAATGGCTTAAGTATTCAAACTGTGGATATTTATATCGATACCGATCAAGGGGAGTCTGGTGACCGGATCCTGCTGCCAGGAAGGAATGCAGCCCTGGTGGAAGGACAGGCCTGGAACTTTGCCATCTGGGCAGAAGGATGGACTCCTGGAATCTACGTGCCGGACGCGGAAGGACCGGTCGAAGTGGGAGGAGAGCTGATCATTGTTTCCAACCCCGGCCAAAGGCGGGTGACTATTTACATACCGCAGCGTTTGCTGCCAGATAGTGATCCAACTTCCTGGGCTTTTGCTGTGGCGTTGATGAGCCAGGAAGGGTACCCGTCAGCTGGTGTGTGGCGGGCAAGGGATGTACTTGAGAGTGGAGAACAGTGGAGGATCGGAGGTGGGACGAATTCCAACCTGGATACGAGGATCCTCGATATTCTATGGCCCGAAGATAACAAAGAGGATCAAATAGAATTCCTCATCAATTCATTCTCTGGAGAAGAGGTTGTCCTCGATGAACTTTCTCCAGGTGATTATCCTCAGGTCCCGATGGTATCGCCATGAAAGATGTACTGAAAATTAGAGTAACAGTTTCTGAGGATTTGGCTGATATTCTCACTATTGAGGAAAAGGCTTTTAATTCAAGCGAAGAAGCCGAGTTGGTTCGACAGCTGCTTGAGGATCCCACCGCCGAGCCAATATTTTCCCTGCTGGCCTTCATAGAGGACAAACCGGTTGGACATATCATGTTCTCCAAGGTTATTTTTTACCCTGCGATCGATGTTGGGGGATCGATTCTGGGCCCCCTTGCCGTAATACCTGAATATCAGAAGAGGGGAGTTGGCGGACAGTTGATAGGCCGTGGATTGGAGATGTTGAGGGCGAATGGTGTTGATTGGGTCTTTGTGTTAGGTCACGAGTCTTATTATCCACGGTTTGGATTCAAGCCAGCCATCAATCAAGGTTTTGAGCCACCCTATCCGATCCAGGAAGAATTCAGCAACGCCTGGATGGCGCAGGCCTTGACCCCTACTTGCATTGCCACCTACCAGGGAAAAATTATCCCAGCAAAAACATTTAATGACCCCAAATATTGGAGTGATTAAGCTCTTTGGCAGGAATGTTTTATTGGAGGATTATCAGGCTTATGAACTGCAAACACTGCGGCGCACCAATGATCTTATTCAGAGAACGGGATTATTATTTCTGTGAATACTGCAAGAGCTACCATTTTCCAGATCAAAACAATGAAGGGATGCGTATCCTGGGAGAGAATCCAGAAGGTATCAAATGCCCTCACTGCAAGATCATCCTCAATTTGATGACGTATGGTGAATTTTATCAAGGTTACCAATGCTCAAAATGCCAGGGTTTATTATTCAATCGGACCACATTCAGGGATGCTATTGACGCGCAACGAGCAAGTGCCAAAACTCCACCAGAGCCTTATAACACATTCGATCCTGTTGAATTGGAAAGAAGGACTTTCTGCCCAGTTTGCGAGAAAGAAATGGATACTTTCCAGTATATGGGGCCGGGGAATATCGTGATCGATACCTGCCATCCATGTGATCTGATCTGGCTGGATTACGGTGAATTGCAGAAGGTTGTCAGCGCTCCGGGAAGGGATCGAGGCGTTCCAAGGAAGAAGCCAACAGAAGGTGAGGAAGAAAAGAAAGAAGATAAGAAGCGATCCGTGATTGATCAGTCATTTATAGATCTGCTGGGTTCTTTTTTCGATTGATCGGTTTTCCAGAATGATAAAACAGCGGCCGGATAATCCAAAACCCTGGATCACTTCATTCACTGCGATTCCGCAACGAGGGCAGTAAGTCCACTAAAAGCGGTATTGAGGAAGATATTGGAATGAATACTCTTATTTTTCGTTGGATCATTTTGGGTGTGCTCCTGGTGGCATTTGGAATCTCTGGTTTTCATCGCAAGAGAGCCCGAGTCGAGGGGGGAACGATAAAACGCCAGGAAGAAGGTTGGGGGGTCCTGCTGGTGAGGATGGGGGCTGCCTTGCCCCTTTTAGTCGTGATACTTCTTAATATATTCTGGCCCGATTCTCTGCAGTGGTCCAAGTTCAATGTTCCACTATGGCTAAGGATTCTTGGATTAGTCCTATCTGTAATGTGCCTACCCTTATTATGGTGGGTGTTCAGGAGCATAGGAAAGAATATTTCAGAGACGGTGCTTATAAAGGACGAACATGAACTTGTAACCCATGGACCATATACCTGGGTTCGGCATCCGCTCTACGGCAGTGCATTATTACTTCTGATTTCGATCAGCCTCATATTTGGAGATTGGATCATCGTGGGGTATTCGATCGCGGGAGTTCTGGCGTTCCGGTTGTTGGTGATCCCCACTGAGGAAAAACAACTCCTGGATGCATTTGGGGAGGATTATGAATGCTACCAGAGCCGCACTGGCGCATTATTGCCGTGGATTAGATAAACAGGTTGTGAGTTAATATGAACAAAATTCTTGAAGAGATCGCGCATGATGCCAAGTTTATTAAAGGACATACTTTGCAGCCCGGGTGGTACAAGGTCTTCAAGGCATTCCTGCTTCTGGGCCTGATCGTCGGGTATACCTTGGTTTTCGGGAGGTCAAAGGCCCTGGTATTTTTTGGATCTTTCTTTGGGTTGGGTTTGATTATGCACATGATTTATCGGGGCAACACAAAGAAATTCACTCAAAGCTGGCTGGATTTCAAAGTAGTAGAAAAGAACGGCCAATTGGAATATGAGCGGATCGGGATCTATTATTATCTGATGGTGATTGGAAATGGTATTATCTCTTTTGCGCTCAGCCAGATGTTAGTTGGTTGAGAAAGCTCAAAACCTGGATTCGAACAAGTATTTGTTCTGATCAATAGGGGAAGACTATTGATATGGCAGCCTTGACTCAAAATTGGATCTTTATGGGAGTTGGATTCGTATTAATGGTAGCTCCCTTTATTTGGTGGCACATCAAGAGGGGGCGGCGAGACAAGGAAGATTGATTATCCACCTGGCTCAGTTTTCGATAAGATAGAGTAAGAAAACAGGGTTCGTCCCTGTCTAAATGATGTCGGTGGAATTATTTAGCAGCGATAGTATAATATTCAACTAAACTATTTATTATTTGCGAGAGGCTTGATGGCAGACAAGAAATTCAGAGACCTGAATAAAGAAGAGCAAAGGATCATTCTTCACAAGGGAACGGAAAAACCCTTTACGGGGGAATATGATAACTTTTATGAAAAGGGCAGCTATCACTGCCGGCAATGTGATGCGCTTCTGTACCAATCCGTTGATAAATTCAAATCAGGCTGCGGCTGGCCAAGTTTTGATGATGAGGTGGAAGGGGCTGTAACCCGCCATCCGGATGCGGACGGCAGGCGGACTGAGATCGTCTGCACAAACTGCGGCGGCCATCTGGGGCATGTTTTTATTGGTGAACAATTAACTACCAAGAATACAAGGCATTGCGTGAATTCAATTTCATTAGTGTTCAAAGCAGAAGGATAATTGATGACAGAAGCCAGGGCGTATTACGCGGGGGGTTGTTTTTGGGGTGTTGAGCATCTCTTTCAGAGCAAAGCCGGGGTGTTAAATGCTGTTTCTGGGTATATGGGCGGGCCCGTGGAGAACCCTACCTATCAAGAAGTCTGCACCGGGAGAACAGGCCATCTGGAGGTTGTTGAAATCACCTACGATCCAGGCCAAGTAAGTTTTAAAGAGCTGACAAAGTTCTTCTTCGAGATCCATGATCCCACCCAGGCAAATGGACAGGGACCCGATATTGGTCCACAGTATCTCTCGGCGGTTTTTTATAACTCCGAAGAGGAAAAAGACATCACATCTGAGTTGATTGATCAACTCAAAGAGAAGGGCTATGACGTGGTGACCAGGCTGCTGCCGATGGAAACTTTCTGGCAGGCAGAAGACTATCACCAGGATTATTATGTTAAGAAGAACCAGCAGCCGTATTGCCATATTTACCAGAAGAAATTTTAAAAATTTCGTAGCGTGCGGAGGGCGAAGTGAGCAAATCCAGTGATAACGAGATCAAAAAATCTGTAAAAGAACGATATGGCGAGATTGCCCGATCCAATGAAAACGAATCAGCGGGATGCTCCTGCTGTGGAGACGTGATCGACCCTTTTGATCTGATACAACCGCAAACGCAATCAACGCTGATGGGTTATTCTGCGGATGAGATCAACAGTGTCCCGGTGGACGCTGTAATGGGTCTGGGCTGCGGAAATCCTCAGGCCATCGCCGCGCTAAAACCAGGAGAAGTAGTCCTTGATCTGGGCAGCGGAGCTGGATTTGACAGCTTCCTGGCTGCCGGGCAGGTGGGCGAAAACGGGAAAGTGATCGGGATTGACATGACGCCAGATATGATCAAGCGAGCAGAGGAAAATGCCCGCAAGGGCGAATTTGAAAATGTTGAGTTCAGACTGGGTGAGATCGAAGATATGCCAGTGGACGATAACAGCATTGATGTGATCCTCTCCAATTGTGTGATCAACCTCTCTCCAGATAAATCCGCTGTATATCAAGAGGCATTCCGGGTGTTAAAACCAGGCGGTCGGTTGGCTATCTCAGACATGGTTGCTTCCGGTGAGATGCCGTCTGAGATCAAAGATGATATGGATCTGCACTCTTCCTGCGTGGCAGGCGCACTGCAGGTGGATGAGCTTCAGCAAATTCTGAAAGACGCAGGCTTCAAGGATATTAGGATCCACCCCAAAGATGAGAGCAGGGAATTCATCAACAAATGGACACCAGGTATCCCAATCGAGGATTATGTGCTCTCTGCAACCATCGAAGCAGTAAAATAGACCCAAACTAGCTATTGAATGATCCCCATCCGCAGAAGACTGCCGGGTGGGTTTTTGTTTTATACTTCCAAAACCTGGTGTGAACGGTTAAGATAGGGAGAAGGAGTCAATTATGAAGAAGATACGCCTTGAGAATTGGCCGCGCAAAGACCATTATCTTTTCTTTCGAGAGTATGAATATCCATATTTCAGTCTCTGTGCAGATATGGATATAACCTCATTTCTTCCTGCGACCAAAGATGAAGGGATCTCTTTTACAGCTGCAGTGATGTGCCTGATTGGACGGGTTGCTAACGGCATCCCGGAATTCAGACAACGGATCCGGGAAGAGGGGCCTGTTGAATATGAAGTTGTCCACCCCTCGGCGACGGTGCTCAGTAATAATGATCTATTCACTTTCTGTACGGTTCTTTATCGGGATGATTTTTTGGATTTCACCCGGGATGCCATGGACGAGATAGAGCGGGTGAAATCTGAGCCTTCATTGGAAGAGAAGGTTCAAGATGACAGCATGCTTTTTATGTCCTCGATCCCCTGGGTTTCATTCACCAGCTTTATGCACCCGATGAAATTGATGCCGGGGGATTCGGTGCCGCGTTTCGCCTGGGG
>Ga0180430_10001467_pt1 | contig 22932 bp, 13 predicted proteins | sample SS_ome_9_FD_132999 | JGI IMG/M metagenome (GOLD analysis project Ga0180430, IMG submission 132999) | Hypersaline lake sediment archaeal communities from the Salton Sea, California, USA - SS_1_S_2 metaG | ecosystem: Environmental > Aquatic > Non-marine Saline and Alkaline > Hypersaline >... | reverse complement strand
GGCACTGCAGATCGGCCAGACCGCCCTGGATGCGTGGGACGCAACGCCCAAGGGGCAAAAACTCATCGAACTCCAGACCGCGGTCGAACTGGCCACCTCGCCTGAAGAGAAGCGAAGGATCGCGGGTACAATGGGACAACTCCGCCAACTGGAGGCCCAGCGCCGTGTAATCGAGAAGCAGTACGAACCGCAGGTTCTCGCCACCCTCACGCCTCAGCAGAAGGCCACCAGGCTCGGATACAAACTGTGCAACAAAATACTGACCGGAAAGCTCGGAAGGGCGCTGAAGGGCGACCAGGTCAATAAACTCAAATCGTATTGCATGCAGGCCGGCGCCGGTATCGTCAAGGGGTCCCTTTCTCCCGCACGGTCAGAAGCACAACTGCAATCGCTTGCAGTTGGAATACTCAGCGATGACCAAAAAAAGAAGCTTGGTATTCGCGTCCCGCCCAAGAAAGACCCAAAAAAGAACAACAAACACCACAGGCGACGCAAGAAGAAGCCCAGCAAGAAACAAATCGCAGCGTACAAAAAGCATGTCGCCGCCCAGAAGAAAGCTCAGCAAGCAGCCAAGAAGAAGTAACCCGCCGGAAGGGAAAAAGAACGGGCGATTTTCGTCAATCATAAGTTTGCGGCTGTTCGATCGAAGCCCGTATACACGTTCAGGTGTTTTTTATGCGGAAAGCCCATAGAAGCGCTCTCGCTTAAGCGAAGACGCTTTGTCATCTGAGATACGAGGGGCCGCTGCAATCTTAGCCAAGTCGGAAGGGTCCGGAACACGCGCCACATCTTAAAATGACTTGCGGGGTTTTCGCCTTGCGGCTTCGCGGCAGCACCGGTACGGTATATTTTTACAATGTTGCCATACGAAAGGAACATGTTATGCACAAAACGATCTTATCGACTGCATCTGTCCTGCTGGTGTTGGGATATTGGTCTTCCGCCTTCGGTGCGGAGGCCCCCGAGTGGTCGCCGGCAAAGGGTCCGTTGATGACGCGATGGGCAAAGGACGTTTCACCGCAAAAGGTTCACCCCGAGTACCCGCGCCCGCAGATGGTGCGCAAGGAATGGCTGAACCTCAACGGTTTGTGGGACTATTCGATCCGCGAACTCTCCAGCGTCAAGGCCGCCCCGTATGACGGTAAGATCCTCGTACCGTTCTGCGCCGAGTCGGCCCTGTCGGGCGTGATGAAGCGCGTTGGGGCGGACAAGCGCCTGTGGTATCACCGCACGTTCGAGATACCTAAGGCCTGGGCGGGCCGGCGCCTGCTGCTGCATTTCGGCGCAATCGACTGGGAGGCCCGTGTGCGGGTCAACAACAAGGACATTGGCGTCCACAGGGGCGGATACGACCCGTTCACATTCGACATTACCGGCGCCCTGAAACCCGAGGGCCCGCAGGAATTGACGGTTTGCGTATGGGACCCCACCGACAAGGGCCCTCAGCCGCGGGGAAAGCAGGTGTCCAAGCCTCGCGGTATCTGGTACAGCCCCGTCACGGGCATCTGGCGGACGGTGTGGCTGGAACCGGCGCCGAAAGTCCACATCCAGTCGCTCACTATCGTACCCGATGTCGACAAGCAGGTCGTACGCGTCACCGCTAACGTTTCCGGAGCGGTCAAGGGAGGCGCCATCCTGATCCAAAAATCCGGGAAGACCGAACTGAAGTCCGTCAGCGGAAAAACGAACAGCGAAATCGTGGTTCCCATAGCCAATCCGCACCTGTGGTCGCCTGACGATCCGTATCTCTACGATATCGAGGTGCTGCTGCTGGGAGCCGCGGAGGATTCACGACCGGCCGATTCGGTCAAGAGCTACTTCGGAATGCGGAAGATCGAGGTCGCCAGGGACGCCAAAGGCGTCAACCGCCTGCTGCTAAACGGAAAGATTCTATTCCAACTGGGCCCGCTGGACCAGGGATGGTGGCCCGACGGGCTTTACACCGCGCCGAGCGACGAGGCGCTGCGATACGACGTCGAGGCGCTCAAGAAACTCGGCATGAACATGATCCGCAAGCACGTCAAGGTCGAGCCTGACCGGTGGTATTACCACTGCGACAAGCTGGGTATGCTGGTCTGGCAGGACATGCCCAATGGTAAGGGCGCCGGCGACAAGGGCAAACCTGACGAGAACCGCGCGGTAATCTCTCCGTTCGATCGCGAACTGAAGAACGTGATCGAGTCGCTGCGCAATCACCCGTCGATCGTCATGTGGGTGCCGTTCAACGAGGGTTGGGGGCAGCATGACTCGGGGCGCATCTCCGCGTGGATCAAGCGGATGGACCCCACCCGCCTGGTAAACCACGCCAGCGGATGGAAGGACAAGGGCTTCGGCGATGTGAAGGACATTCACAAGTATCCCGGCCCGGCGATGGCCAAACTCGAAGACAAGCGCGCCATTGTGCTGGGCGAGTTCGGAGGGCTGGGCCTGCCGGTCAAAGGGCATCTGTGGTGGGACAAGAAGAACTGGGGATATCGTAACTTCAAGACCCGCCAGGACCTGACCGCCGCCTACGTGAATCTCATGCGCAAACTCCACCCGCTGATCGGGCAGGGGCTCGCGGCGGCCGTTTATACACAGACCACCGACGTCGAAGGCGAGGTCAACGGTCTGATGACTTACGACCGGGCGATAGTCAAACCGGACGCGAAGGCCGTCGCAAAATCGCACCGCGAACTATACACGCCCCCGAAGTAACAACGACCGCCGGGGCACTTGGGGTTTCGGTTTTGTCTTGTAGATTGCGCCGAGGTCTTGAATTCCCCTGCTTTGTCAGTCGGCGACGATCCGATCGAAGCCCGTGTACACGTTCAGGCGTTTTCCTCGCAGGAAACCCACGAGTGTCACGCCAAATCTTCCGGCCAGTTTTGCGCCCAGCGCGGTGACGGCTGAACGCGACACCAGCATTGACAGTCCGCACGCGACGGCTTTGGAGACGATTTCCGCCGACAGGCGTCCGGTCATCAGGACCAGCTTGTCGGCTACGTCAATTTCGTCCAGGAACGCCCGCCCCACGATCTTGTCGAATGCGTTATGCCTTCCGACATCTTCGGCGAACAGGAGGATTTTCTCGTTATCCGCCAGCGCGCAGGCGTGAAGCCCGCCGGTGGCTTTCCACATGTCGGCCTTTCCGGTGAACGTTTTGGCCAGTTCGATCAGCTTTCCCGGTCCTATGGTCAGGCCATGTCCCACTCGTCCGAAGGCCGATGAGTCCAGGTCTCTGCCCGTACCGCCCGACCCGCACCCGGTTCCCCAGGTCCAGCGATTGTCCATCGCTTCAAGGGCGTCTTCGTCGAAGTCTCCGTGCAGGAAGACCTTGTTGTTTTCTACGTTGACGCGGATATCGTGCAGTGCGGACCGCTCGCGCAGGGCGCCTTCTCCAACCAGGAATCCGACCGCCAGCGACTCCAGGTCCGCCGGGAGGCAGAGCATCGCGATGTTGTGCCTGGCGTCATTCAGATCCAGTTCGATCCTGGCTTCGGTGATGACCCTGTCGATCATCGCCTTCGCCTGCCCGTCTTCGAATCGGCGGATGGGGCAGTCCCGTATCAGGCCGTCAGGCTGGTCTGAGGTGTCGCTCATTTGAAGCAGCCCAGTTGGCAGGCGCAGATCTTGATCTTCAGTTCGTTGCAAATTTTAGCGATCTGCCGCGAGGGCGTCTGGCTCTCGCTGGCCAGATCGAGCAAGGCCTTACAGGCGACCTTGCCATCGACGGTCTGCTTTTGAATCGCTTCACGAAGTTCTTCTGCGGTCATGACTGTCTCCTGAAATCGCAAACCATGAAATTAACACCCGCCGCCGGTCCGGTCAAGACCGCCTTTACCCAAATAAGTGTCTGCATCTCCGTTTGCCGTTCGCCTCAGTTCCCGGATTGTTTGCTTAAGTGCTTTGCCCGCAACACTTCCTTCCGCCGCGATTGCCACCAGTGGGGTGCGATGTCCGGGGCACTTCCCACGTTGATGGGGCGAGCCCATTGAAGTCATCCCGGCAGACAACTACAATGCCTTGGTGATCTCCAATACTGACAAACTCGACGCCGTCGCCGCACACTTGGCGCTGAGGCCCAGCATTGCCGTCATGGGAGTCGAGTACCTGCACCTGCAACTCGAAGACGGGAGCGACCTGTACCTGACTGAATACGGGCGCCCGTTCAGCGGGCACCTCCTTCCGGAGAACCACTGGGCTGATAAAGACTGGTTCACCGCACACCGCGTTAAGCTGCACGGGACGAGCGCTATTTACAAAGTCCGGACCAAGGAAGTTGCGGGAATCTCCAAGGACATTGTTTTGAAATGGAATCGCATGGGGCAGGACATCCCCGGTGAGACTGAAGCGTCTGACCTGGCCGGCGCCAAGTTCAACAGCCCCTTCGAGGAGTTCAGCCTCGTCATCGAACTGCGGAACACGCGCTACGAAACGCCCGGGCAGCTTTACACGCACAAGCCGCTGGGCATATATGTGCCGCGGCAATACGTCGAGGCCGAGAGGATGGGGCGAAAGCGGTATATACTCGATGCGGTTCAGAAAGCCCACGAGCAGATCACGCTGGATATGAACAGGCGATACGCCGTCATCTACGAGTGGATAAAGGGCGTGGACGCCGCCGAGGCTTTCAAGGCGGGACTATTCGATGGCGAAACCATGAGGGGTTTGATACTTCGCTCAAATCGGGAGATGGAGCACAAGGGATTCTTCGTTCGAGACAGCAAACCGCACCACATAATCGTCAGACCGCGAAGCGACGGGCAACTGTTAAGGGACGCCAAGGGGAATATCCTTTACGCCATGGTCGATTTTGAACTTCTCGAACGGACACCTCAAAGAGAGCAGACCGTCAGGATGTCAAAGCGCAAGACCTACCTGGTAAAGCAGGCACGTCGTTTCGAGGCCGAAAATAACTTTCCACCGGACCTGACGGCGGTCAACATCATGGGAGTGGATTACGTCTACGGGCAGGTCGAGAGCACGGGGGGAAGGCTGTGGGTCGTGGGAAAGGACGCGGCGCTCTTCGAGTATTTCCTCCCTGAGAAATGGCGCAAGACACCGAGGACAGAGCTTTCGGCCACTCATCACGTTTACCACACCGTGACCAAGGACAGTATACATCTCGTCTGGCGCATCTCGCGCGTCGGGAAGAAACCGGATATAGATCCGCTTGTAGTGGACGAGAGGGCCATTGGCGACTACGGGTATAACAGCCCATTCGAGGAAGTCTCCCTTAGTATGGAGTTGACCAGGTGCGGGGTGGAAACAGTCTATCCGCGGGCCATCTACATGACGGGGCACAAGTCTGAAATCGCACCGGATCTTGTCGATAACAGCAGGTATGACAGCCACAAGGGCCTGAAGACTCCCCACGGGCATCCGATCCTCGGCAGGCATCACGAACATATAATCATCTGGGGATACTGGAACGGTCCCGATGAACTGCTGGCCGCCAAAGACGAAGAAATCTACAAGGGGGTTGACGCGCTGACGGCGTACGGGCAGGGGCGGATCACCGAAGATGAATATACCTGCGTTGTCGAAGAGACCGGGCGGCGGCTCGCGAGGGCGGGAATCGAAGACCTGAATCTCAGGGGCAGCCATCTGCTGCTTTCGCTGGACCGCTCCGGGCGACTGGTTACCGACGACCAGGGCATTCCGGCGGTGAGAATCTGCAACTTTGAACTCTTCAAGCACATGGACCGATCGGACGGGTCGAGACCGGCGTGGGAAGACTGATTCCGGTCTTGGCGGGGGTTTGCCTCCGGTCTGACGAGATGCTATAATCCGGCGATGTAATATAGAATTGATTTCGCCGATTCATGTCTGCGGCTGTCGCTGCGGTGCAAGTTCGACGGCTCGTTTTGAAAGGCCTGTGCGATGGCGCGGGAGACTGCTGACCAAATTTTGTGCGAACCATGCGTCGATCCCGCGGAAGTCGTGGTTGTGCTCGACGAGCTTGACGTCAGGCCCGGCTCGGACCTGATCGGCGTACTCCAGGGCGTCCAGGGGCGATTGGGATACCTTCCGGTCGAGGCGCTTCGGGGCGTGAGCGATCGGACGAGGATCCCGCTGAGTCGAGTCTATGGTGTGGTCAGCTTCTACGCCCAGTTCTATACCGAGCCGCACGGAAAACACACGATACGCTGCTGCCGCGGTACTGCCTGCCACGTTCGCGGCGGCCAGAGGGTGCTGGGTGTTATCAGTCGGACGCTCGGTATCGACGAGGGCCAGACCACCCCGGACATGCTGTTCTATCTCGAGACCGTCGCATGCCTGGGCACGTGCTTCCTGGCCCCGGCGATGCTGATCGACGACCAGTGTTACGGTAAGCTGACCCCCCGGCGTGTCGAGAGTATTCTAAAAAGCTATCAGGTTGAGTGAGATGAAGCGTATCGAAACCGTTGACGATCTTCGCCGGATGCAAAAGACCCTGTCGGTTCCCCGCCCGGACGAAGTGGTGATTCGCGTCTGTTCGACCGGCTGCCGCGCGCTGGGTGCCCTGGACGTCTGCGATGCACTGGACGGAGAGGTTGCGCGTCGCGGTCTGGGCGGGCGCGTGAGGGTTGTTCGTGTCGGTTGCCATGGTCTGTGCGCCGGGGCGGTTGCGGTGGTGATCGATCCGAAAGGCGTTTTCTACCAGAATGTCACGCCCGAAGACGCCGGCGAGATTATCGAGCAGACCGTTCTGGCCGGGCGAATCATTCGCAGGCTCTGTCGGCGTGAGGGCGGGCGAACCGTCTGGCGCCGCAACTCGATACCGTTTTACAAGCACCAGGATCGCCGCGTTCTGCGGAACTGCGGCGTGATCGACCCACGGAGTCTCGAAGATGCCATCGCCCACGGGGCCTACCAGGGCGCGGCGGTGGCGCTGTCGAAGATGTCTCCCGAGTCGGTCATCGCCGAAGTGTTGGACTCAGGCCTTCGAGGGCGGGGCGGAGCGGGATTCTCGACGGGGAAGAAATGGCGGTTTGCACGCGCCGCAACCGGGGATAAAAAGTACATAATCTGCAATGCCGACGAAGGCGATCCCGGCGCCTTCATGGACCGTGCGCTGCTCGAGGGCGATCCGCACCTGGTTATCGAGGGGATGATCGTGGGCGCCTACGCCATCGGGGCGTCGAGGGGTTATGTGTACGTCAGGGCCGAGTACCCCATCGCCATCGAACACACGATAATGGCCCTTGAATCCGCCCGCGCCGCCGGCCTGCTTGGCGCGGACATTATGGGCGCCGGTTTCGACTTCGATATCGAAATTCGCCAGGGCGCCGGGGCGTTTGTATGCGGTGAGGAGACCGCCCTGATCGCCTCGATCGAAGGCAAGCGGGGCATGCCGCGTCCGCGCCCTCCATTTCCCGCAAATAGCGGTCTGTGGGGCCGACCGACCAACATCAACAACGTCGAGACGTTTGCAAACGTTCCGCTAATCATTCGCAAGGGCGCGGGCGCCTACGCCGCCGTCGGTACCGAAGGGTCGAAGGGCACGAAGATTTTCGCCCTGGCAGGCAAGGTCAGAAATACCGGGCTGGTCGAGGTGCCCATGGGCGCCACGCTGCGTCAGATCGTCTTCGATATTGGCGGAGGGATTCCCGCCGGAAGGAAATTCAAGTCCGCACAGATGGGAGGCCCGTCCGGCGGATGCGTACCGGCGCAATTTCTCGATCGTCCGATCGATTACGATTCAGTTCAGGAGATCGGAGCGATTATGGGCTCCGGCGGTTTGATCGTGATGGACCAGACCACATGCATGGTCGACATCGCGCGTTTCTTTACTGAGTTTGTGCAGTCCGAATCGTGCGGTAAGTGCGTACCGTGTCGCATCGGAACGAAGCGGATGCTCGATATCCTCACTCGCATAACGCGGGGCCAGGGCGAACTTGAAGATATCGACCGCCTGGTGAAACTCGGTGAGATGATCCGCGAATCGTCGTTGTGCGGTCTGGGGCAGACGGCGCCGAATCCCGTCCTCTCGACCATCCGCTACTTCCGCGACGAATACGAAGCGCATATCATCGAGAAGCGTTGTCCGGCCAATGTCTGCGAGGCGCTGATTACGACCGCCTGCTCCAGTGCATGCCCGGCGCACGTCAACATTCCAGAGTACGTGGGCCTGATAGCCGAAGGGCGTTTCGACGACGCCCTGGAAGTGATCCGCCGGCGCAACCCGCTGGCGTCGGTCTGCGGACGCGCGTGCGACCATCCATGCGAAATGTACTGCCGCAGGGGCGATATGGATGCCCCGGTGGCCATCAGGCATCTCAAGCGCTTCGTGACTGATGTCGAGAAGAAACCCGCCGACCCGCCGCTGTGGCGGGGCCCGCGGGTGGGACGAGTGGCCGTTATAGGCTCGGGCCCGGCGGGACTGTCGGCCGCCTTCTTCCTGGCCACAATGGGACGGGAAGTAAAAATCTTCGAAGCCAAAGACGAAATCGGTGGTATCCTGACGACCGGGATACCCGAGTATCGCCTGCCCCGCGAAGTCATCGCCAGAGATATCGATTACATCCGCCGCGCCGGTGTGGAGATCGAAACCGCACGGAAAATCCAATCGATGCAGGAACTCCGCGACGAAGGCTACAATGCGATCTTCATCGCGGTGGGCGCACACAAAAGCGTGCGACTCGGAATCGAGGGCGAGGACGCCGACGGCGTCTGGGATTCGCTGGAATTCCTCGAGCAGGCCAACAGCGGTGAATTGACAAAGCTCGACGGTAAGGTGCTGGTGATCGGCGGTGGGAATGCAGCCATCGATTCGGCCAGGACGGCTACGCGCCTGGGCGCCGATTCGGTGACGCTGCTGTACCGTCGCGGGCGCGAGGAGATGCCCGCCATCGCCGAAGAGGTTGAAGCGGCGAGGCACGAAGGTATCGAGATGGAGTTCCAGGTGGCGCCGACGGGGATACTCGGTGATGGTAAGGTCACCGCGATGCGGTGCAGCCGGATGGAACTTGGCGATGCGGACGAAAGCGGGCGGCGCAGGCCCGTGGCGATCCCAGGAAGCGAAGCGACCTTCGAAACCGACCACATTATTGTGGCGATCGGGCAGGGGGCCGATATCGACTTTGCGGCCTCGGACGACAAGTTGGAGATGTCGGGAAAGTGGATCGGCGCCCATCCCGTAACGCAACGGTCGGGCCAGGGTGACGTCTTCGTCGGAGGCGATGCACTAACCGGTCCGTCAACAATAATCCAGGCCGTCGGCGCGGGCCAACGGGCCGCCCGGGCAATCGATATCTATCTCGGTGGGCGGGGACAGTTGCTTCCTGATGTGGGCTTTGCGCCGAGATACAAGCCCGACACCAAACTCGCCGACGTGCCGCGCCAGAAAATCCGAGAGATTTCCCCCGCCAGGCGGAAGGGGAATTTCCAGGAAGTTATCAAGAACTTCACGCGCCAAGCCGCCTGCATCGAGGCGGGGCGATGCCTCCGATGTGACCTGGACGACTAGAACCAACGGGAAACCTATATTAAGAATGTCAGAAATGTCAGAAACAATAACGCTGAAGATTGATGACATCGAAGTCACCGTCGCGGCGCAGACGACCATTCTCGATGCCGCCGCGTCCGCCGGGATCGATATACCGCATCTCTGTCACGATCCCGCCTGGAACATCCCGCCCAGTAGTTCCTGCCGCCTCTGCCTCGTGGAAGTTGACGGCGCCAGGAACCTGGTGGCCTCCTGCTCGCACCAGGCGGTCGATGGAATGGTTGTCAGAACCGATACCGAAAATATCCGCGAGATCCGGCGGATGGTGATCGAACTGCTGCTGTCGGATCATCCGCACGACTGCCTGACCTGCGAGCAGGGGGGAAACTGTTTGCTCCAGAAATACGCCTATGAGTTGGGAGTCAGTGAATCAAGTTATTCCTCCGGCGACCGCGCCGTTGAGACCCAACCGGTTCGAGACGGACCGGCCATCATTTACGATCGCAGCAAGTGCATACTCTGCGGGCGATGCGTCGAGGTCTGCCAGAATATTCACGCCGCCGGCGCCATTGACTTCTACGGGCGGGGCTTCGATACCGAAGTTTCCCTGCCGCCAGGAATCACGCGCAGAGAGTCGGTCTGCAGCGAGTGCGGTAACTGTATCGACGTCTGCCCGACCGGCGCGATGTCCGGGACACCGGGCCGGGGCCTGGGGCGAAACTGGGAACTCCAGAAGATTGAGACTATCTGTCCGTACTGTGGTTGCGGTTGTACGCTCGTGCTGAACGTTCGTGACAACAAGGTCGTCAAGGTCACCGGGCGGGGAGACCTCGGCGTCAACAAGGGGTTTCTCTGCGTCAAGGGGCGATTCGGTATCGATTTTATGGACCATAGCGAGCGACTGGTCCAACCGCTTATCCGCACCGGTGGCAAGCTCCAACCGGCCGGTTGGGACGAAGCCCTGGACCTGGTTGCCGGACGCCTTACGGAGATACGCGGAGAGTTCGGGCCCGATGCGATCGCCGGACTGTCTTCGGCCAAATGCACCAACGAAGAAAACTACATACTCCAAAAGTTCATCCGGGCGGTCGTCGGCACGAACAACGTCGACCACTGTGCGCGGTTGTGTCATTCGTCGACCGTAGCCGGACTGGCAAGGGCGTTCGGTAGCGGGGCGATGACCAACTCGATCGAAGATTTCGAAGTCGCCGACTGCATATTCGTGATCGGTTCGAACACCACCGAATGCCATCCGATAATCGGTTCGGCGATCAAACGGGCCGCCGCCCGCGGGGCCAGGCTCATAGTGGCAGACCCGCGGAAAATCGAGCTGACCGGCGTGGCCGATCTGCACATGGCCCAGCGAAGCGGTTCGGACGTGGCGCTGATCAACGCGATGATGCACGTTATTCTGGAAGAAGGGTTTGCCGACGAGCAGTTCATCGCCGAGCGGACCGAGGGTTTCGCCGAATTTCGCGCCGCGGTGGCGCTCTGCACGCCCGAACTTGCAGAGAAGATCACGACCGTGCCCGCAGACGATATCGTCCGTGCCGCACGAATGTACGCCCAGGCCGGCGCCGCGTCGATCGTCTACTCGATGGGAATCACGCAGCATACCACCGGTACGGACAACGTGCTGTCGCTGGCGAATCTGGCGATGCTTACGGGCAACGTCGGAAAGCCCGGTACGGGTGTTAACCCGCTTCGCGGGCAGAATAACGTACAAGGCGCCTGCGATCTCGGCGCGCTTCCGAACGTCTATCCCGGGTACCAGAAAGTTGATGATCCGGAACTGCAGCAGAAGTTCCAGAACGCCTGGGGCGTCGATCTTTCGCCGGCGCCGGGCCTGACCGTCGTCGAAATGATGAATGAGGGCGCCGAGGGCAAGCTCAAGGCGCTCTACCTCATGGGCGAAAATCCCATGCTCTCGGACCCCGACCAGAACCACGTGCGCCAGGCGCTGGAAAAAATCGACTTCGTGGTCGTTCAGGATATCTTCCTTACCGAAACGGCCGAACTGGCCGACGTGGTGCTTCCGGCTATGGGGTTTGCCGAGAAGGACGGCACGTTCACAAACACCGAACGGAGAGTCCAGTTACTGCACAAGGCTGTCGACGCGCCCGGCGCCGCGCGCCTCGACTGGCGGATAACCTGCGATATCGCCTCTCGAATGGGCTACGAAATGTCGTACGCCGACGCCGGCGCCATCGAAGACGAGATAGCATCTCTCTCGCCGATCTACGGTGGGATCACTTACGATCGCCTCTCAGACGGAGCGCTGCAGTGGCCTTGCCCGGACGGAGAACACCACGGCACGCCGTACCTGCACAAGGACAGGTTCTCGCGCGGGCTTGGCAAGTTCCATCCAGTCGAGTTTGTGGAGGCTCGCGAACTGCCCGACGAGGAGTTCCCGATACTTCTGACCACCGGTCGGGTGCTCGAACATTTTCATACCGGCTCGATGAGCAGGCGATCGAAGGTGCTCGATGCGCTCGTACCGTCCGGTTCAATCGAGATAAGTTCAGCCGACGCCGCGAAGCTTGGTGTCGCCGACGGCGAGACAGTCAAGGTTACTTCCCGTCGTGGTGAGATCGAGGTGGCCGCCCGGATATCGGCGCGTGTTTTGCCCGGGGCGGTATTCCTGGCGTTTCATTACCGCGAGTCGCCTGCCAACAGGCTCACCATAGCCGCCCTGGACCCCATCGCCAAGATCCCCGAATTCAAAGTCTGCGCCGTCCGCATTGAAGCGAAGAATATTTGAGTTTGTGACTAGTTTCCTGGGAAAAAACGTCCTTCTGGAGTAAAAGGTTTGAATACCAGGCCCCAAGCCCACAGATAGCAATCTGTGGGCTGTCGTTACCCCACCGTTTCCGATTCGCCATTTGTCGAGGGCGTGAGCCCGTGTTATCGCTCAACCGAGCGCACCGTCGCGTTCGGCGTTGATGTAGTTCATGCAGTAGTCGTCTTTTCCCGCGACGGCTTCAGCGGCCAGGATCGCGGCGACTATCCCCGGCGTGCATGGGTCGATGAGTCCGGCGTCCATCCCGTGGTATATCGCCTGGGCGAGCGCGGCGAAGTTTACCAGTTTCCGCTTCGGTAGACCGTAACTTATGTTCGAGCACCCTCCGCCGATGTGAACGTCGGGCCAGTTTTCGTGTATCTCCGCGATACCGTCAATCACCGCACGACCGCAGGCGCCGTCAGACGATACCGGGAAGAAGCACGGGTCGATTATGATATCGCTGATTTTCTTACCGCACGCCTCGAATTTTTCGATCAGCGCACCGGCGCGCTCGACACGGTCGCCGGCGCCCTGCGGCGCCCCGTCATCGCTCATGACCAGGCCGATAACCATGCAATCATATTTCGCCAGGATTCCCAAACGCTCATCAAGGTTGTCGGTCTCCAGCGAGATGCTGTTGAGTATAGGTTTGACGCCTTCGCTGACCAGCGAGAGTCCCACGTCCATCGCCTCGGGATTGGCTGAATCTATCGCGACAGGCACGTCGGTATTGGCCTGAACGAGATTCACCAGCCACTCCATGTTTCCCGCTTCCCGGCCTTCGCGCGGGTCACCGCCGTTGAGGTCGATGTAGTCGGCTCCGGCTTGGGCCTGGGCCAAGGCGACGTCGATAATATACTGCTCGTTGCGGTCGGCAAGGGCGGCGGCGACGGTCTTGCGCGTCGCGTTGATTTTTTCGCCAATGATGATCATCCTGAGGGCTCTCCGGTCTGTGGTGTGTTGGTTTGCGGTATTGACGACGGTCCGCCCGGGTCTTTGGTGTTCACTTCTTGTTCAACTCTTCTTCGGCCCGTTGGGCCTGCGTTTCGAGTTCAGATGCCGTGTAGCTTTTGGACTCGCCACCGGTAAGTTTGGCCAGTTCGGACAATACCCCGGACGAACTGTCCAGCGCGATGGTGTGCAGTTTGACAGCGTTTTCTTTGAAGGCGCCCTCGGCGAGTGCTCGTGCGCTGCGGTCACTGTCGCGGGCCAGGAGAACAACGGTCTTGGCTTTCATGTCCAGTGCGGTCTGTAGCCCTCTGGCCTGTTCGGCCGCACCGCACCATTCCGTGCTCAGGAAGGCTTCGAGTTTTGCGATGCCCGCCTTGTCGGAAGCGATCGGTTGGTCGCTGAGGATCTTGTCGTCGTCTTCGCCAAGGAGGATGAGGTTGAACTTTCCGCCCTTGAGCGACTTTACCGAAGCGACGACGATCTTACCTGCCGATTCGAGCATCTGCGCCATAGGCCTGCTGGTGTCGATGCAGTAGACCACGGGGGTCTGGACCTTTATCGTGCCCGCAACGGCCGGGAAGTCAGCGCGAGCCGTGAAGGCGGTGTTTCCGTAGTCCTTGGGGACATCGATCACGACCGGAGGAGTCATTATCTTCATTGCCAGGAACACCATCCCCCCGAGCATGCCCACCAGCAGTATCGCGAGGATTATCGAGACGATGCCCTGTAATTTCACCGGCGCGGCGGTCGGGATATTTGCCTGCCCGTGCGCGATGGCCAGTGCCTTGTCCGCCTCGGCCTGAGTTTCCGGTTTGCGTGTGCCTGGCGCGTCGGCTATTGCGGGAAGGTCTACTGCGGTATCCGCTTTTGAATCGGCCGGGCCATGGATGCCTACCGCGGTATCCGCTTTTGGGTCGGCTGGACCATGGATGCCTGCCTCGGTATCCACCTTGGATATCTTTACCGGTGGTGCGGGCGCCGGTGTTTTTGGCTTGGGCGTTGGCGCCTCCGGTCTGCGCGTCGGCGACTCGGGGCGGCGTTTGCGTTTGCCTGTGGTGCTGTCATCTGGAACGTAGACGATGGCCGTGCAATACGGGCAGCGGCAGACGCCTCCGGCGAATGCCTCATCTATCGATATCTTCTTCTTGCAGTCAACGCAGCGGATCTTGATTGCCATTGGCGCCAGTTCCTTGTGCAAGCTTGTTCACACGGGCGCGGGTGCCGGGCGCCCGACCAGTTATATTAGGCCTACCGACCGGGCGAATCAACCTTCGTCTGTCGGCGGCGGGCCGGCCCATTGTATCAATAGAGACTTGATGTGGTTTTTCCGTTGGCTCCTGTTAAAATAACTATAGTAGAGCGGTGCATGTAATTTGCAGGTCGACGTCGGTATATCTGAGGTGGACTATGGGGCGCGTCAGCAGTCAACGTGAGTGGTGGGGCGGGAGGTCGGTGGGGTTCTGGCTGATGGTATTGCTGATTCCAACCGCCGCGGTGTTGCACGTGATGGCGCGTTCAAGCGGCCCGGTCGTCACCTTCGCCTCGCGGGCAGCAAGCAGGTCGGCAACGGCTACTTCGTCTCCGACCAGCCGGTCGGAGAAAAAATGGACGCCGCCCAGATTCAAGGCCGGATTCAACGATCGCAACAAGATGGCCCGTGTGATTATGAATTACGGTGTGAAAGACCTCTCGGTCCTTCGGGCGATGGTGGGCGTGCCCAGGCATTTCTTCGTGCCCAGAGTCCTGGCTTCGCGGGCGTACTACGACACGCCGCTGCCAATAGGGTTCGGACAGACGATATCCCAACCGTACATGGTCGCCGAGATGACCAGGCAACTTCGCCTCAAGCCGACTTCTCGCGTCCTGGAGATCGGTACCGGTTCGGGCTACCAGGCGGCCGTCCTTACCGAGTTCACTCCGCACGTATACAGCATCGAGATAGTCAAACCGCTGGCCGAGGCGGCAAAGGCGCGATTCAAAAATCTCGGCTATCACGTGATAAAGACCAGGCGTGGAGACGGTTACTACGGATGGCCCTCCGAGGCTCCGTTCGACGCGATCGTTGTCACGTGTGCGGCCGGGCAGATTCCTCCGCCGCTGGTCAAACAACTGGCCAATGGAGGGCGGATGGTCATTCCCGTGGGCGGGGCGTTTTCCAGGCAGTCGCTGATGCTCGTCGTGAAGGACAAGAAGGGTAAGGTTCACAGCCGCTCACTGATGGCCGTGCGATTTGTCCCGCTGCGGCGAAAGGATGTGTCGGTCAAGTGAGCCAACTGCCCCCCGTGCGGACACGGTTGGCGCTGCTGGGGGTTTCGGCGGCGACTATTGGCCTGGAATTGGCGTTGATGCGGGACCTTTCACTTCGATACTGGTCTCATTTTGCCTACATGGTAATCAGCGTGGCGCTGCTGGGTTTCGGCGCCAGCGGTACGTTTATCGCACTCTTCAGGCGGAGTATTCTCAAGCGTCCCGGCGCGTGGTTTTGCGCCGCGACGATGGCGTTTTCCGCGAGCATTTTTCCCTGTCGCTTCGTGGCGGCCCGCGTGCCACTTGACGTGCGATACCTGGCGTGGGACTTGGCGCAGATAGGTAATATCGTGGCGATCGAGTTGCTGATGTTCGTGCCCCTGTTCCTGGCCGGCGTGGTCGTTGGCGCAGCGCTTCTGGACGTTCCCCAGCGGATCAGCGGGCACTATGCGGTAAATCTTGCAGGTTCGGGGTTTGGCGCGGTGATGTCGGTGGTTCTGATGTACGTGATGCCTGTCAGCGGGCAGTTCCTGGTGACGGCCGCGGCGGGATGCCTTGCCTTCGCGGTGGTCTTGCCCTGGCGTCGGGCCGGGGCGGTGGTGTTGGCGGTTCTGGTCGCCGGGGCGGTGGCTGTTTCGGCGTATCTGTCTCCTCCGGAGACGATCTCTCAATACAAGATGCTCTCCCAAGTGAGGAATTGGGGCAAGACCGAGGTGCTTCACCAGTCTTTCGGACCGCTGGGGCGAATCGACGTTCTCGGCGGGCGGGCAATACATTACGCACCGGGCCTGAGCCTGCAGTTCATGCGTGAGATTCCCCCTCACGTGCTCCTGATCGTCGATGGCGACCAGACAAGCGCGGTCTACGACCCGGCGGGCATAGATGACTGGGAGTTCCAGGACTACACGACCGCGGCCGCTGCGTACCATATCCGCAAGCACCCCGAGGTATGCATAATCGGCGCAGCCGGCGGGGCGGATATCGGCCTGGCGGCGTTTCACGGCAGCGAACGTATCGTTGCCCTTGAAATCAACGATCAGGTCATAGGCGCCATGACCGGTCCGCTGAAGTCGCGCGGTGGACGGATATACAATCGCCCCGGCGTGACCGTCCTCAATCGTGAGGCGAGGGGCTACTTCGCCTCGGCGGGCGAGAACTTTGACGTGATCCAACTGCCGATGATCGACGCGTTCGGCGCCTCCGGGGCGGGCCTGCATGCCACGCGCGAGTCGTATCTATACACCGTCGAGTCTCTTGCCGCGATGTACGATAATCTCGCCGGCGCCGGCGTTCTGTCCATCACGCGCTGGGCACGCACGCCGCCCCGCGATGAACTTAGGATATTCGACACAGCCGCCGAAATGCTGCGGGCCAAAGGACTCGATCCGGGCCAGCGCCTGGCAATGATAAGAAGCTGGGCGACGGTCACCGTGATGGTCTTCCGCCAGCCCATAACTCCGGGCGAATCAGACGCTGTCGGCAGGTTCTGTGCTGACAGGTCGTTCGATCTGTGCTACCTGCCCGGTTTGGACAAATCGCGGGCCAATAAGCATCACCTGCTCGACGAACCCTACTACTTCCAGGCCGCGGGCGCTCTGCTCGGTCCGCATCGGCGCCAGTTCCTGGACGATTACATCTTCGCTGTGGACGCGACAACCGACGACCGCCCGTATTTCTTCCACTCGTTTCGATGGCGGGCCATGGATGAGTTCAAACGCCAACTCGGCGGCGCCAGCCCGGCGTTCCTGGAGATCGGATACCTGATGATTGTCGCGGCCCTCGCGCAGGCGATCGCCTTGGGAGTTCTACTCGTCGTCCTGCCACTGGCGCCGGGCATCGGCGCCCTGAGAGACCAAAAGCATCGCCTCGCGTCCTTGGCGGCCTTCTCACTGGTGGGGGCGGGCTTCATGCTGCTGGAGATGGGGTTCTTCCAGAAGCTGATTCTCTACCTGGCCCACCCGATCTACTCAGCCGCTGTTGTAATCGCCGCCTTCCTTATATTCAGCGGCGCGGGCAGTTGGATATCCCGCTTCTGGCCGGTTGCCCCGCGACGCCTGGCCACCGCGGGCGCCGCATGCGTCGCCGCACTCGGATTACTGTATATGGCGGTGATGGATGGGTGGTTGGGCCTGACCCAGAGCCAGACCCCGCCAGTGCGTTTTATCGTAGCCGCCATGACAATAGCGCCTCTGGCGGTGGCGATGGGGCACGTGTTCCCCTCGGGCCTGAGGCATCTAGGCCGGTCCGGACCGAAACTCGTGCCCTGGGCCTGGGCGACAAACGGATTCGCGTCTGTCGTAGCGACCGTCGCGGCGCCGCTGATCGCGATGAGCTTCGGATTTACAGTCCTGACAATCGCAGCCGTAGCCTGCTACCTGCTTGCGGGCCTGCTATTCCAATGTCGGCTTGACGATCTCCCCGCGTAGTTGGGCCTCGCCACCTTCTTTTTCGTAGACTCCGTAGAAAACCGAGCACGAATCAAGCCACAGCGTGATGCGGTGGAGGTCCTCGGGGGTGAGTTTTACGCGGTCCTTGTGACTGCCGGTGGTCAGCAGGGGATAGAGCTTGGAGGCCTTGGCGCCGAACCTGCCCGGAGTGGTGCGCCATCCGTCACCGTAGTTCCAGAACCCGTAATTTCGCGCGAGGCTGTTGTACGATGCGTACCATCTGTTGCGTCCCTTGCCGACGATCTTGCTGCTGAGGTCGGGGGGTTTGACCTTGACCTTCGGGTCCTTGGTTTTCTTTTCGTGACACCCGACGCAGTTCTTGTCGAGGACCGGTTGGACCAGGCGCGGGTAGCTGAAGGGATTGCTCCCGTCGACGTCGCCTTTGGGGCGATCGGGCTTGCGGCGGTGCGCGGTGGCCAGTCGCCCCGGGGCCTGCGGTACGCTGTGTCGAGGTTCGTGGCAGCCCTGGCAGGTGAGGCGCTCGTTGGCCTGCAGGTACGTTGCCGATCGCATCGACTGAATGGCCAGACCGTTTTCGTCGAGCGCCTGAAAGAACATCTCCTTGTGAGCCGGTACGATGAAATGCGCGCTACCGTCTTTTTCGACCGGTACGGTGCCCAGCACGTATCTGGCCGGGTTCACTGAATCGCGTGCCGAGGGCAGGCGCAGACCGATTTCGTGCGGTGGTCCGCCCGAGGGGACCGGCATTGGAATGATCTGGTAGATTCGCAGTGCTTTGACCTTCGAGCCTTCGGGCCATTTCTTGAAGCTGTCGTAGACGTTGACCAGCGCCAACGTGGCTTCAGCGGGTTTTTTGGCGAGCGTCGCCCCTCCGGCTTCGGCGAAGATTCGCGTCGAGCCGTCGGGGATTGTCGGCGGCTTCTTGCGAGCGCGGAGAGGCATGGGGCTTTGGCATGCGATGGTCGGATTGCGGTATATCAACTCCTTGTTACCAAACACGTCAAGCAGGTATATACCGTATCTGCCCCTCGTATGCCTCCTGCCCTGGCGTCCGGCGCCGGGCCGCATGCTCGGGTCGTACACGCAGAGATAGTAGTTTTCGCTCAGCGGCCAGGCCGTTCCATAAACCTGGGAACCGCCCTGGGTTTCCGGGAAGGCGACGTCAGGCGTCAGGCGTTTTATCGGGGCCATCGCGTCGTCGTCGGGAATCCGCGGATCGAACACCACCAGCGAACCAAACGCCTGCCCGTGGTGCGGGGCGCCCGTGGCGACATACTTGTGGGACCCGGGAATCGAACGGATGTCCAGTTCCATGTCGGGGCGCCCGCGGCGCGGGGCGAAATTACCGTGAACCGCGCGCGAATCGCGCCCGTCGGGCGTGGTGATCCATGGCATGTGCGCGACGCATCCGTGGCGGTCGATGTAGTCCCACCGCGTGTACATGATCATGCCGTCGTGGGTGACGCTGGGATGCCACTCGTTTGTCTCGTGGTAACTGAGACACTGGATCTCCGATCCGTCGGGCTTCATGTCGTAGAGCGTGTAAGTCGGGCAGGTCCGCCCGCAGCGCAGGTATCCACCACGCCGCTCGGAGACGAACACCACCCGCCCGTTGGGCATCCAGCACGGGTCGAAATCGTTCCAGGTTCCGTCGGTCAACTGCTTCAGGTGCGTCCCGTCGACGTTTACCTTGAAGACGTGATAGCACCTCTGCTTGTCCCAGTGGCCTCGCGACGGGTCGGTGTGGCGGTCGTGCCTCGTCGAGCCTTTGCATTCCACGTATGCAAATGCGATCTCCCTGGCGTCGTAAGACAGGTCGGGCGAGAGGAACGATCCGTCCAGTTTTTCGCCTTTCAGGCGCCCGGTTTCGACCACAGAATCGGACAGGACGTCGCGAATCTTCTGCTTATCTCGGTCACCGAATGGATTGGAAAGCACATACAGCCCGCCTCCGGGCAGCGTGTTGATCCCGTAGTACTGGTCGCACATGTGGTTGTATCTCGACCGGTGGCGCGTGATGAACAGTATCTCGTTGAAGTTCAGCAGGGGGTTTGAGAACGATATTTTGCGTCGGAGTTTGCAGACCTTCTTGAACAGTTCAAGGCGGGCCCGGGATTCCTTGGGGTCGATTTTTGCAGCCGCTTCCTGGAGCGTTTTGAGCGAGGCGGCGTGGGCCGACAGGTCCGGGGCGCCGGTGAGTTTTCCAATGTCTTCCAGAACAGCGGTCGTGCGCCGGAGAACCACGTCGAGCGGATCGCGGTCGGAATCGAGTATCAGCGCTGCGGCGTTGAATGTCTGCGGTGCGTACTGGGTGAAGCGTCGGCGTTTGCTGATATCGCCGGTCAGTATCTGGTAGCGGAATTCCAATTCGTCGGCCGGAGTCATGGCGACCTGTGGGACATTGGACGCATTGGCCCGTTTCAACCGTTTACCGCCGGCGCGCTTGGCCTGGAACTTGACGCCCCTGGAGATGATTTGCAATTCGGCGACCGACGTCCATGGTTGGGCGGCGACTTCCGACAAAGCCCGAAGGCGGACGTATCGCCCCTTGACGGGGGTTTTGAAAGTAATCAGGTTCTCGCCCGTTCGTTTTGCGAAGGTGCCTTTGGCGACGGGTTTGCCCTTTTCCTTGTCCTTGTCGGACTGGCTGACGTAGAACTCGTAGTTTCTGATCGTCCCGTTCGATCCGCCATTGCGCGGAAGGTAAGCGAAGGCGGATATCTCGTATTCGCCGCCCAGATCGATCAGCAGTTCGTGCGGCGGCGGTGGTCCGGAGGACCCCGAAAACTGCGTATGCCACATAGTCCGAGGATTACCGTCCATCGCCTTGTATGCCTCGTAGCCGATGTTCTCGCTGTCGCAGCGGACGTTGACCTTGACAATCTTGTCGGCGCCAAATGCGGCAGCGCATGTCAAAACGCATACAAGCACGGCTGAGAGTTTCACCAATTGCATACTCTTCGTTGTCATCGAGACACCTCTGTATTGCTGTTATTGCGATGTTTTTCCGCCGGTGATATTCTACTCTATCGGCGACCCCGGATAAAAGGCCCAATGACGTCCGGGGCTTGTCTTCGGAGTATTTTCACCAGTTGCGTTCGAAGAGCCCTGGGGTCGAGTTTTCCGGTTTGTGTGTGGATCACTTCTCCGCCGGGGACGATCATCACCGAGTAGGGCGCCCGGATCGTTAGGCGAAATCGCCACCAGCTTAACGCCCTTTTTGGCGTAGTCGGTGCTCAGCTTGATAATTGCATCTTCGAGCATCATGGAAGTCGGGCAGTGATTGCAGGTGAAGACGATCGTCAGGATCTTCGCATCCTTGTATTTGGCCAGCGTGTGTATCGTGCCGTCAACGCCGGGAAGCTTGAACCCCGGTGCAGCATCGCCGATGTTCAACGAGACTAGCTTGGGATATGGCGGATAACCCTTGGTTTTCAGCTGCGTTGTCGCCGCGGGCTTGTTGGCGGACGGAGCGGTCGATGCTGCAAACCCAAGCGTTGCGGCTGCAACTACAGCCAGGACAAGACAATTCTGACAAGCTTTCGACATCATCTGTAATCTCCTGGTTTGTCTCATTTGTCTCCGCCATTGTTGTGGATGGAGTATTGTAGGTTTTCGCGCCGACGTTTGCTACAGCCGTCTCGGATACAAGAAAACTTGGGATAACCCACTCGGGCATATACAATAAACGCGAGTTGGTTGACCGAAAGGCGAGTAATGATAAATAGAACGATGCGGTTGAAATCGTGCGTGTCGATTATGGTTTTGCTTGCGGCCGGGATGATCTGCCCGATTGCGGTCGCGCGGGACGGCGGACCGGCGACCCATAGGTGGATATTCGATAAGGATCACGTGAGCGATGCGGGCGTAAAGGCCGTCAACGGGCCCGCCGGACGAATCATGGGCGGCGCGCAGCTCGCCGGGGACAAGGGCCCAGGTTCGCTCGTGCTCGACGGCGTCGGCGCCAGCGTGATGATCACCGCCAGGAGCAGCCAGGCCGGACTTCCCACCAGATCCATCACTGCCGAGGCGTGGGTCTCGATTTACAGACCGCTGAGGTGGGGGGGAATCGTCGGGGCAATACGCGACAACGGAAGCGATGAGACCGGTTGGGTGCTGGGCTTCGTCGGCAGCAAGTTCTCGTTTGCGATCGCCACCGAAGACAAGCGGTCTCTGACGTACCTGGCGTCGAGGCGCCAGTTCACGCCGGGCAAGTGGCATCACGTGGTGGGCACGTACGACGGGAATGCCCACCGCATCTACGTTGACGGGCGACTCGAGGCGACAGACTCCTCGCGCAAGGGCAAGCTGCTCTACCCGCCGACCGACACGTTCTACGAGATCGGCGCGTATCACGATAACAACGAGTACAACCGAATGACCGGGCGGATTCACGAGGCCGCCGTCTACAAGCGCCCGCTTAGCGCCAGGGAGATCCTCGCCCGCTACAACGCCAAGAAAGACAAGTTCCCCAAGGCCGATCCGAAGCTTGTAGCGAAGTTCAAGAACCCTCCTCCTCCGCCGGCGCCCGTTCACACCCCCAAGCCCAGGGGCTTCCGCGTTGAACTCGGTCCGTATGTGCGATATGACGCAGCCGGCTCGGCGGTGATTTGCTGGGAGACGAAACTAGCAAGCCCGTCGGTTCTCGCTTACGGCGTTGAAGGGCAGAGCTTAAAACGCGTTACTGACGCTGCTCCAAAAAAGGTCCACGCCCTCAGGCTCGACGCCATCCGGGCCAACTGCGTCTACAGCTACAAGGTAATCGTCCCCGGTGGCGAGAAAACCGAGCAGACAGACGGACCTTATAGGTTCGACACCACTTTCAACTATCGCCCACCGTCGATCGCCCACTTGCCACCCCCTTGGCCCGACACCGGACCCTGCAAAGCGGCCGCCGAACGAATAATCCGCGACACGGGCGTAACCAAGGGATATTGCCTGGTTTACGGATTCGGCGAGGGGCGGCTTGCGTATGAACTCGCCAGGCAAAGCGAACTGGTGGTCGTCGGCGTCAGCGAAGATAGCGCCGCCGTTGCCAAGGCGCGGAAACTGCTGGCCCGGGCCAAGCTCTACGGGCCGAGGATCACCGTCCGGCACGTCGAATCGACGGCGAAACTGCCCTTCACCGATGG
>Ga0180430_10001465_pt1 | contig 22954 bp, 17 predicted proteins | sample SS_ome_9_FD_132999 | JGI IMG/M metagenome (GOLD analysis project Ga0180430, IMG submission 132999) | Hypersaline lake sediment archaeal communities from the Salton Sea, California, USA - SS_1_S_2 metaG | ecosystem: Environmental > Aquatic > Non-marine Saline and Alkaline > Hypersaline >... | reverse complement strand
TGGGCGCCCCCGGTGGGCCGGTCGAGACAGCGATCGGACCCTACGAGAAGGATGGCTATCGCATCACTCTGGGTGGTGCATCGGAGGCGATGAACGAGTCGCTGATGTACATGGTCTACGCCTTCGCGGTCGCGGTCGTCCTCGTCTATATGGTGATGGCGAGCCAGTTCGAGAGTCTGATTCACCCGTTCACGATCATGTTCTCGGTTCCTCTCTCGCTGATTGGTGCGGTCGGTGGCCTGATCATCAGTGGAGACAGTCTTTCCCTGACTGCCATGATCGGGATCATCATGTTGGCGGGTATCGTGGTGAACAACGCGATTATCCTGATCGATTACACCAACATTCTCCGTGCACGGGGCAAGGTGCGGAACGAGGCGATCATCGAGGCGGGCCTCACCCGGATGCGCCCCATTCTCATGACGACCCTGACCACGGTTCTGGGTATGGCTCCGTTGGCGCTGGGATTGGGAACGGGAGCCGAATTGTACAAGCCATTGGCGGTTGTGATCGTCGGGGGCCTGTCCTTCTCGACCGTCCTGACCCTGATTTTCATCCCGACTGTCTACTGTTTCGTCGACGATGTCTCCGACTTCTTCGGATTCCTCAGTTTCCGGATTTCCATGCTGATGACCCGTTTGTCTGGAAAGGCAGGGTGATGCCTGGACGATCGCCCGGAGAAAAAGAAGAAAAGAGTGTCGAAAAAAGTGTCGAACGGATTACTCCACCGCCGGACGGGTGTGCGCCCGGTGTCTGGCCTTACCGTGACGCTCTTGTCGTGAAATCTATCTTGACGAATTCGATCTCGGAAGGTCCTCTCTCTTGACGTTCCCGACTAGTCGCGGCTCATGCGATTTCCAGGGTGCCCAAGGCAAGCATCCCTGATCTGGTTACCCGAAGATTCCCCCCAGTATCCCCCTCTCATTCGCCACACCCGGTCTCCGGGCTCGCACCACAACGCACACTAACGATCCGACATGGCTCCAGAAGAAGTATCAGACGCCGAGGAGAGCACGAAGACTCTCGCGGCCGATTCCATCGCCCAATTCCTCGGCGGTCTCGAGGTGTTCAGCAACCTGAGTCCGCTCGCGCTGCAGGAATTGAGCGAGGAGGCGGACGAGAAGATCTACCACGCCGGTGATCTCCTCATCAAGAAAGGGGACGAGGGCGACTGCATGTTCCTCATCGTCGAGGGCGAGGTGGAGGTGCCCTTCTTCGAGATGGGGGACCAGAAGATCTCGGTCAAACTCGGCGAAGGGCAGATTGTGGGGGAAATGGCCCTTCTGACCGGCGAGCCGCGGGTGGTGGACGTCATCGCCTTCTCGGAGGTGCGCTGTCTCGTCTTCAAGAAGGATGAGGTCGAGGCGCTCATGAGAAAGCACCCCGAGGTAGGTCGATTCCTGACGACGATTCTCGGCAAGCGCCTCATGGAATCCGGAAAGATCCAGTCGGTCGGCAAATACACGATCACCGGACAACTGGGCAAGGGGGGCATGGCCATCGTGTTCGAGGGAGTCCATCCCACTCTGGGGCGCTCGGTCGCGATCAAGATGCTCTCGCACGAGCTGGTCTACCACGAGAACTTCGCGAACCAGTTTCGAGTCGAGGCGCAGACGCTCGCGAAGCTGCGCCATCCCAACATCGTGGAGATCTACGATACCGACGAAAAGTACGCCACCTTCTTCATCGTCATGGAGAAGCTCGTCGGCAAAGACCTCGACGTAATCATCAGGGAGCGGGGAAGGCTCTCGCCTGTCGAGACTCGCAAGATCGTGATCCAGCTCGCGTCTGCACTCAAGGCGGCGCACAACTACGGGATCGTTCACCGCGACGTCAAGCCGTCCAACCTGATCATGACGGAGGAAGGCGAGGTGAAGCTCATGGACTTCGGTATCGCGATCGAGAACAAGGTCAAGGAGGACGAGAAGGGTGACCGCAACGTCGTGATGGGAACGCCCGCCTTCATGCCGCCCGAGCAGATTCGCGGAAAGGCGACCGATGCCCGGGCCGACATCTATGCCACGGGGGTGATGGCCTACAACATGCTCACCGGCGAAGTTCCGTTCCGCGGGCCGGTGAAGGAGGTCATGAAGCGGCAGTTGAAGGAGGAAATTCCTTCTCCCCGCGCGAAGGTGTCCAACGTTCCAGACGATCTTGTCGAGTTCATTGCGCGAGCCTGCGCCAAGAAGCCCGAGGATCGATTCCAGAACTGCGACGAGGTTCTCGCCTTTCTCGGCGCGGACGAGAAGTCCGACATGTCGCAGATTGGTGTGGAGACGGTGACTCTCGTCTATCCGGATTCGCAGAGCGAGGCAATCGCGAAGATCGTCGAAGAGTGCCGGGACAAGGCTTCCCAGCTGCCCGATGTCATCGTCCAGTAGGAGTGAGACCGGATCGGCAAAGAATTGGAAGAAAGAAGGAGCAGAACCGTGTTATTCCTTGATCGAAAGCGAATCTGAGCGTTTTTGTGCCCGGCGAGGAGTCGAACGAACCAGTAGACGGATTTCATGGATATCAAGATCGAGCCCGTTGATGCGGCACCGGAAATTTCGCGCGTGAGCATGAGTGGGCGGATCGACGCCTACACGGTCGCGCGCGTGCAGGAGGATTTGAACTCCCTGATTCGTATCGGAACCAACAAGTTGGTGTGCAACTTGAAGGATGTCGAATTTGTCGCTAGTCCCGGAATGAAAGCCCTCCTCGAGACCGTGCAGGCGGCACGCAAGCAGGGGGGGGATATGAAAATCTGTCATCTCCAACCCGAGGTCGCCCAACTTTTCTCGTCGTCCGGTTTTGCCGCGGTGGCGAAGGTGTTTGCCACGGAGGAGGAGGCGCTCAAGGATTTCGGTGTCGACGTGGGTCCTTCCTTCGAGGACATCGGGATGACCCTCGTCGCCGGATCGATGGACGACCTGGGGGCGACGCTGGTCGCCGATGATTTCGACGGCCTGGACGATGATGACGACGCCGAAGCGGAACCGGAAAAGGACGCCTTCGGTCTGGATCAGACAATCGTCGAGAGTCCGATTCTTGACGACGATGACGACGACGAGTCGTAAGGCTCGCACGATTCATGGATATTAAGATCGAACCGGCGAAGGCGGCACCCGATATCTCGGTGGTCAGTATCACCGGAAGGATCGATGCCTACACGGTGGATCGGGTCAAGGAGTACCTGAACTCCCTCATCCGGATCGGATCGCACAAATTGATCTGCAACATGGCCGGCGTCGAGTTCGTCGCCGGGCCCGGCATGAAGGCGCTGCTGGAGACGATCCAGGCGGCGCGTAAGCAGGGCGGGGACATGAAGATGTGCAGCCTGCAGCCCGAGGTGGCGCAGCCGTTCGCCGCGTCCGGTTTTGCCGCCGTGGCGAAAATCTGTGCCTCCGAGGCGGAGGCGCTTCGGGACTTCGGTGTGGCGGTGGACGATGGACCGATGGGATTCGGTCAGACCTTGATTGCGGGGGGCATGGAGGACATCGGTGCGACCCTGGTGGCCCCTCCCATCGATCCCGATGCATTCGGCGCCACGATTGTGCAATCGCCTCTCGGTGAAGACGACGTCGATCCCTTCGGCGCGACGATCATCAGTTCGCCCTCCCCCAAGAATGAAGAGGATGAGATTGACCCGTTCGGTGCCACGATCATCGAAGGGCCGAAGGAGGATCCATCCGGCAAGGATCCCCATGGTCTCGATCAGACCGTGATCGAATCGCCCGTTGTCGAGGAGAAGAAGGAGGAGCCCAAAGTTATCCGGTGGTCGATTTCCTGGGAATCCGAGGATGGGCAGAGCGGCACGATCAACTTCAACTCGAAGGAATTCGAGAAGAAGGACAACGTGATGATCATCGGGCGTTCGGAGTCTCACGCCGAGCTGGTGGTTCCGATTCCGAGCGTTTCGCGGCGCCACGCGGAAGTCATTCTCGTCGGTGACGAGTTGGAAGTTCGCGACGCGGGCAGTGGGAACGGCACGATACTCAACGGGGTTCCCCTCGACGATCCCGACTCCCCGATGACGGTGAAGTCCGGTGATGAGATCGGTCTCGGAACCAAGGTGACCCTCGTCCTCAACCTGAAGGATTAGGGCTCGTCCGGGCAAACGGATCCGAGACTCACGTTCGTGTGGCACGGGGTGCGCAACGGGGCGATTTCGCAGCCGCGAGGTCGCCGCAGCCGGAGGAGACTGTGCGCCGGTCCGGTTTCTTTGGCGCCGGTCTCCGCCGAAATCCCTTGGCTATCGCCGCTTGCTCTGGGAGGATGCCTTCCATGAGCGACGCGAGCGACCGTTCGCCCCCCATTCCGCCCGCCCTGCCGGCTCGTCCGGCGATCTCGCCGGACGAGGAGCGGCTCTACGCCACCCTGATTCACCTGTCGGGTCTCGCCTGGATTCTCGGCATACCGGGACTATTCGGCGTGCTCGTGTTCTGGTTGCTGCGACGCGAACGCTCTTCCTTCGTGGATCGTCATGGCAAGGCTGCCTTGAATTTCCAGATCAGCCTCTTGATCTATGGGACGATCGTGGTGGCCGCCTATATCATGGGGATCGTCCTGATGATTTTCGTCATCGGGTTCCTCTTCTTCATTCCCTGCTTTCTTGCCATGTTGGGGTTGATGATCCTCCAGCTGATTACCGCCATACAAGGTTCGGTGCAGGCGAATCGAGGGGAAGAATACGAGTATCCGCTCAGTCTCACTTTCGTTCGCTAGAAAGGGGGGCGGCTTTTTCTTGCCTGCGGTGGGAAGGCCCGTCAGCATCCAGCCCGATGCGTTGCCTTCCCTTCCTTTTGCTCGGTCTACTTCTGCTCGAGACGGGTAGTGCCGTCGATTCCGCCGAGGCTCCCCGTCCGAATATCGTTGTCTTCTTCGCCGACGACATGGGCTATTCGGACATCGGGTGCTTCGGCTCCGAGATCGAGACTCCCACCCTGGATCGCCTCGCCGCCGGGGGATTGCGTTTCACCCACTTCTACAATGCGGGCCGATGCTGTCCCTCCCGCGCTTCGATCCTGACAGGACTCTATCCGCACCAGGCCGGAATCGGGCACATGGCGGGGGATCTCTCCTCGCCGGGCTACCGCGACCGGCTCGATCCGCGTGCCGTCACGCTGGCGGAGGTACTCGGCACGGCGGGCTATCACACGATCATGACGGGAAAGTGGCACCTCGGATGGCGCGACGAGGGCAGCCCGACGGAGCGCGGATTTCAACAGTTCTACGGAACGCGCGGATACATCGACAGTTACTTCACGATCGTGCCCCGGACGGAGATCTATCTCGGAGACGAGATGGTCATCCCGGTAACCGAGAATCCTGTCAATCACCTCCATCCCGAGCGAGAATGGTATACGACGGATGTCTTCACGGATTACGCGCTCCACTTCATCGATCAGGTTCGGAAGAACGACGATGCTCCGTTTTTTCTCTACCTTGCCTACAACGCTCCGCATTTTCCGTTGCATGCGAAGCCGGAGGATGTCGAGAAGTATCGGGGTCGCTATCGGGAAGGATGGGAGGTATTCCGTCGCCGGCGCTACGAGCGACTGGTCGAGATGGGCGTGGTAGAGCCGGGTTGGGAGCTATCCCCTCCGGATGTGCCGGGCTGGTCCTCCCTGACGGAGCAACAGCGCGACGATCTCGATTTCAAGATGGCCCTCTACGCAGCGATCATCGACCGCCTCGATCGAAACATCGGCCGGGTCGTGGCAGACCTCGAGCGTCGGGGAGAACTCGACAACACGCTGATCATCTTCCTCTCCGACAATGGAGGGACGAGGGAGACGGGCCTGTTCGGCATCCAGGGGGAAGCGCACACCGTCGCGAATTACGATGAATGGGCCCGGGTCGGAGGCTGGACGAGCAGTTACGGACAGGGGTGGGCAAACCTCAGTAACGTTCCCTTTCGCCGCTACAAGCGGGAGAGTCACGAAGGAGCGATCGCGACACCATTCGTCGTGCATTGGCCGGATGGCATCGGGAAGGAGCCGAAGCCGGCAGAAGAGGGGAGGCTCGTCGATGTTCCCTGTCATCTCATCGACCTCATGCCGACAGTCGTCGAGGTCGGAGGAGCGACCTATCCGCAAGAGTTCGAGGGGCGGGACATCCTTCCCATGGAGGGCCGAAGCCTCGTCCCGTTGTTCGAGGATCCCGGAGTGAAGGGCGGAGACCTCGCGCAAAGGACCCTATACTGGGAACACGAGGGCAATCGGGCGATCCGGGAAGGCGACCGAAAGCTGGTCGCTCTGCGAGGCGGACCATGGGAGCTCTACGACATGACGACCGACCGAACCGAGCTGCACGATCTGGCGGATGCGGAACCCGCGCGCGCCGCGGTTCTGCAGCGGCGCTGGGAGGACTGGGCGGAGTCGGTATCCGTGTTGTCGCCCGAAGAGTTTGAGCAGGCGAGACGCGAGGCGCGAAAGCCCAGACCGGAGGGCAAAGCGAAGGGTGACGTCCCGGAGTAGCGGGGCGATCAAACGTCTACACGGACCCCCGGTTCGCTTGCGCGGGCAACCGAGGCTGATAGATTGGCTTATTAATCGGAGACGTTTTGTCCTTCAATCGGTCGGCGCCAGTCTTGCCCTGCCGGGTCTTCCCTCCCTTCTCCCGAACGCGGTGCGAGCCGGCGGAGCCGTTACCCCGGCGAAGGGAGCGGGTGCTGGTGCGAAGCGGTTCGTCGCGGTCGGGAACCTGCTCGGCTATCAGCAGGACAGCTTTTTTCCCGAGACGACGGGCCGGGGCTACGAAATGACCCGGCTTCTGAAGCCCCTCGCCGACAACCGCGACGACATGACGGTCTACCGCGGACTCGATCATGGAATCCGGGGAGGACACTTCGCTGTGCATTCCTTCCTCTCGGGATTGTTGCACCATGAATCGGCGGATCGACCCCTCAGGAACGTCACGATCGACCAGTTCATCGCCGAGAAAGTCGGCACCGAGACCCGGTTTCCTTCGCTCACGGTGGGATCGGAAGGCGGGATCCATGGAGGATGCCAGTTGTCGTGGACCAAGTCGGGCGTGCGGGTCCCTCCCATCACCGGGCCGGCGGACCTGTTCGACAAGCTCTTCGTGGAGGAGGGAGCGGACCGGAAGGCGCGTCGTGTGCGCGAGCATCACCTCCAGGCTTCGATTCTCGATTCGGTGCTCGAAGATGCCCATCACCTCTCCCGGAGGGTGAATCGCGAGGACCGGGAAAAGCTGGACGAGTTTTTCAGTTCGGTGCGTGACGTGGAAAAACGTCTCCAGTCGCGCCGGCAATGGTCGGGGCAGCCGAAACCCGAGGCGCCTTTCGATCGTCCCGCCAACACCAACACGGTGGAGGATTTGCCCTTGCTCTATGAGCTGATCGCCCTCGCCCTGCAGACAGATTCGACCCGGGTCGCGACCCTCGAGATCGGCGGTTGTTTTCTTCCGCAGAATCTCGGCATCGACAAGTCCTATCACGGTCTCTCTCACCACGGTCACGACGAGGAGGCGATCGGCCACCTCCTCACCCTCGAGACTTACCAGATCGAGCATTTCGGGCGATTTCTCTCGCGCCTCGCGGCTACGCCGGACGGAGAGGGGTCGCTGCTCGACTCGACCGCGGTGCTGTTCGGCAGTGGAATCGGAAACGGTCACTACCACACCAACACGGATCTTCCCGTCATCCTCGCCGGTGGTGGATACCGCCACGGCGCGTTCAAGAAGGTGGAGAGCAAGGGTCCCCACAAGGTTCCCCTGTGCAACCTCTTCGTCGACCTCGCCCAGCGCATGGGAGTGGAGACGGAGTCGTTCGGAACCAGCACGGGGGCTTTTTCTTGACGCGGCGCAAGCCCTCGTCCGGAATTACCCGGGCAAAGGGGGTGGCGGCGTCAAGACCCTCGATAGCGACTCCGATGAATCGTGTGTGCTTCCTGATCCTCGCGCTCTCTTCTCTCATCGGGGAGGCGGCCTTCTCCCAGGCGGAAGGGGAGAACGAGTCTCCGCCGGTGGACCCCGGATCGTCCGCGAAGCCGGCGGTGGAGGAACGGCATTCTCCGGAAGAGCAACTGTTCCGCTTCCTCGGCAACTACTGTCTCGAGTGCCACGATTCTCTCGTGCAGAAGGCGGAGCGGGAGTTCGAGTCCTTCGACCTTCCCCTGGAGAACGTGCAGGACCTGATCTCCGCCCAGGAGATCGTCGATCAGGTCACCCTTGGGGAGATGCCGCCGCCGGATGCGGATTTTCAGCCCACGGACGAGGAGCGGCTCGCGCTGATCCGCGTTCTCCGTGAGGGAATCGCGCAGGCCGGCGAACGCATCGGGAGCAGCGGAGCCCGCACCGTGATGCGGCGTCTTTCCCACAGGGAGTACGAGAACACCCTCGAAACCCTGTTGGGTCGGCGGATCGATACTCTTGGACTGACGGCGGATTTTCCCAAGGAGAAGACAAGTCGGCACCTCGACACGATCGGGGAGTCGCTGGTGACCTCGGGCTTTCTGCTCGACCAGTACTTCCAGGCGGCGAATCGCCTCGTCGAGCATCGGCTCGCCAAGCCCGAAATGGAGCCTCGCACCTGGCATTTCACCGACAACTTCCGGCAGTACGAGGAACTGTCCGGCGCGCATCGCGCCTTCTTCAAATACGAGACCCTCGCGCTCTACGAGCAACCCAACACCGACACCCGGCAGGGAGGCTACGCCCATATCGAGGATTTCCTCGAAGGGGTGCCCGTGTCCGGAAACTACGAGATCAAGGCCCTCGCCCAGGCTTTTCATCGCGACACCCACTACGATCCCGAGATTTTCGGAATCGATTTCTCGGAGCCCTTTCGACTCGGTGTCGTGCCGGGTGACGTGACGGCCGGACACATTCACTATCCGCAGCCGGTCGAACCGCGTCTCGGCGAGGCCGTGGTTCCGGATGACCGGGCCGAGTGGATCACGTTCCGGGTCTGGTTGGAGAAAGGGCAGACGCCCCGGTTCATCTTTCCGAACGGCCCCTACGAGTCGCGGGCTTCGGTGATGCAGATCAACAAGCGTTACAAGGACGAGTTTACCGGCGATACGGGCATCGGAGTGAGCCGCACGCACATCCTCCGGCAGGGGGCGTTGCCCCACCTGCGCATCGAGGAAGTGAAGATCCGCGGACCGCTTCCGGACGACGGTGGAAGCGTCGAGGAGCGTGCGGTGTTCGGGCGGAAAGGATTCCAGGCGGAGCGGGCCGTCGACCAACTCTACTCGTTTGGAGAACGGGCGTTTCGGCGGCCGCTCGACGACCTGGATCGTCGGCGCATTCGGGGGCTCTACGAGAAACGCCTCGGGGAGAAGGCTTCACCCCGGCGGGCTGCCCTCGATACGGTCACGATGATTCTCTGTTCGCCTTCCTTTCTCTACCTTCCCGAGGTGACGCCGAAGGATGAGAGCCTGCTCCGGCCCTTCGATCTCGCCTCGCGACTCTCCTACGCTCTCTGGGCGGGTCCTCCCGATGAAGCGCTTCTCGCCAGTGCGGCCTCCGGCGCCCTGTCCGAGCCGGCCGAACTCCGCGGGCAGGTGGAACGGATGCTGTCGGATCCGCGCAGCGAGGAATTCGTAAAAGGGTTCCTGGACAGCTGGTTGAACCTTCGTGACATCGGAAAAATGCCTCCACCGCGCCGGTCCTACCGGGCGTTCTACGCGGAGGACCTTCCCGCCTCGATGAAGTCCGAGGTGAGGCTGTTCTTCCGGCACCTGCTCGAGACGAATGGTCCGGTCACGGATTTTCTCGACGCCGACTACACCTTCGTCGACAAGAAGCTGGCGAGACACTACAACCTGCCCGCGAAAGACACCCTTCGCCTCGCCGACGGGTTCGAGAAGGTGAGCGTGGCCGGGGAATCCCGGCGGGGCGGTGTGCTCGGCATGGCGGGAGTCCTCACCGTGAGCGCGAACGGGGTCGATACCTCGCCGGTGACCCGGGGCGTTTACGTGTTGGAGAACATCCTGGGGGTGATTCCGCCCGCCCCGCCCGACGAGGTGCCGTCACTGGATTCGGCTGACGTGCGCGGCGCCAAGACGATTCGAGAAAAGCTGAAGCGGCACAGCTCGGTGAAGATCTGCTACGAATGTCACCGCAAGATCGACCCTCTCGGTTTTGCCCTGGAGAACTTCGATCCCGTCGGACGCTGGCGAGGCCACTACCCCAAGCCCGACAAGAAGTCCCCGGCGCCCAGGATCGATTCCGGCGGGGAGTTTCCCTCGGGCGAATCCTTTGATGGATTTCCCGCTTTCAAGAAGATCCTGCTGGAGACGCGGCACGAGGTCTTCGCGCGACACCTGGTGTCGACCCTGCTCGCGTATGCCAATGGCCGTCACATGGAAGCGGTCGATCGCTACGAAATGGAGCAGATCGCGGCACGGACTGCCGCCGAGGGGAACGGATTGCGAACCCTGGTGATCGAGGCCTTGAGCAGCGAGATTTTTCGGTCACGTTGAACCCGAGGGAATCCTGCCAAACGAAACGCGGCGGTCGAGCTGTCCGAATCCGGCGCCGTCACTCCCCGTCGATCCCGCCCCAATCATGAGACTGTTTCTCGTTCTCCTGCTCTCCCACGCGTGCGTGGTCCTGTGTCTGTTCTCCGACGGCCGCGCGTCCGAACGCCTCAACATCCTCCTCGTCACCGCCGACGGCCGCGCGTCCGAACGCCTCAACATCCTCCTCGTCACCGCCGACGACCTCGGGATGCAGCTCTCCTGCTACGGGGATCCCCACATCGAGACGCCGTCGCTGGATGCCTTCGCCGCGAGCGGGGTCCGGTTCGAGACGGCATGGGTGACGCAGGCGAGTTGCAGTCCTTCGCGCTCGTCGATGCTGTCGGGGCTCTATCCGCACGGCACCGGTCAGATCGGGCTCGCCAATGGCGGTTTCCGCCTCTTCCCCTCGGAGGTGGGAAGAAATCTCCCTGCCTACCTTAAGGAGGCCGGTTATCGGACCGGGATCATGGGCAAGCTGCACGTCGCTCCGGAGTCGAGCTTCCCGTTCGACTTTCGTCCGAGGGGACTTCACACGCGGGACGTGCGGAAGGTGGCCGAGGAGGCCGGTGTTTTTCTGCGGCGGGAGGGCGGACCGTTCTTCCTCATGGTGAATTTCTCCGATCCGCATTTCTACAAGGAGGGACCGAACGGAAAGCCGGTCTTTCCTCCGCAGTGGAAAGGCATACCCCGGGATTTGCTGCCGGAAGACGCGGTGCCGGGTTGGGACTTCCAGGGATTTGATGAGCCGGTTGCGCGACGACGCGTCTCGAACTATTACAGCACGGTCAAGCGACTCGACACGGGCGTCGGGCTTCTTCTCTCCGAGCTCGAGAGCGCGGGTCGACGTGACGACACGCTGGTCATTTTCGTCAGTGACCATGGACCGCCCTTCAACCGGGGAAAGACCACCTGTTACGAGGCGGGACTGCGGGTGCCCTTCCTGGTGCGTTGGCCCGGGGTTTCGCAGGCCGGGCTCGCGAGCGGAGCTCTCGTTTCGACAGTCGATCTCACTCCCACGATTCTCGATGCGGCGGGGGTCGCTTTTCCGGGGGAGTTTCACGGGAAGTCCCTGCGGCCCCTCCTGTCACGGCCCGAGATACCGCAGGACTGGCGTACTCATCTCGCGGGCGAATTTCACTATCATGGACCCGGGGCTTTCTTTCCGCGGCGAGCGATTCGCGATGCCCGTTTCAAGCTGATCCACAACCCGCTCGCCGGACAAAGCCGGCCTCCCTCCCGAGTCGACGCGGACCCCACGGGCCAGTTCGCGGAGGAGCCGCGCTACCGGGATACGGTCGCTGCGGCCGCGCATCGCCGCTTCATCGATCCTCCGGAATGGGAACTCTACGATCTCGAGAAGGACCCGGTCGAGTTTCACAACCTCGCCGATGATCTGTCCCATGCCGGGATCCGGAGCGAACTGGAGAGGGCTCTCCTCGACTGGCGGGAGGAAACCGGCGACCCCCTACTCGAGGAGCAGGGCCGGGTGCGATTCGAGCGTCTCGGCGTGGAGGCCGCGACACGGGCCGGGCGGTAGAGTTACCTTACGTAAGCCGGGAAAGAGGCGGCTCAGACCTCCACCTGCCAGCCATCGCGGTAGTCGCGGCGGACGAGCGAGTCGAGCTCGGGATGACCTTCCACCGTCATCTCCTCCGCATTCCATTGCAGCGTCTTACCCGGCATGCGCTGGGCGAGGCTGCCGAGGATCACGGTCTCGGAGAAGGGACCGGCGTAGGCGAAATCGGATTGCCCCCTCTCTACTTCGCCGGTGATGGCATCGACCCACTCCTTGTAGTTGTCCTCGTCGCGGGCGCGGGGAACGCTTTCCTCCGGTGCCTCGAAGCCGTCGAGGCCGAGGCTCGGTTTCACATACCAGGTGTCCCGGAAGCGATCGAAGAACAGCTTGCCTTCTTCGCCGATGAGAACGCTTCCGTATTTCCTGTGGTCGGCACCCTCGAGGATATCCTCCGAGGGGCGATTGAACTCACCCGGAACGAGCCGCCAGTTCTCCCGGTCGAAGGTGGCGCCGATCTGGCCATCGTACCAGTGCAGCTTCACTCCCTTGTCGGCGAAATCGTATTCGATCGTGGAGTGAATCGGGGCGGAGAGTTCGGTCCCGCCGGTTTCCTCCGCCCTCACACTCGCCGGTGCGCCGAGATCCAACGCCCAGTAGGGAAGGTCCATGATGTGGCATGCCATGTCACCGAGCGCTCCCGTACCGTAATGCCACCAGCCCCGCCACGCGAAGGGAGCGATCTTGGAACTGTAGTCGATGAAGGGAGCCGGTCCGATCCATTGCTCCCAGTCGATTCCGGCGGGAACAATCTCCGGCTCGGGAGGGGCGGCAAAGCCCTGGGGCCAGATCGGACGGTTGGTCCAGGCATGGATTTCGGTGACTTTTCCGATGACGCCGGCGCGAACCAACTCCACGACCCGGCGCATGTGGTGATTGGCGTGCGCCTGGTTCCCCATCTGCGTCTTGACTCCCGTTTCGCGGGCCACGCGGGTGAGTACCCTCGCCTCCCAGATGCTGTGGGTGAGGGGCTTCTGGCAGTAGACGTGCTTTCCGGCCCGCATCGCGTAGAGCGAGGCGTGAAAATGGTGGTGATCCGGGGTGGAAACGGTCACGGCGTCGATCTTGTCGCCCATCGCCTCGATCATCTCCCGGTAGTCGGTGAAGAAGCGGGCCTCCGGAAACTTCGCACGAGCTTCTTCGATCGACTGGAGCCGGCTCTTGATTCGCCCGTTGTTCTCGCCCGATGCCGAACTCTTCAGGGCATCGATATCGACGATATCGACGAGGGCGGCGAGGTTCATGCCCGCGTTGACCGATCCCCCGATGTCGGCCTTGCCCTTGCCCCCCGATCCGATCGCGCCGAGCTGGAGCTTGCTGTTCGCCCCGAAGACGCGGGAGGGGACGATCTGGAATCCGAAAACGGCGGAAGCGGCGGCCGCCTGCGTGAAAGCGCGCCGGGTGGTGCGGGGAGTCTCGATCATGGACAGGAATCTTGGGGCAGTCCCCCGCGAATGTCCATCACGCGAGCGCGGTGTGGGGAGGAAATCTGACCGATGGGGTCAGAGCTTCTCGTAGGTGCCCTCGTCGCGCTTTTCGAGCACGGTGAAGCCCGCCTTCTTGGCATCGCTGACCGACAACGGCTTCGTGATCGTGGGCGACGTGACGCCCCGGGAGATCAGTTTCTTTACCGGGCTCTGACAAAGGGGACACTTCTCGAGCGGCGGGCGCGTGACCGGGCGCCGCAATTCGAACCCCCTTGCACAGATGCGGCAGGACACCTCGGGATCCTTCGCAATGTACTCGTAGAGCGGCATGTGATAGTGTGCCTCTCGTGGAATGGGCAGGCAAGGAGCAATAAAAAAGCGGAACCGATCATGGCTCCGCCTCGATCCACCCCTCTCGGGCGGAACATATCGTGCCCGGACCGGACTACCAACTCGACTTCGTCACGCCCGGGATCATCCCGTGGGAGGCCAGCTCGCGGAAGGCGATTCGCGACATCTTGAAGCGGCGCAGGTATCCGCGGCGCCGTCCCGTCACTTCGCACCGGTTCACGACACGAGTCGGACTCGCGTCACGCGGAAGCATGGTCAGGCCCTCGTAGTCCTTCTCCGCTTTCAGCTTTGCGCGCAATTTCGCGTATTTTGCGACCGTCCGCCGCTTGCGCTTATTTCGTTGAACCCATGCACTCTTCGCCATAGTGAGGCGGGCAATGTATCCGAAATGAGCGAAATTCAAGGAGAATTTCAACGTTTTGGCTCGCTCTACCGTCCCCTTCGCAGGCAAAGTCCCTTCGATGATGAGTACGCGGTCCCTTTCGTTCGCTCTTTTCCTGTGGTTCGTCACGATGTTCCCCGGCTCCGCCCTGTGCCAGGATGAGCCCGGTGGCGCCGAGGAGAAGGATTGGCTGGAATACTACTACCAGGAGCCCACGCCCGGTCGCTTCGTCGATCAGATGAAGAGTTGGGCCGAGGATGGAACCCTCGACAACGAGTATGCCGTCCCGGCCCTGATCGCCTTCATCAGCCAGGTGATCCGGCAGAACAAGGCGGAATTGGCGGGATGGTACGACAGTCTCGCGGGCCTGGATCCCAAGCACCGGCAGATCCTCCACACCGGCATGCTCTTCTCGCGGACGGAGGAGGCGGATGAACTGCTGCGAGAGCGCTACGGGGAGAGATACGACGAACAGAAGGAGGAAACACCGCGTATTCTCGAACTGCCGCTCGACAAGCGGTCGACGCTCGACATGCTGTGGGGTTTCTTTTACGCCACCGGCTCCGAGGGGGCGATTCGCCGGATCGTGTTGTGCATGCGCTTTGCCGAGGCGCCGGACGAATTGGAGGGTATCGACATCCCGGAAGGCTACCGCCCTCTCTACACCGAGTTGCCCTATGCGGCGGTGAACATGCTGATCGCGAATGGCATCCGCCACCCTCGCGTTTTCGAGATCTGCAAGAAGCTCTACCGCGAGGACGATTCGTTGATTCCCGTCGAGAAATTCCTGCTCTACGAAGTCCTCTCGGACCTCGACCCGGTGGAGTTTCCCCCGGAAGATTCTCCGCAGCCGGCGCGTGCCGCGCCGGAACCCGCGGGAGAGGAAGAGGATGAGGAAGAGTGAAGGGCTGATTCGCGCGGCGGATCTCGATCTTCGAACCGGTCCGGGGCCGGCTGCCTCAACGGACGACGCGGGCGCCGCCGCCACCCATCACTTTCTCCACTTCCTTGAGTGACGCCATCGTGGTGTCGCCGGGTGTCGTCATGGCGAGGGCACCATGCGCCGCGCCGTAGTTGACGGCTCGATCCGGATCGTTGTGGGCGAGGAATCCGTAGATCAGGCCGGAGGCGAAACTGTCTCCACCCCCGACGCGGTCGAGGATTTCCAGCGCGGGATAGGGCTTCGACTCAAAGAATGCGCCGTCGTGCCAGCAGATGGCCCCCCAGTCGTTCACGGTGGCGGTGTGGACCTCGCGCAACGTCGTCGCCGTCGCCTGGAAGTTGGGGAACTCCGTCACGGCGCGCTCGATCATTCTCTTGAAATTCGTCACGTCGATGCCCCGGATGTTCTCGTCGACGCCCTCGACCTCGAAGCCGAGGCAGGCGGTGAAGTCCTCCTCGTTCCCGATCATGACGTCCACGTATTTCGCGATCTCGCGATTCACTTCCCGCGCCTTCTCCTGGCCCCCGATCGCGTTCCAGAGCGAGGGCCGGTAGTTGAGATCGTAGCTCACGATCGTGCCGTGGCGTTTCGCGGCCTGGCAGGCTTCGATCGTGAGTTCGGCCGCGGTTTCGCTGAGCGCCGCGAAGATGCCGCCGGTGTGGAACCAGCGCGATCCGAGCGTCCCGAAGAGCTCGTCCCAGTCGACATCCCCCGGCTTCATCTGGCTCGCCGCGGAGTTGGCGCGATCGGGGCATCCGACGGCACCCCGGATGCCGAAACCCCGCTCGGTGAAGTTGAGACCGTTCCGCACCTCGCGGCCGATCCCGTCGTAGTCGCGCCACTGCACGAAGCTCGTATCGACGCCTCCCTGGAGAATGAAGTCCTCGACCAGTCGTCCGACAGGGTTGTCGGCGAAAGCGGTCACGACCGCGGACCTGAGGCCGAAACAGCGGCGCAGTCCGCGCGTCACGTTGTATTCTCCCCCGCCTTCCCAGGCGTGGAAGGTGCGCGAGGTGTGGACGCGGCTCTCGCCGGGATCGAGGCGGAGCATGATCTCGCCGAGCGACACGCAGTCGTAGGCGACGGAATCGGAAGGACGGATCGTCAGGGCCATGGGTGCAGGGATCGAGAGGTGAAAATGTGTCGAGCCGGGAATGAGAGGCGGGTGGGCCTACCACTTGTTCGCCTGGATGTAGTCGGGATCCTCGTTCAGGAAATTGATGAGATTGTGGGTGGCCCGCAGTGCCTGCCGGGCGACGCTTTCGAAGGTGCGCGAGGCGATGTGGCTGGTGACGATGCAGTTGGGTGCGGAGAGGAGCGGGTGCCCGTCCCGGGGAGGTTCCTCATCGAGGACGTCGGCTCCGTATCCCGCCACGTTTCCGTTTTCGAGAGCTTCGACGATGCTCGCCGTATCCACCAGTTCCCCGCGGGCGCAGTTGAGTATGATCACGTCGTCGCGCATCTCGGCGATCTTGTCACGGTTGATCATTCCTCGCGTGGTGTCGTCGAGAAAGCAGTGCAGGCTGACGACGTCGGCCCGGGTGAGAACCTCATCCATCGAATCGCACTTCTCCACCCCATGGGCGGACGCGAACTCGTCGTTCCAGTAGGGATCGAATGCGATGATCGGCATGCCGAAGGCGCGGGCGCGGATGGCGACTTCCTTTCCGATGCGGCCGAGACCGATGATTCCCATGGTCTTGCCGAGAATCTCGTGCCCGACCGGCTTCTTCCAGCCCGCCTGCCACAGGCCGTCACGGACATCCACCGCGTTCTGCTGGATCTTTTTCGAGAGGCCGAGGAGGAGGCCGAAGGTATGCTCGGCGACGGTCGTGTGGTTGACGCCCGGGGTGTTCAGGACCGCCAGTTTCTGCTCGGTGGCGAATGCGACATCGATCTTGTCGAGACCGATTCCGTATTTGCTGATCACCTTGAGCCGAGGCAGGGACTTCTCGATGACGGCACGGGTAATGGCATCGTCGCCGCAGAGAAAGGCATCGAAGTCTCCCGCGATGTCGAGCATCCGGGACTCCGGAAGGGGGCCTCGTTCGCGGATGATCTCGAAATCACAGGACTCCAGGAGCTCATGATGGGGGCCCGGGGTATCCTGGTAGCTGGTCGTGGAAAGCAAAATGCGGGTTGTCATCGGAACGGGCAACGGTTAGCGAATGGAGGGCAGGAAGACAACCCGCAATTTGGACGGGTCGCCTTTTCGCCCCGGATTCCATGCAGATCTCTCGAAAAGCGCACTATGCCCTGCGAGCCACGGTGATTCTCGCCGGTCTGCCCCCGGGCAAATCGATGCAGGCTCAGGAACTGGCGACGCAGGGTTCGATCCCGATCAAGTTTCTCGAGCAGATCCTGCTGGTGCTCAAGAGAGCGGGGATCCTGCAGAGCAAGCGGGGGGTGGGCGGTGGCTATCGTCTCGACAAGGAGGCGCGCCACATCAGGGTGGCCGATGTTCTCGAGGCGATCGACGGGGAACTGTGCCGGTTGGGCGATGAAACCGGTGTCCCTTCGTTTCCGGGATCGGACGGGCTCGGACGCTTCCTGCACCAGACCGAAGCGAGGGTCAACGCGCTGCTGGGTGAGACCACGATCGACGAGCTTCTCGATTCTGCGGACGGGGAGGCGATCCTGGGACACGGAATCTGACCGGGCAGCGACGACGCATCGGCCCGGCCGCATCAGGCGTTTCCTTTGCGCTTACGATCTCGGTTGCCGCGCCTTCTTGCGAAAGGCGGTCGGCGTCATGTGGTAGACCGCGCGGAAATTCTTGGTGAAATGGCTCTGGTCGTAGAAGCCGCACTCGATCGCGATCTCCCCGATGCCCGTGTCGGTCTCGACGAGGGCGCGCCGGGCGGATTGCAGACGGACTCGGCGAAGATACTGCGAGGGCGTCTGCTGGAAGAGGTCGCGGAAGCGACGTTCCAGCGTGCTCACCGACATGCCCGCCATCTCGGCGAGTCGCTCGATGCGGATGTCTTCCCCGTAGTTCTCCTGGAGATGGGCGAGAACCGGTGACAATTGGCGGTAGGGACCGAGTGCGGCACCGGCCCGCTCGAAGTCGCGCATGACCCCCACGATACCCGTCACCTCGCCCTCCCGGTCGATGAGGGGAACCTTGCTCGACAGGTACCAGCGCAGGGTGCCCTCGCCGTCGGGCACGAGCCAGACCTGTTCGATCAGCGGCTCGCGTGTCTTCATCACGAGCCGGTCTTCGTCACGATACCGGTCCGCGAGATGCGGGTCGAAGAGATCGTGATCGGTCGAGCCGATCAGGCTGCGCTCGCTCTCTCGGCCGAGTGCTTCGGCGAGGGCGCGATTCACGAAAACGAACCGCCCCTCCTCATCTTTCGCGAAGAGATAGATGCCCGGCACGAAGTGGAAGACGGCGAAGAGTTGTTCAGGTTCGGCCAGCCCGGCGAAGAAAGCGTCCTGGATCTTTTGCTTGTCCAACTCCATTTGAGTAACGCAACTGCGTATTCTGACGAAAATATACAATCCCTTGGGTTTTCCGTCCAAGCGATTCGCGGGTTTCGGACCGACCGTCCGCCATGTATCGACCGCTCGGCCTCTCTCTCGTTCTCTCGACCGCTTCACTCGCCGTGGCGGAGACGAAGCCTGTGGACGTCGATTTCTCGCGTGATATCAGACCGATCCTGAGCGATCGCTGTTTCAAGTGCCACGGATTCGACGATCAGACCCGGGAGGCAGATCTCGGGCTGCACACGTTCGAGGAGGCGACGCGGGATCTCGGTGGATACCGGGCGATCGTTCCCGGCGACCCCGGTGCCAGCGAGATCCTTTTTCGCATGACCTCCGATGACCCCGCCGAAGTCATGCCGCCGCCCGAGGCGAACAAGCCGCGGTTGTCGCAGGAGGAGCTCGTCACGTTGCGTGCCTGGATCGAGGCGGGAGCAGAGTTCGAGAAACACTGGGCCTTCGTTCCGCCTCGGAAGCCCCCGGTGCCCGATGCCGGGGCCGGCGTTCACCCCATCGACGCATTTGTCGGCCGGGGACTGGCGTCGAAGGGCCTGTCACCGAATCCCGAGGCGGATCCCTACACCCTGATCCGTCGTCTCTCGCTGGATCTGCGCGGGTTCCCCCCGACCGTCGAGGAGACCGATGCCTACCTGGACGCCCATGCCGTGAATCCCGGCCGCGCCTGGGCGGACCTGATCGATGCGTTCCTCGCTTCCACGGCGTACGGAGAGAAGTGGGCGCGCGAGTGGCTCGATCTGGCGCGCTACGCCGATACCAACGGCTATGAGAAGGATCGCGATCGCTCCATCTGGCCGTATCGCGATTGGGTCATCGATGCGCTCAACCGGAATCTTCCCTACGACCGCTTTTCGATCGAACAGCTCGCCGGCGACATGCTTCCGGATGCCACGCTCGACCAGATCGTGGCGACTGGATTTCACCGCAACACGATGCTGAACGAGGAAGGGGGAATCGATCCGCTCGAGTTTCGCTATCACGCCATGGTCGATCGCGTTGCGACGACGGGCACGGTCTGGATGGGGCTCACCACGGGCTGCGCCCAGTGTCACACCCACAAGTACGATCCGATCACCCACACGGACTACTTCGCTCTCATGGGGCTGCTCAACAATGCCGAGGAACCGGAGATCGAGATTCCGGATCCCGGTGTGACGGCCCGGAGGGAGGAGATCCAGCGGCAGATCGATGCGAAAATCGATGCGGCGGTGAAGACGATCGACGAAGGGGCCTACACCTCGTGGTTGAACAGCCTCGAGAGGCGATCGGCGGATTGGTTCGTGTTGGACCCGCTTTCCGTCGAGTGCGACAACCTGAAACTCGAGATCATCGAGGAGGATCGATCGATCTACGCCAGCGGCGACTTCACGAAGCGCGATGTCTACCGTCTGCGCTACCGGGTCGAGGCTCCGGACGGGAAACCGGTCACCGCCCTGCGATTGGAGGCGATTCCCGACGACCGGTTGCCGGCGCACGGACCGGGCGCGGCCTACTACGAGGGACGGAAGGGGGATTTCTTCCTCAGCGAACTGAAGGCGGCGGCCGATGGAAGACCGGTGGAGTTCTCGGGGGGAAGCGTGAACTTCGGGAAGATCGCGATCGGAAGTGGGGACGCGACGGCCGCCAACGTCTTCGACGGCGACGGATCGACCGGATGGTCCACGGCGACGAGGGAAGGGGAGCGTCACGAACTCGTGCTCGAGCTGGAGACCCCGGTGAAAGCCGGTGAACTGGAGGTGGAAATGCTCTTCGAGCGGCACTTTGTCGCCGCGCTGGGCCGTTTCCGGATTTCCGCAACGACGGACACCGGTGAGGTCGTTGCGAGGGAGCCCGCCATTCCCGACCCGGCCACGGCCTCCGACGCCGCGTTGCGACGCGCCTACGTCCGTTTCGGCGAGGAGCACGCCGAGGTGCGAAAGCAGATCGTCGCGCTGGAGAAGCGCAAGCCGACCTATCCCACCACCCTTGTGATGCGGGAACGGCCCGCCGACAATCCCCGCAAGACGCACCTTCACCACCGGGGGGAGTATCTCTCGCCGCGCGAAGAGGTGGCCCCCGCGGTTCCCGCCCTCTTCGAGCCGATACCGGATGGCGAACCCAAGAATCGTCTCGGACTGGCCCGGTGGCTCGTGAGCGAACGAAATCCCCTCGGTGCCCGCGTCGCGGTGAACCGGGCCTGGCGTTCGTTCTTCGGACGGGGCCTGGTCGACACGGAGGGAGACTTCGGCCTGCAGTCACCGCTTCCGAGTCATCCCGGGCTGCTCGATTGGCTCGCCGTCACCTTCGTCGAAACGGGATGGTCGACGAAGTATCTCTACCGCCTGATCGTCACGAGCGAGACTTATCGAAGGGACAGTGCGGTGACATCCGCGTTGACGGAGGCCGACCCGGACAATGTCTGGCTCGCTCGCGGTCCGCGGGTGCGTCTCAGCGGAGAGGCGATTCGGGATTCTGCCCTCCAGGCCAGCGGTCTCCTCACCCGGGAGGTTGGCGGTCCGAGCGTGTATCCTCCGCAGCCGGCGAGCGTGACGGACATGGCCTACGGGGCCTTCCGGTGGAAGACGTCCGGGGGCGCGGACCGGTACCGGCGCAGCCTCTATACGTTCGCCAAGCGGACCGCCCCCTTCGCGGCCTACCTTGCGTTCGATGGCCCGACCGGGGAGTTTTGCCTGCCTCGTCGCGACGTGAGCAACACCCCGCTGCAGGCTCTGACCCTGCTCAACGACGAGATGTATGGGGAGATGGCGAGTGCTCTCGCCGGCGGTGTCCTCGCGGAAAGGGGCGGAGAGGGACCACGAGCGGTGGCGTTGGAGTTGTTCCGGCGCGTTCTCACCCGTCATCCCGACGGTAGTGAAGTGACCGACCTCGTGCACTTCTACCAGCAGCAGCGTGCCAGATTCGCGAAAGGAGAACTCGACGCCGCCGCCTTCGCGGCGGACGACGCCGCTTCCGCTGACCATGCGGCATGGACGATGGTGGCGCGGGCTCTCCTCAATACCAGTGAAGCGATCACGAAGGGGTGAGGCCTGCCGCTCCTTCGTCCCGCCCGCGGCTGCGAGTTTTTCCCGGAAACCGACTCCATCGACAACCCTCTCCAATCTCCACGACATGATCGACACACTTCGCGACCGAACCCGTCGCCATTTCTTTCAGGACTGCGGCTTCGGCCTCGGCAAGATCGGACTGTCCGCCGCGCTGGCGGGAGGGTTCGGCAATCTCGTGCGTGCCGCCTCGAGTCCGACGGCGCCTTCTCCCACCCACTACGCACCCAAGGCGAAGCGCGTGATTTTTCTCTTCATGGCCGGAGGTCCGAGCCAACTGGAACTCTTCGACAACAAGCCGAAGCTCGGCGAGTTGAGCGGCAAGCCGATTCCCCCGTCGGTGATCGACGGTCAGCGCTATGCCTTCATCCAGCCCGATGCGGCGGTCTTGGCGCCCTGTTTCTCCTTTGCCCGGCACGGTCGGTCGGGGGCGGAGCTGTCCGACCGGCTTCCCCATCTCGCCCGCGTCGCCGACAAGATCGCGATCGTGCGCTCGATGCACACGACGCAATTCAATCACTCGCCGGCCCAGCTGTTCCTCAATACCGGGCATCCCGTTCCCGGGCGTCCCGCGATGGGTTCGTGGTTGAGCTACGGGATCGGCAGCGAGACCGAGAACCTGCCGTCGTTCGTCGTCTTGAAGAGCGGGGGCAATTTGAGCGGTGGTGCCGCGATGTGGGATGCGGCCTTCCTTCCGGGCAGCCATGCCGGGGTTCCGTTCCGGGAGTCGGGAGATCCGATTCTCCACACCTCGAATCCCGCTGGCATCGATGAAGAGGCCCAGCGGGACTCGCTCGACCTGATCCAGCGGCTGAACGCGCGGCGTTTCGACGCGATCGGCGATCCGGCCATTCGCACGCGCATCGATGCCTATGAAATGGCGTGGCGGATGCAATCCGCCGCACCCGAACTGATGGACCTGGAGTCCGAGGCCGGGCGAACCCTGGAGATGTATGGAGCGAATCCGGATGCCGGAAAGTCGTCCTTCGCCAACAATTGCCTTCTCGCCCGGCGTCTCGTGGAACGCGGGGTGCGTTTCGTCCAGATCTATCACTCCGGGTGGGATCACCACTCGCAGGTGGAGAGGGGCGTGAAGAGCCAGGCTGCTGCGACGGACCAGGCGTCGGCCGCCCTCGTTCAGGATCTCGAGGAGCGCGGTATGCTCGACGACACGCTGGTGGTATGGGGGGGAGAATTCGGACGCACCCCCATGGTCGAGGCGAGCGCGGCCCTGGGCCGGTCACTGGGGCGGGACCATCAT
>Ga0180430_10001463_pt1 | contig 22960 bp, 15 predicted proteins | sample SS_ome_9_FD_132999 | JGI IMG/M metagenome (GOLD analysis project Ga0180430, IMG submission 132999) | Hypersaline lake sediment archaeal communities from the Salton Sea, California, USA - SS_1_S_2 metaG | ecosystem: Environmental > Aquatic > Non-marine Saline and Alkaline > Hypersaline >... | reverse complement strand
GACCTGGGGAACGGGCGCTGGCGCAATGCCGGGGAAATACCGGGAAACGGTCTCGACGACGACGGCAACGGCTACGTCGACGACATCTGGGGCTGGGACTTCACCATTCCCGACGAAGCGGAAGGCAGCGGTGTGCCCCTTGACCTGCACGGGCACGGCACCAACGGGTACGGCATCATCTCCGCCGGCTTCGACAACGGGATCGGCATCCCGGGGCTGGCCTTCAACTGCCGAACCATGGTGGTCAAGGGGCTCGATGACCAGGGCGAGGGGAGCCTCTTCGACCTCACCCGGGCCATGGCCTACGCGGTGGACAACGGGGCCCGGGTGCTGTGCCTGGGCTGGGGCGCTGCCGGGCAGTCGGAGATCCTTCACCAGGCCGTTCGCGAAGCGGACGAGGCCGGCACGGTGATTGTCTGTGCAGCCGGGAACAGCGGGCTGCCGGTGTCCGGTATCATCCCTGCCGGCTACCCCGAGACCGTTGCCGTGGGCGCATCGCAGCAGGACGGCACGGTCTACGAATTGTCCAATGGCGGCCCGGGCCTGGATATCGTCGCGCCGGGCATCGACATCCTCACCACCAGGGCGGCCTACAGCGACCCTTCGGGGAGCGGGGAGCGTTTCGTGGGGGACGATTACTTTCGAGCCGACGGCACCAGCGTGGCCGCGCCCCACGCGGCCGGCGCTGCCGGGCTTTTGCTGGCCCGTGATGCGGGACTCGATCCTGACCAGGTGCGGACAGCGCTGCGCGCCACGGCCCTGCCCCTCGAAGACGGAAGGGTCGTGAGCGAGGCCGGCGGCTATGGCCTGCTGCAGGCCGGAGCACTTCTGGCCATCGAGGATCCGGTGGGTCTGCGCCTGTCCTCGCCGGCGCCGGGCAGTGTGCTTTTCGGCAATTTCCCCCTGGAGGCAGAGGGACGGATCACCTCTTCCGGCCCGGCCCTGTGGCGCCTGAGCTGGGGCGCCGGCGATTTCCCCCGGACCTTCACCACGTTTGCCGAGGCCAAGTCCCCGGCCCAGGGCGCCTTTTCGGTGTCCGCTTCCTTTCCCACCAGCGGCTTGAACCCGGGCCGCTACACCATCCGCCTCCAGGCCTGGCACCCATCCCGACTGCCGGTGTACGAGGAGCGGGTGACGCTGGTCATCGACAACAGCCGCGGCCTGCTCTCGGGACGGGTGACCTCGGCCGGCACCGGCCTGCCCCTGGCCGCGGTGGAGATGACCGCCTTCAAGGCCACGACCCTGGAAACGGCGGGCGTGGCCTTCACCTCCTCCTCCGGCAGCTACAGTTTCACCGGGGGGCTGCCGGCCGGCCCATACTACATTCGGGGCGGCAGCGGCTTCACCGATGTGATCCCCCAGTACTACGACGGCGTTTCGAGCATTGCTGGTGCCACGGCCGTGGACGTGGCCGCCGGCCAGGAGACCGAGGGCATCGACTTCGCCCTCTCCAGACGAGGGTCGATCAGCGGCACCGTCACCGACAGGGGCAGCGGCGTCCCGGTGGCCGGGGCCCTGGTCTCGATCTACTACCCGGCCGGCACGCTGATGCGCAGCACGATGACCGGGAGTAACGGCGAGTACCGTTTCACGAACCTGCTGGAGCAGCACTGGTTCATCGGCGCCGCGCACCCTGACGGGCGGTTCGTGCCGCGGTACTACCAGGATGCCGCCACCATCGACGGGGCCACCCCGGTGCACGTGGCGGACGACACCGAAACGGCGGGCATCGACCTCGCGCTCAAGCGCCACGGCGGCTCGATCCGCGGCACGGTACGCAGCAGCGCCGGGGCCTTGCCCATCGCAGGGGTTACCGTGGAGGCCGTGGCCCTCGACGGAACATTCCGTCGCACGGCAGCGAGCGCCGGCGATGGAGCGTATCTGCTGGACGATCTGCCCTCCGCCACCTGGCGGGTCGTGGCCTACGGCGTTACGGGCTACCGCCGGCAATACTATCCCGAGGCCGACAGCCCGCTCGAGGCCGGGCTGCTGGTGCTCACCGGCGATGAGCACCTCGAGGGCATCGACTTCTCGCTGCTCCCAGGCAGTTTCGTTGATATCACCGGGCAGAGCCCGGATCTGACCAGCGGATTCGGGTCGGCCGTCTACGGCCTGGTCTGGCGCGACCTCGACCGCGACGGGGACCCCGATCTCTTCGCCGCCCCGGCCAGCGGTCGCTGCCGTCTGCTGCGCAACGACGTGGACGCCGGGATGCTCTTCGATGACACACTGGCCGCCGGCGCCGCCGTCGCCGGCCTCAAGACGGCTGTTTCCGCCGCAGACCTTGACAACAACGGTTTTCCGGAAATCCATCTGCCCCGCTACGGGCCCTTCGGCACGACCTTTCCCGACGCGCTGCTGCAGGCCCCCGGGGCCGGCGGCGCCTACCGGGACGCGGCCGTGGACCTGGGGGTGACCAATCCGCCGGAGGGCATCGACAGCTGCTGGGCCGATTTCGACGGGAACGGCTTTGCCGATCTCTTCGTGGTCAACCTCTTCCAGCACGATGCGCTCTATTTCAACAGTGGTGACGGACAGTTCCGGGAACGCGCCGCCGAGTCCGGCGTCACCGGCGAGATCAACGAATCCTCGGGCGCTGCCGCCCCCTGCGACATGGACGGCGACGGCCTGGTGGACCTGCTGGTGGTCGTGGACGAATTTGCGGGGACCCAGCGGCACAACCACCTCTACCGCAACCTGGGTGACGGCCGTTTCGAGGATATAGCCGAGCCTGCCGGCCTGGGCACGATCAGGCGCTCCCTTTGCGCCGCCTGGGGCGATGCTGACAACGACGGCGATGCCGACCTCTTCATCGGCGGGGTGGAGTACGACACGCTGCTGCGCAACGACGGTGACGGCCGGTTCACCGACGTTACCCCGGGAAGCGGCATCCCCTCGCCGTCCACCGCTCGCGGCGCCTGCTGGTTGGACGCCGACCTGGACGGAAACCTCGACCTGTTCATCCTGCGCCCCGGCGATGCAGGGAACCGGATGCTGCTCGGTCAAGGCGACCTGACCTTCCACAACGTGTCCGTGGACAGCGGGCTGGAGACGGCCGGCAGCTGGTCGGCTTTCGCCTGGGCCGACCACGACCTGGACGGTGACCCGGACCTGGCCCTGGCCGACAGCAGCGGACGTCTGCGGCTGCTGCGCAATGACCTGGCCACGGGCCGATCGTGGATCGCCGTGGACCTCGATGGCCGGGCCGCCCCGCGCAGCGGTACGGGTGCCGTGGTTCGGGTGGACACCGGCCAGGGCACGATCACCCGGAGGGTCGGCGACCTCCACGCGCCGCGGAGCAGGGGAGACCGGCGCCTGCTCATCGGCCTCGGAACGGCTGGCGGCAGCGTCGACCTGGCGATCGAATGGCCCAGCGGCACGAGGCAGCGGGTGACCGACCTGCCGGTCAACACGATGGTGTCGGTGACCGAGGCCATTCCCGCGACATGGATTGTCACCGGCAGCGGACAGGTGGCGGTAAACCCGGCCCGGATTCGCTGCTACCTGCCCGCGGGCCGGGAAGTGTCCGCGGCGCGCGTGGTTCCCTTCGCCACCCGGCGCCATGGCGTCGGCGTGGCCTGCGCCGACATCGACGGCGACGGCAGTGACGAGATCCTGGCCGCGCCAGGCCCTTCGGTTTCCTATGCGCCCATGGTGCGCGCCTTCGCTCCGCTGGAAGGCCACCTGCCCGGAGGCACCTTCTTCGCCTTTGGCCACCGCGGCTACGGCACGGTGCTCGCGGGGGGCGACGTGGACAATGACGGCCGGGACGAACTGGCCGTGGCCCCGGGGCCCGGGCCTTCTTATGGAACCGTTGTGGCGTTTTATCGTTATGACGGTCAGGCGATGCAGTGGAACCGATGGGGCCCGCCGCCGTTCCTCGCCTATGGTCCAGCCATCGCCGGCGGCACCCGTCTTGCCCTGGGTGACCTCGATGGTGACGGTGGTGCAGAGCTGGTCACCGCCCCCGGGCCCCTGGCGGTGAACGGTGCGCACATCAGGGGATGGCGGGTGACCGGGGACGGGGCCGAACCGCTGCCCTGGCTCAACTTCCTCGCCTATGCCGCCGGGGTGGGGTACGGGGCTGAACTGGCCTGCGGTGACCTGGACGGAGACGGAAGGGACGAATTGGTCACCGCACCCGGGCCCGGACCGTCCAACGGCGGCCATCTCCGGGTGTGGCGCGCAAGCGGTGCCGGCGGGACACCGGCGCTGCTCGCCGAAGCGCTGGCCGCTGCGGCATCCGGGTACGGGGCCCGCATCGCCTGCGGAGACCTGGACGGCGACGGCCGGGACGAGCTGGTCACTGCCGCCGGGCCCGATGGCGGGGCCACTTCCCGGGTCCAGGCCTGGCGTCTCGAAGGGCGTGAGCTGGTGCGCATCGACGGGGCCGCCTTCCACGGCTGGCAGGAGATCGGTGGCGGCGCGGAGCTGGCCGTGGGAACGTTCGGGCGGTCGGTCCGCTGTCTTGTGCAGCGAGGGGGGGACGTGCTAGTCTCCCCGTCACGGAAACAACACCAGAGACAACGCAGGGGAGCGCAATGAGCCAGAGCGGTGTATCCAGAAGAAAAGCCTACATTTTCGCTTTCGCGGCACTGCTCCTGGTCAGCTTCACCGCGGCCACGTCCTACCTGGCCTACGACATCATCGCCCCCATCGCCCGCACGATCAAGCTTCCCGTGGAGCTGGGCGGGATGGGGCTCAGCGATACCCAGGTCAATTTCCTCTACAGCGTGTACAGCATTCCGGTCATCATCTTCGTGGTCTTCGGCGGATTGCTGGCCGACAAGCTGGGGGTGCGCCGCTCCGGCATCCTCTTCGCCGCGGTCTTCGCCCTGGGAACCGTGCTCACCGCGGTGAGCGACTACTACGTGATGCTGGCCGGACGTGTGCTGCTCGGTATCGGCGCCGAGTGCTTCTACGTGGTGATGAACAAGATCCTGGCCAAGTGGTTCAAGGACAAGATTCTGGCCACGGCCTTCGGCCTCAACCTCCTGCTCTGCCGGGCGGGGTCCTTCCTCGCACTGGCCTCCGGCGCCTGGCTCATGGAGGTGCTCGGCTCGTGGAAAATGACCCTCTGGGTCACCGCCGCCGTGTCCAGCATCACCGTGCTGGCCATGGTGATTTACCTCTTCCTCGACCGCTTCGGCGAGAAACAGTCCATGACCGCCATCGTCGAGGACGAGGAGGGGGAATTCAAACTGGGTGAAGCCCTGCGCCTGCCCCTGGCCTTCTGGGTCATCAGCGGGCTCTGCATGACCTACTATTCGGCGATCTTCCCCTTCATCGCCATCGCCCCGCGATTCTTCGTCGAGCGCTACGGGATGAGCGACATTGACGCCGGCGGTGCCACCAGCGTGATCATTTTCCTCTCCATGTGCACCACCTGGCTCTTCGGCCTGGTGGTGGACAAGATGGGGAAACGGGCCACCCTGCTCATCATCGGTTCGCTGATGATGCTGCCCTGCCACGCTTCGCTGGTGCTCACCGACGTGCCCCCGGTGATCCCCATGGTGGTCCTCGGCATTTCCTTCTCCCTGGTCCCGGCGGCCCTCTGGCCGGCCCTGCCGCTGATGGTCAAGGACGAACACATCGGCACGGCCTACGGCGTGATCGCCATGGTGCAGAACATCGGCCTTTTCCTCTTTCCCCTCCTGGCCGGAAAAATCAGGGATGTCTCCGGGAGCTACCACGGGGCCATGCTGATGTTCAGCGGCTGTGCACTGGCCGGGCTGCTGCTGGCCATCTGGCTCAAGGCCATCGAGATGAAGCAGGGTTCGTACCTCGATCGCCGGGCCTGATCCACTCGTTGACGCGCCCCTCTGCGATCAACTATAATCCATAGATTGACATTCAGTAGAGGTGTATATTTATCATATGTTTACGGAGGATGCTGTGGATTTCAACCTCACCGAAGACCACCTGATGATACGGGACATGGTCCGCGAGTTCGCGGAGAACGAGATCGCCCCGGTGATCATGGAGTTTGACGAGTCCCAGGATTTTCACTGGCCCATCGCCGAGAAACTGGCCGAGCTGGGCATGTTCGGCATCATCTTCGATGAGAACTATGGCGGGGCCGGGATGAGCTACATCCACTACGCGCTGATCCTCGAGGAGCTGGCCCGGGTGGACGGCTCGGTGGCCTTGACCATTGCCGCCCACAATTCGCTCTGCACAAATCACATCAATCTCTGCGGCACCGAAGAACAGAAGATGAAGTACCTGCCCAAGCTCTGCAGCGGGGAGCACATCGGCGCCTGGGGGCTCACCGAGCCCGGTTCCGGCAGTGATGCCGGCGGCATGCGCACCACGGCGGTCGAAGACGGTGACAGCTGGGTGCTCAACGGCACAAAAACCTTCATCACTCATGCCACTGTTGGCAAGGTCTCGGTGGTGCTGGCGGTGACCGACCCGGATGCCGGGAGCAAGATGTCGTCGGCCTTCATCATCGAGGCCGGCACCCCCGGTTTCAGCTACGCCGGCAAGGAGAACAAGCTGGGCATGCGCTCCAGCGACACGGCCCAGCTGGTGATGGAGGACTGCCGGATACCGAAGGAGAACCTGCTCGGCGTGCGGGGCCAGGGCTTTGTCGACGCGCTGAGGATTCTTGACGGTGGGCGGATCAGCATCGCTGCGCTGGGGGTGGGCCTGGCCCAGGGAGCGGTGGCCCACTCGATCAAGTACGCCAAGGAGCGCGAGCAGTTCGGCAAGCCCATCGGCAGGTTCCAGGCCATCCAATGGATGCTGGCCGACATGGCCACCGAGGCCGACGCGGCACGGCTGCTGACCCTCAAGGCGGCGCAGCTCAAAGATCAGGGCAAGGAAGTGAACAAGGAATCGGCCATGGCCAAGTACTACGCCGGGGAATGCAGCGTGCGCAACGCGGAAAAGGCGGTGCAGATCTTCGGCGGCTACGGCATGTCCAAGGACTACCCGGTGGAGAAGATCTACCGCGACTGCAAGCTCTGCACCATCGGCGAGGGCACGAGCGAGATCCAGAAGCTGGTCATCGCGCGGAAACTCTTCGCCTGAAGCACGTGAGGCTGGGAGGCACAGATGGTTCGCAAGATCGATCACATCGGCATCGCCGTGCCCTCCCTGGAGCAGGGCCTCGGGTTCTACCGGGCCCTGGGCCTGGAATGCACCGGCCGTGAAACGGTGGAGAGCCAGAAGGTGGAAGTGGCCTTCATCGAGGTGGGGGAGAGCCGCGTGGAGCTGCTCGAGCCCACGAGCCCCGAATCCCCCATCGCCCGCTTTCTCGAGAAGCGGGGCCAGGGGATTCACCACCTCTGCCTCCAGGTGCAGGACCTCGTGGAGCGCCTGGCGGCGCTGAAGGCGGCAGGCGTGAGACTGATCAACGAAACGCCGGTGGAAGGCGCCGGCGGCTGCAGGGTGGCCTTTGTCCACCCTGCTTCCACGGGCGGTGTGCTGGTGGAACTGAGCCAGCCCGATCCGGACGGGGGGCCTTGATGAGCGAACCACCGGTGACGATCGGCCCCGGCTCGCTGGTGATCCTCAACCTGCAGGGCCCGCGCGAGAAATACCTCGGCCTGCTGATCAAGCTCGACGGCCTCGGTGCGCAGGTGCGGGGCGTCGACCTCAACTCCTTTGATGATCTCCTGCGCCAGGTCGCCGCCGGAGCGGGCGGCAGCCCGATAGTGTCCACCATGTTTTTTCCCGCCGGTCGCATCGAGCGCATCCTCCTCGACGAGCCTGCCGGCGCCCTGCCGTCATGCGGCCAGCGGTTCCGCGACGGCACCGGGCTCGATCTGGCCACCGTTCTCGGAACCCGCTGAGGCTGAATTCTGGAGACCGACCGATGATCGATCGTGACGGGGCGCTGGCCCTGCTGGCAGAGAAAACAAACACCGACTGGCTGCTCAAGCACTGTCTCGCTTCCGAGGCAGTGATCCGCGCCATGGCCCGGAAACTTGGACGGGACGAGGAACTGTGGGGCCTCGTGGGGCTGCTCCACGACCTCGACTTCGACGAGACCAAGGAGCGCCCCGAGGTCCACGGCCTGCGCACCACCGAGTGGCTCGAATCGAGCGGCCTGCCCGCGGAGGCGCTGCAGGCGATCCGGGCGCACAACGCCGAATCGCTGGGCCTGGAACGTCGGACCGAGCTCGATTTCGCCCTCAGCTGCAGCGAGAGCATCACCGGGCTCATCGTGGCCGCGGCACTGGTCCGCCCGGACAGGAAGCTCGAGGGCGTGAAACCGAAGTCGGTTCGCAAGCGGCTGAAGGAAAAAGCTTTTGCCCGGGCCGTAAACAGGGACCAGATCCGCGAGTGCGAAAACGCCGGGGTGCCGCTGGAGGCGTTTATCCCCCTTGCCCTGGAGGCGATGAAGGGCATCAGCGACGAGCTGGGACTCTGAGATGAAGGACGCTCTCTACGAGAACGGTCTCCCACCGGGGTTCGGGGCTGCTGCGCCGAACGAACCGCGGGCGTTCGACCCCACGGCCGGACCCCGGGCCGGCAGCGGCGTGTACGTGGCGCCCAGCGCGGTGGTCACCGGTGACGTGGTGCTCGGCAGCGGGGCCAGCGTCTGGCACAATGCGGTGGTGCGGGGCGACATCGACGCCATCCGCCTCGGCACGGAGAGCAACGTCCAGGACGGGGCGGTGATCCATGTCACCGGCGGAACCTGGCCGGTGCACATCGGCGACCGGGTCAGCCTGGCCCACGGGGCCATGGTCCACGGCTGTGTGATCGAGGACGACTGCCTGATCGGCATCGGGGCCATGGTGCTCGACGGCGCCGTGGTCGGTCGGGGCTCTCTGGTGGCCGCCGGGTGCCTGGTACCCGAAGGGATGAAGGTGCCGCCGGGATCGCTGGTGGCCGGCATGCCGGGCAAGGTGCGTGGCGCGCTGGACGAAAAACAGAGGGAACTGGTGGCCCGGATCACCGTTCGTTACCGTGAACACACACTGAAGGCGCTGCGGGGCGAGATCTGACTCACGAACACCGCCGCCATCGGGGAAGAGGCAGATGGACCAAGAGAGGCAGACCAACGAAGGCACGACCATCGACGACCTGGGCGAACGCCGTCGCAGCCACACCTGCGGCGAGCTGACGGCCGACCTGGTTCAGCAGCCGGTGCAGCTCATGGGCTGGGTGGCCCGGCGGCGCGACCTGGGCTCCCTGGTCTTCATCGACCTGCGCGACCGCAGCGGCATCGTCCAGGTGGTCTTCGACAAGGACCGCGACGAGGAGATCTACGGCAGGGCCAAGCAACTCCGTCCCGAGTTCGTGGTTGGCGTGGGCGGGGAAGTGGCCCGCCGGGCCGCGGGGATGACCAACGCCGAGATGGCCACCGGCGAAATCGAGGTGGTGGCCGGCGAGCTGCGGCTGCTCAATGTCTCCCAGCCGCCGCCGATCCTGGTCCACAAGGAGGAGGACGAGTCGGACGAGCTGCGCATGCGCTACCGCTACATCGACCTCCGCCGGCAGCGGATGCTGAAGAACATGCTGCTCCGTGACGAAGTGACCTTCACCCTGCGCAAGCTGCTGCGGGACCAGGATTTCATCGAGGTGGAAACCCCCACGCTGACCAAGGCCACTCCCGAGGGGGCGCGAGACTTTCTCGTGCCCTCGAGGCTGCACGGCGGCCGGTTCTACGCCCTGCCGCAATCGCCGCAACTGTTCAAGCAGCTGCTGATGGTGGCCGGCATGGACCGCTACTACCAGGTGGTGAAGTGCTTCCGCGACGAGGACTTCCGCGCCGACCGCCAGCCCGAGTTCACCCAGCTGGACATCGAGATGTCCTTCATCACCCCGGACGAGCTGATCGGGATCATGGAAGGGGTGATGCGGGAGGTGTTCGCGCTGGTGGGCGTGAATGCCGAAACGCCCTTCCCGCGGCTGACCTGGGAAGAGGCCATGTCCCGCTACGGCAGCGACCGGCCGGACCTGCGCAACCCGCTGACGCTGGTCGACGTGTCGGAAACCGTGGCCGGTTCCGACTTCCGCCTCTTCAGCGAGACCGTAAAAAAGGGCGGTACCGTCGCCGCGCTGCCGGTACCCGGCGGGGCCGATACGTCCCGGGGCAAACTGGACAAGCTCACCGACCTGGCCAGGAAGCACGGCGCCGGCGGGCTGGTCTGGGTCAAGTGCAGCGAGGGCGGCGCCTTCGCCTCGCCGGTATTGAAATTCATCGGTGAGGATGGGGCAAAGGCGTTGGCCGAGGCCTGCGATTGCGGCGAGGGCGACTTGCTGCTGCTGGTGGCCGACAAGACCGCGGTGGCCCGGGCGGTACTGGGTGAACTGCGCACCGCCGTGGCCGTGGAGCGGGGCCTGGTGCAGGAGGGCGGTTTCGAGTTCCTCTGGGTCACCGATTTCCCCCTCTTCGAGTATGACGAGGAGGAGGGCCGGCACGTGGCCATTCACCACCCGTTCACCGCACCACTGCCCGACGACCTTCCCCTTCTGGAGTCGGTCCCGCTGGCCGTGCGCTCCCTGGCCTACGACCTGGTGGTCAACGGCAACGAGATCGGCGGCGGGTCGATCCGCATCCACCGTTCCGACGTGCAGGCCCGGGTCTTCGACTTGCTCGGTATCGGCGAGGAGGAGGCCCGGGAAAAGTTCGGCTTCCTGCTCGACGCGCTGCAGTACGGCGCGCCGCCCCACGGCGGCATCGCCCTGGGCCTGGACCGCCTGGTGATGGTCCTGGCCGGTGAGTCGTCGATCCGCGAGGTGATCCCGTTCCCCAAGACCACCAGCGGCACCTGCCCGCTCACCGGGGCCCCGGCCGGGGCCAACGCGGGCCAGCTGGCGGAGCTGGGACTGTCCGGGGGCCAGGGGTCGGAAAAGGAGTGATCCCGGGCCACGTTGACTCACTTTCGACCCCGTGCTAGGGTCGATTCGAGGTCGGATGGCGTATCGGCGCTGTCCGCCGTCAGAAACCCATGGCAAAGATACTCGTTTCCGAAGAAGGCATTTCCACACTGTTCGGCAGCTTCGATCGGAACCTCAGGTCGATCGAGGAAGCCTTCCGGGTCTCGATCTCCGCCCGCGGGGAAAACATTTTTGTCGAAGGTGACCCGGGGCAGGTGTCGAGAGTGGAAAGCCTGCTGCGTCAGCTTTCCGCACTGGTGCGCGACGGGTACCCCCTGAAACAGTCCGATTTCGAGACCGCGGTGCAGCTCGTGAGACGCGACCCCGACGCTTCGCTGAAGACCATGCTGGTGGATTCGCCCCTGCGGCCCACCGCCCGCAAAGTGGTACACCCCAAGAGCCCCAACCAGAAGCGCTACCTCGAGGCGATCCAGACCAACGACATGGTCTTCGGTATCGGCCCGGCGGGCACGGGCAAGACGTACCTCGCCATGGCCATGGCCGTGGCCCATCTCAACGGGAACCAGGTCTCCCGGATCGTGCTCACCCGTCCAGCCGTTGAAGCTGGAGAGCGGTTGGGCTACCTGCCGGGTACGCTTTCGGAGAAGATCGACCCCTACCTGCGCCCGCTCTATGATGCGCTGAACGACCTGATGGACATGGAACGGGGCCACCGGCTGCTCGAGCGGGGGGTGATTGAGATCGCTCCGCTGGCCTACATGCGCGGGAGGACGCTCAACGACAGCTTCCTCATCCTCGACGAGGCGCAGAACACCACCAGCGAGCAGATGAAGATGTTCCTCACCCGGCTCGGCTTCAACGCCAAGGCGGTGATCACCGGTGACATCACCCAGGTTGACCTGCCGCGGGGCAAGAGAAGCGGCCTGCTCGAGGCGCGGGACCTGATGCAGGGCATTGACGGCATCGGATTTATACACTTCGACGAATCGGACGTGGTGCGCCACTCGCTGGTGCAGAAGATCATTCTCGCCTACGAGGCGCACACGCCGCCCCCGGGCCAGGCGCCGGCACCAATCCGCAAGCCGCGCTCCAGCCTCAACGAGCGGCGGCGGCGATCGCGCGGGGCGGGGAACCGGCCGGGGCCGTACGGCAACGGGACAAACGACGAGTGAGTTCGCCGATGACCGACAAGCGCAGGAAAAGCCAGCACGGCGGTGCGGAAAAGACGAACCGGTCCGCCGAGCGCAGCCGCACTCGCGGGCGCCAGGCGCTCACCGCCAGGGCCCGGGCCTGGTTCCAGCGGATGGTGGAGCGGGGGGTCTCACTCGGCTCGCTCTGGATGCTGGTCTTCCTCATCGGCTGCCTGGGGCTGTTCTACCTGCACTACCGCCCGAGCCAGCCGGAATATGCGCTGGGCGAAGTGGCGCGGGACGACGTCCGCGCCCCGCGATCGTTCACCGTGCCCGATCCGGCGCTCACCGAACAGCACCGTGAAGAGGCGCGCCTGAACGTGCTGCCGGTCTACGACCTGGACAGCCGGGCACTGTCCAGTTTCGTTTCCCGTCTCGAAGGGTTCTTCGTCTCGGCCAGGGGTGTGATCTCGGCCCCGCTGACCATCACCGTTCCCGGCAATCCGCAGGGGCCAGCGAACGGCAGCGGCGCTGCGGGAGCGTCCGCCGGCGGCAAGCCGCCGCTCAACGAGGAACTGCTCAGCATCCTCGACGAGATTTCGCCCTTCATCATCGACGGCGCCACCCTGGCCCTGTTCTACGATTTTGATTTCGACGACCGGATGGTCAGTGCGGTCCATGCGCTGGGCAGTGCCGCGCTCGCCGAGCCCTTTGTCGAGGACCGCAGCAGCCTGCGCCGACGGGGCGGGGTGCGGGGTGTCAGCGCCATCGACGTGTTCACCGGAGGCGAGACGGTGATCGCCGATATCGACGGGATCGGCGACAGGACCGATCTGACGCGGCGGATGAGCGGGGTCGCGGCATCCCTCGAGGAACTGGCCGAGGACCAGCGACAGACACTGCTGCGATTCCTCGCCGGGGCCCTGCCGGCCCCGCTGACCTACAACCGCAACGAGACCCGCACAAGGCAGGAGATGGCGGCGGCGGCGATTCCCGAGGTGACCTACAGCATCCCACGGAACAAGATCATTGTCCGCGAGGGTGACCTGATCACGGAGAAGGTCCTGGCCCAGCTCCAGGCCATGCGGCTGGTGGACACCTTCCAGTGGGGCGGGCTCAACCTGCTCGGCATCTCGATCATTCTCGTGCTCGTGCTGGCGGCACTGCTCCGTTTCACCGACAGTCACGGCACCGAGCTGAGCCGCTTCCGGCACCTCGATTCACTGATCTTCATGGTGCTCACGCTCTCCCTGGCGCTCACCGGGTTGAGCATGTTCATCTTCGACGCCGTGGGGGGGAGCCTGAGCCGTTTCCCGTTCAACGAGAGCTCATCCTGGTATTACATGATCCCCTTTTCCTTCGGCGCCCTGCTGCTCAGCCTGATCACCAGCCGCCACCTGGCGATGATGTTCGCCGTGAGCTACAGCCTGCTCGCCGCGCTGCTGCTCGACGGCAGTTTTCCACTGGCGGCCTTCTCGCTGGCCGGCAGTTTCGTCGCCGTGTACGGCCCCATCGCCTACACCAGCCGCACGGCGCTGATGCGATCGGGGCTGCTGCTGGGCCTGGTCAACGCCCTGCTGGTGGTCACCCTGTCGCTGCTCATGCCCGACTTCAGCCCCTCGTCCCGGCTGCCCTTCGAGATGGCCTGCGCTTTTGCCGGCGGGGCCCTGGCCATCCTGCTCGTCTTCGTTTTCCTGCCCCTCTTCGAAACACTGTTCCACCTGGTGACCGACTTCCGGCTGCTCGAGCTGTCCAATCTCGACTCCCCGCTGCTTCGCGAACTGGCCCTGCGCGCCCCCGGCACCTACCACCACAGCGTCATCGTGGGGCACCTTGCCGAGGCGGCGGCCAAGGCCATCGGGGCCAACGCGCTGTTCGTGCGCGTGGCCTCCTACTACCACGACATCGGCAAGATGCTCAAACCCGAGTACTACATCGAGAACATCGGTTCGGCGGAGAACAAGCACGACAAGCTGGCCCCGCAGATGAGCTCCCTGATCCTCGTGGCCCACGTCAAGGAAGGGATGGAAATCGCGGGAAAACACAATATCGTGCCGGCGATCATCGACATCATCCCCCAGCACCACGGCACCCGGCTGATGTCGTTCTTCTACAACAAGGCGCTGGCCCAGGCCGGAGACGAGGATGCGACGGTGAACGAGATGAATTTCCGTTACCCCGGCCCGAAGCCCCAGTCGAACGAGGCGGCGGTGATCATGCTCGCCGACGCCGTGGAGGCCGCTTCGCGCACGCTCACCGACCCGTCACCCAGCCGCCTCAAGGGCCTGGTTCAAAAAATCGTCAGCACCATCGCCTTCGACGGGCAACTTGACAGCTGCAACCTCACGCTAAAGGACCTGGAAACCATCTCCGCCCAGTTCCTGCGCATCCTCGGCGGTATTTTTCACCAGCGGCTGGACTATCCCGGTTTCAATTTCCAGCCGATGACAGGAAAGAACGGCGGCGAGGGGGCCGCCCAGGGGAAGCAGGCCACAGGCACATGATCGAGGTCACCGTCAGCAATCAGCAGGATGATCACGAGGTGGACGAGCAGGCCGTGTCCCTTTATCTCGGCCGGGTGGCCGAGGCCGTGGGCTGCACCGCCGACGAACTGAGCGCGGCCTTTGTCGGCCCGGCGACGATCCGTGAGCTCAATCGCACCTTCCGCGGTATCGACCGCGTGACCGACGTGCTTTCCTTCGCCCTGGAGGAGGGGCCCGGGCCTGAGGGCCGGACCAATCTCGGCGACCTGGTGATCTGTGCCTCGCGGGCGGCGGAACAGGCCGCGGAGGCCGGCCACAGCCTGTGGACCGAGTACCGCGTGCTGCTGCTCCACGGGTTCCTGCACCTCATGGGCATGGACCATCCCGAGGGGGCCGACGGGCCGGAAACGTCGTCGATGGAGGCCGAGGAACAGCGTCTGCGGCGGCAGTTGATCGACCAATGAGGAGGGTAGGGTGACGATCCAGTTCGGTATCTGGCAGTGGGTCCTGGTGGCGTTCCTGCTGCTGGCCTGGCTCGCCTACAGCACGATCTGCGCTGCCTGGACAGGCGCCGGCTGGCGCATACGGCAGCGACAGATGCAGGAGGAGTTGGCCGCCCGGAACCCTCGCCTGGCGAGCATGGTGGCCGACGGCTACCGCGTGCAGCTCTCCCTGCGCCTGGCCCGACAGTTGCTGTTCCTCTCCGTGGCGGCACTGGTCTTTGTCGAACTGCGACCGTTGGAGGCGGACGCCGGCCGGTTGGCCCTGCTGCTCATCGCCGCCGCGGCCGTGGTTTTCGTCGTGGAATTCCTGCTCGCCAGGGGGCTGGCATCCGCCGGCGCCGACACCGTTTTCCGCCATTCGCTGTACCTCGTCAGGCCAGTCTACCTGGCGTTCATGCCCCTGACCTGGGTTCCCCTGCGCCTGCATCGGCTCTTTGCCCAGGAGGGCGGGGAGGACGACCAGCCCAGCGACGCCGAGGTGGAGGCCTTTATCGACGTGGGCGAGGAGGAGGGCATCCTCGAGGAGGATGAGAGCGAACTGCTGCGCAGCATCGTCGACTTCGGCGAGACGATGGTCAGCGAGGTGATGACCCCGCGCACCGACATGGTCTGCATCACCGAAGGCACCACCATCGCCGACCTGCGCGACCTGGTGGTAGAGGAACGGCACTCGCGTATCCCGGTCTACCGCGAGACGATGGACCAGGTGGTGGGCGTGGCGTACGCCCGGGACCTGCTCGAGGCCTGGCGCGAGGGCCGCGAGGACGAACCGCTGGGCGACCTGGTGCGGCCGCCGCTCTTCGTGCCCGAAACGAAAAAAATCGATGAACTGCTCAGGGAGTTCCAGGAAAACAGGGTGCAGGCGGCCATCGTGGTGGACGAATACGGCGGCACGGCCGGCATGGTGACCCTGGAGGACCTGCTGGAAGAGATCGTTGGCGAGATCCAGGACGAATACGACGAGGAGGAGCCGCTGCTCGTGGAGCAGGGGGACGGCTCCTGGCTCGCTGCGGCGATGCTCGATGTGGACGAATTCTTCGAGCTGTTCGCCCTGCCTGCGGCCAGCGCTGACTATGAGACCCTGGGTGGCCTGGTCATCGCCGAGCTGGGACACTTCCCCGAGGTGGGGGAGACCTTCGAGTACCATGATGTGACCATCGAAATCATCGAGGCCGACAACCGGAGAATCCACCGGCTGCGGCTCCGGCGAGGGGCCGCGGAGGGCGAATGATGACCGAGCCGAGGGACACAGAGCCCCGCTGCGGCGTGGTGAGTCTTGTCGGCCGGCCCAATGCCGGCAAATCCACGCTGATCAACAGACTGGTGGGGGAGAAGGTGGCCATCGTCACCCCTGCGCCCCAGACCACGCGGAACCGCATCCGCGGCATCCGCAACGTGGGGCCGCACCAATTGATCCTGCTCGACACCCCCGGCGTGCACAAGCCGCTCTACCGCATGAACCGCCAGATGATGGCCCTGGCCCTCGACGCCCTGGAGCACGTGGACCTGGTGCTGTTGCTGGTGGACGCCACGGCCAGTTTCGGCAAGGGTGACCAGTTCGTTGTCGAGACCCTGAAACAGCGCTGCAAGGCCCCGGTGGTGCTGGTGCTGAACAAGATCGACCTGCTGGACAAAGTCCGCCTGCTGCCCCTGATCGACGCCTACCGCGAACGCTACCCCTTCCAGGAGATCATCCCCCTTTCGGCGCTCACCGGAGAGAACGAGGAATTGCTGGTGGAGACCGCGGTGCTGGCCCTGCCCCCCGGCAAACCGCTCTATCCCGACGCGGAGATGTACACCGACCAGCCAGAGCGGCTGCTCGTCTCGGAAATCATCCGCGAAAAGGTGATCACCCACACCCGGGAGGAATTGCCCTACGTCACGGCGGTGGTGGTGGAAACCTTCGAGGAACCGGAACGGCAGGGCGGGGTGATCCGCATCGGCGCGGTGATCCTCGTCGAGCGCAAGTCCCAGCGGGGCATCGTGCTCGGCAAGGGCGGCTCGCTGCTGAAAAAGATCGGCACCGCGGCCCGCCACGAGGTGGAACAGATGCTGGGCGCCCGGGTCTTCCTCGAACTGCTGGTCAAGGTCAAGCCCGGCTGGCGGGAGGACGGCCGACTGCTGCACCAGCTGGGCATCGACCGGGACTGACCTGCCGCTTTTGCCTTTCCCTCCTGTTTTTTGCTACTATCTCTATCCCGTTCCAACGCCATTCCTCGAACGAGCAAGGTGCGACAATGCAGGGACGAAAGCGACAGGTGATGATCGACTCGCTGCGGCGGCTGATCCGGCGGGGTGCCCGGGGGCACATCCACAACCTGCTGGTCAAGGGACAGTTGCGCGCCGTCGACATCTTCGACCTGTTCAACCAGCTTGCCGCTTCCGAACGCCGGTTCGTGTTCACCATCCTCGTCGAGCGGGATAAGGAGCTGGCCGCCGAGGTGCTCAGCGAGATGCCGCCCACCGTGGGCGTGGAGCTGCTCTCCACCTTTACCGACGTGCAGATCGCCCACCTGCTGCAGGAATTGTCCCCGGACGACGCCACCGAGTACATCGCCGAGATGCCCGAGGAGACCCGGGCCCGGATTCTCGAGCTGATGCGCGACGAGGAAGCCCGGGATGTCCAGGACCTGCTGCAGCACGACGAGGAGACCGCCGGCCGCATCATGACCACCGAGTTCTTCGCCCTCGACGAAGACACGCTGGTCAAGGACGCCATCTCCTCGCTGCGCGACGCAGCGGAAACCGAAATGGTTTTCTACCTCTACGTGGTGGACCACCGCAATCACCTCATCGGGGTCTGTTCCCTGCGGCAACTGTTGCTCTCCAACCCCGAGCTGCCGCTGAAGCAGTTCATGCAGACCGACCTGATCAGCGCCACCACCGACACGGACCAGGAAGAGGTGGCCCGCATCGTCTCCCGCTACGACCTGCTGGCCATCCCGGTGACCGACGAGAACAACCGCTTGATGGGTGTGATCACCATCGACGACGTGGTGGACGTGATCAAGGAGGAGGCCACCGAGGACTTCTACAAGATGGCGGGAACCAGCGACGAGGAGATCCTGACCAAGTCGGTGTTCAAGAGCGCCCGCATCCGGCTGCCCTGGCTGCTGGCCAGCTTCTTCGGCGGCATCGTGGCCACGATGATCCTCTCCACGTTCGAGGGCACGCTTTCCAGCCTGGTCATCCTGACCTACTTCATCCCGATCATCATGGGCATGGGCGGCAACATCGGCAACCAGTCCTCGACGATCATCGTCCGCGGCCTGGCCACCGGGCGGGTGGAACTGAGCATGGTGGGCAAGGTGGCCTTCAAGGAGATCCGCATCGCCGTGGTGCTTGGGCTCTCCTACGGCCTGCTGCTCGGGGTGATCGCCTATTTCCTGGGCATGAAGGAACCGCTGCTGGCCAGCCCGCTGCTCTTCGGCATCGTCGTCGGCGTGGCCCTCTCCGCGTCGATGATCATCGCCGGCACCATCGGCTCCATCGTGCCGATGTCCCTGCAGAAGATGAACGTCGACCCGGCCGTGGCCGCCACCCCCTTCGTGGCCACCGCGGTGGACATCCTCGGCGTGCTCTGCTATCTCGGCATGGCCCGCTACCTGCTGCCAATGGTGCTGACCCTCAACGGGTAGGGGGGCTCGATCATGGCCCCGACCGGTGGAAAGAGCGAGGCGGTGGTCCTGCGGACCTACGACCTGCGCGAGCGAGATCTCATCGCCGTTCTGCTCACCCGCGCCTCGGGGAAGCTTCGTGCCGTGGCCCGGGGGGCCCGGGGCGGCCGCCTGCGTCGCTTTGGCGGTGTCTTCCTGCCGGCCACGGTCGTCAACCTCGACTGGTTCGACAACCGTCGCGGTGAACTGGTAAGAGTGGACGAGTGCACCATCGTCCGCTCCTACTTCGAGGATGCGTCCGGCGACCTCTCCCTCTCCCTGACCCATTCATGTCTGCTCGAGCTGGCCGACGGGTTCACCGAGGCCCAGGACCCCAACGATGACCTCTACCGGCTGCTGCGGCTCTGTCTTGAGCGATCCTGCACGGCAGGGGAGGGGCTTTCCGCCGTTCGCCGTTACTTCGAATTCTGGCTGCTGCGGCTTTCCGGACTCTTCCCCGACGACGACGGCTGCGAAAATTGCGGCGCCGGCCTGCGCGGAAACGGCGATATCTGGCTCCACCCGGACCGTGGCTTCTGTTGTGCCCCATGCCGCGATTCCATTCCCGGAGGCTACCGCATGGACGGCGTGATGATGGAACGGCTGCGTCTCTTTTCCGGGGCCGGCCTGGACCGGGTGCTCGAGGCAACGGACGACGAGATGGTGAAACTCGATGCGCGTCTCGAAAAGCCCCTGCTCGGTTGCCTGCGCCACCACCTGGGCCGCGAGATCCGCTCGGTTCACGCCATCTCGGCGTTGAACGCCACCGAAAAACGATAATTTAACCAAATCGGCATTGCATCGCCCGCTGTTTGTAGTAGAATGCCGTTTCGCTCGCGTCAAGTTAGCAAACGGTAACATCAGCGGCGCACCGTGTGCGCACGACATCCGATCACGTTTCGAGGAGCCTCGAGGATCATGACCACTGCCAAATATGTCTACTACTTCGGTGACGGCCAGGCCGAAGGCAAGGCCGAGATGAAGAACCTGCTGGGCGGCAAGGGCGCCAACCTGGCCGAAATGACCAACCTCGGCATCCCGGTGCCCCCGGGATTCACCATCACCACCGAGGCCTGCATTCACTTTCTGAACAACCGCGAGGCGTTCCCCGAGGGTCTCGAGCAGCAGGTGCTGGACAACCTGGTGCTGGTGGAGCGCTCGATGGGCAAGAAATTCGGCGACGAGGGCGATCCGCTGCTCGTCTCCTGCCGTTCCGGCGCCCGGGCCTCCATGCCGGGGATGATGGACACCGTGCTCAATATCGGGCTTACCGAGAAGACCCTGGTGGGCATGGCGGAGAAGACCGGCAACAAGCGCTTCGTCCTCGACTGCTACCGCCGCCTGATCCACATGTACGGCGACGTGGTGATGGGCGTTGACGGGGAGCACTTCGAGGAGATCCTGACCAAGCTCAAGGAGCGGGCCGGTGTCGAAGTGGACAACGAGCTCAACGAGGACCAGCTGCAGGAGCTCTGCACCCGCTACAAGGCCTGCGTCAAGCAGCAGGCCAACCAGCCCTTCCCCGACGACCCCCACGAGCAGCTGTGGGGCGCCGTCCGCGCCGTGTTCTCCTCCTGGAACGTGCCCCGGGCGGTGACCTACCGGCGCCTCAACCGCCTGCCCGACGACTGGGGCACCGCGGTGAACGTGCAGACCATGGTCTTCGGCAACATGGGCGATGACTGTGCCACCGGCGTGGCCTTCACCCGCGATCCGGCCACCGGCGAGAAGGTCTTCTTCGGCGAATTCCTCGTCAACGCCCAGGGTGAGGACGTGGTGGCCGGCATCCGCACCCCCCAGCCGATCAATATCTCGCAAAAGCGTGATGACTCGCTGCGTTCCCTGGAAGAGGAAATGCCCGACGTCTACAAGGAGCTGGAGCAGACCTACCTGCAGCTGGAGAACCACTACAAGGAGATGCAGGATCTCGAGTTCACCATCCAGAACAAGAAGCTCTACCTGCTGCAGACCCGCACCGGAAAGCGCACCGGCTTCGCCGCCGTGCGTATCGCGGTGGACATGGTGGACGAGGGCCTGATCGACCAGCGAGAGGCCCTGCTGCGCATGGACCCCGAACAGCTGGTGCAGTTCCTCGCCCCGGTGTTCGAGGCCTCGGCGAAAAAGGAGGCGGTGGATGGCGGCAAGATGCTGGCCCGGGGACTCAACGCCGGTCCCGGCGCGGCCTGCGGCCAGGTGGCCTTCACCGCCGAGCGCGCCGTGGAGATGGCGGAGAACGAGAACAAGAAGGTGATCCTCGTGCGCCACGAGACCTCCCCCGAGGACATCGCCGGCATGAGCGCCGCCGAGGGCATCCTCACGGCCAAGGGCGGCATGACGTCCCACGCGGCGGTGGTGGCCCGGGGCATGGGCAAGAGCTGCGTGGCCGGCTGCGGCGCGCTGAACATCGACTACGGCGCCAGCCAGTTCACCGTGGGCGACGTGGTGGTCAAGGAAGGCGACTTTCTCTCCATCGACGGCACCACCGGCGAAGTGTTGCTGGGCGAAGTGCCCACCCGGCCCTCGGAGGTGATCCAGGTGCTGGCCGAAAAGAGCATGGCCCTCGAGGACTCCCCGGTCTGCCAGCGTTTTATCAAGCTGATGAATTGGGCCGACGACGTGCGGCGGATGAAGGTGCGCACCAACGCCGACACCCCACACGACTCGGAAGTGGCCCGGGCCTTCGGCGCCCAGGGCATCGGCCTGACCCGCACCGAGCACATGTTCTTCGGTGAAGACCGGATCAAGGCCATGCGCGAGATGATCCTCGCCGACAACACCCCCGACCGGGAAAAGGCCCTGGAGAAGCTGCTGCCGATCCAGCGCGAGGACTTCGTCGGCATCCTGCGGGCGATGCACGACCTGCCGGTGACCATCCGGCTGCTCGACCCGCCGCTGCACGAGTTCCTGCCCCACGAGCTGAAGGCCCAGGAAGAAATCGCCAACGAACTGGGCGTCCCGGCCGAGAAGATCGCCCACCGGGTGCACCAGCTCTCCGAGTCCAACCCCATGCTGGGCCATCGGGGCTGCCGGCTGGGCATCACCTATCCCGAGATCTACCTCATGCAGGTGCGGGCGATCATGGAAGCCGCCTGCTACCTGGTCAAGGAAGAGAAGATCGATGTCTTCCCCGAGATCATGATCCCGCTCATCGGCACCGCCGCCGAGTTCAACGTGATCCGCGACCAGGCCGAGGAAGTGGTGCAGCAGGTCTTCGCCGAGACCGGCGTGGAGTCGCCGTATCTCATCGGCACGATGATCGAAATCCCGCGGGCCGCGCTCACCGCCGACGAGGTGGCGGAGAAGGCCCAGTTCTTCTCCTTCGGCACCAACGACCTGACCCAGATGGCCTTCGGCTACAGCCGTGACGACGCCGGCGTCTTCCTTCCCGAGTACGTGGAGAAGAAGGTGCTGCCCGACGACCCGTTCCAGACCCTCGACGTTGCCGGCGTGGGCCAGCTGGTGGAGATGGGCGTGGTCAAGGGCCGGGCCACCCGGCCGGACCTCAAGGTGGGCATCTGCGGCGAGCACGGCGGTGATCCGCGATCGGTCTACTTCTGCCACAAGGTCGGGCTGGACTACGTCAGCTGCTCTCCGTACCGGGTGCCCGTGGCCCGCCTGGCCGCGGCCATTGCCACGCTGAACGACTGACGGTCCCCGTCATCACCGGCGACTGGCGATCTCATGATCGTGTTCGAAGAACGGGCAGGTCCTCAGGGGCCTGCCCGTTTTATCTTGTACTGGGGACGGCCGCGAGTTCTTGGGGAGTGATTCGGTAGATCAGATAAGACCCGCGCAGGATGCCCACCGGGCGGAAATTCTCGCGAAGCCAGCTGAACTGTTTCTCGCGGAAAACGCCGGTCACGAGGTTGACCCGCACCACGAGGTGGCCGGCCACCGGTTCCCGGGGATTGAGGATGGCTTCCGGGTGATCATCGAGATAGCGGCGGCAGTGCCACCGGTCCTGCCCCCATTCGAGGTTCGAGTCCGCCAGCAGCCGCCAGGCGTTGCGCTTCGGGCCGGCCAGTTCGCCGGTGTAGGAGATGTAATCGGGGAAAGCGGCCAGCGAAGAGATGGCCGTGCCCAGGAGCAGCGCGGCGATGCCGGTTTTCAGCGCACGGGACAACGGCATGGAGGAGCGCAACAGGCCGCCGGCCCAGAGAAAGAGCAGGGGCAGGACGGGCAGCATGTAGCGAATGCCGATCTGCACCGTGGAAAAGAGACTGTAGAAGAGAAAGATAGCGGCGGCTGGCGCCAGCAGGAACGGCGCCAGGCCGTCCCGCAGCCGACGGAAGGCGCGCAGGGAAAGGATGCCGATGGTGCCCAGCGGTGTCTTCAACAGCCAGACCACGATGAAGTAGTACCACCAGCCATTATCGCTCAGCCGCCCG
>Ga0180430_10001462_pt1 | contig 22969 bp, 20 predicted proteins | sample SS_ome_9_FD_132999 | JGI IMG/M metagenome (GOLD analysis project Ga0180430, IMG submission 132999) | Hypersaline lake sediment archaeal communities from the Salton Sea, California, USA - SS_1_S_2 metaG | ecosystem: Environmental > Aquatic > Non-marine Saline and Alkaline > Hypersaline >... | reverse complement strand
AATTCCCACCCAGTAGCCGCGATTTTTATCGCTGACGAAAAAAGCAATAACATGAACGCCAGAATTTTCGTTCGTACTGACGTACAGAGTTGTTATTAACTGGCTGCCCATGTCAGAGGAGCTTAAGGGTTCTGTTAGGATGCCTTGAAAATTGAAAAATCAAATCAGTGGATTGAGTATAATATTACTGCTTCGAATTTCAATTGGGTGCGTATTTTTTTTTGTAATAATCAAACCTGGCTCCCGGAGGGAATTTGAAGGACATGTTAGAATAAGCATAACTGGTGCAGTATAAAGAAGGCTGCATTTTAAGAAAAAGAACTCCTCGTGTGAAAAGAATACATCCATGAGGATGTGCTTCTGTTCCAGTTGATGCAGTTCATAAACAGGGAGATTACCAGGTGGCTCAGTATTCAATATTATTCGCGGATGGAGATGCCAATACAGTGCATTACTTTTCTGGAATGCTAAAAGCGAATGGATTTAATGTTGCCAGTACAACATCAGGGGTCGAAGCTCAGAGTTTGTATAAAAGCCTTTCTCCTGATCTGGTAGTCACGGATACGGTTCTTACAGAATTGGATGGAATTACCTTGCTGGAAGAACTGAAGGATTTTGATCCTTCTGCCAGGGTGATTATCACTACGGACATTGCAGATAAGGATATGATCACCCGGGCTTTCCGGATGGGTGTTCTTGATGTTATTGAAAAACCTATTGATCCAGAATCATTAATCTCCAAGATCCGGGACCTGCTAGCAAGGGAGGATCAGGCACTGGAAGGTAATTTGCAGATGATGAGTTTGGCGAGTATTATTCAGATCAACTGTGAAGAACGCAATCAAGCGCAGTTGGTTCTAAATCATCTTGGAAAGAGCGGTAATGTTTTCTTCAATAATGGGGAAATAGTCCATGCCGAAGCGGGTGAACTGGTTGGAGATGAAGCAATCTATTCTCTTTTGGGTTGGGAAGGCGGCACCTTTAAATTGAAAATGGGTGTTAGCCCGGGATTGATCACAATTGACAAGAATTGGTCAGGCTTGCTGTTGGAAGGTATGAGAAGGATAGATGAGTCAACAGCGGACTGGAGCTCGGAGTGGGAAGAAGTTCCAACCCAGATTGAAGACGAAAATGGCAACCAACTTCAAGAAAAGATAGTTAAGGGGATCAGCACAAACCGGGATGTGATCAGCGCAGTCATGGCATCGAATACTGGCATGCTGCTTGCCCAGGAGAATAGCAGTGATCCTGCAGCTGATATCTCCCTGGGGGGGATATTGGTGGATACGGCGGAGAATATTAGTGGTTATCTTGATGGTGGGGATCTGGTTAGGATTGTAATAACAGGATCAGAAAAACGGTTCTATTGCCAAAGATATAAAGATGATTTGTTGTATTTATCCCTGACAAATCGGTCTTCAGCAGAAACCGTTTCCAAGTCTGTTAACACGATTTATAAACGCTATGAGGCAGACTGATCGGGTGAGGTCGAGATGATATTTCCAAAAAGAGATTCGGTTTATCAAAATCTAAACACATCGTTCACTAATTTTGGAGAACTGCTGGTGGATTTGAAGGAAAATACCTTCACTGGTATTGTTCAGGTCAGTTATTGGGAATATGAAGGGATCCTGTTGCTGGATAACGGGAATATCATTAATGCTGTTGAGGATATCAATGGCACTATCGTATCAGGCCAGACAGCAGTTAAAAAAGTCACAGATAAAGCCAGAGAAAAAGATGGCGCGATCAGTGTTTATTCTCAAAAGGGGGAAATGATCACCATGCTGGCCAGTGTGGCCAAGAGTGAGATCGTTTATGAAAACCTGAGCACAGATTTTACCAGTCTTGATGCTCTGATTTCCAAGCTTCAGAATGAGGACCATACCGGGTTTATTGAAATAGCTTTCACAGGGAATGATCAGAAAGGATATATTTTCCTTTTGGATGGCCGTGTAATCGAAGTTCTTCTGATAGTGCGGGGAAAAGAAATCTCCGGGTCAACAGTAATTACCAGGATACTGGAACTCACCTCAACTGCAGGTGCTGTTTTCAGCGTCTATCGAGCGGCCGTCGAGGAAGCTTTATCTGAAAGTGAGATTATCAAGGTAAGTTTCAATCTTCCTCAGCTTCTTGAGGTTTGGGGGGCTGTGATCCAGGCAGTAGAATCGTCAGCAGATTCAATCCTCGGACAAAATGAATTCCTTAACAACTTCAAGGACACATTAATTGATAAAGCAGACCAATATCCCTTCCTGGATCCATTTGCGGCAAAATTTCACTATGGAGATGGGATAGTGAGTTACACAGGAGAAGTGCAAAAGAATTTCAGCCAGGCTGTTGGTGAATGTTTGTGGGCAACCATCGAATTATTAGCTGAAAGAGCCGCACTCAGTGATAAAGACCTTTTCAGCTCGGTAGAATCTGCCCTGGATGACGTCAAAACAAACTATCAGCAGCTCATAGACAGGTTCAACTTCGCTGGTTTACTGCCGGAATTATTTGGATAAATGGCTCAATTATGAAAGATGGTTTGAGAGAAATCAATGAATTGGTCGGTGTTTGGGGCAGTCTGATCTGTAATAGTCAGGGAGAGATTTTCCAGGGCAATACGCCACCTGGGATAAATAAACCTGCCCTGGAAAATATTAATCGCAACCTGATCGGTATGTTCACATCTTCAGCCGAATCGATGAAAGGGATGTCAGAGGCAGTGCTCCATTATTCCGAAAAAGCAGTATTTATTCTGGCTCTTAAACAAGTATTCCTGGTTGTAATTTGTACACCCAGTATTGATATTTCTTTATTGCGCATGACGATCAATATTGTTATCAGCCGCTGGGATAGCGATCCGAGGATTCAGAAAACATTTAAGAAGGCATTTTTCGAAAGGATATAACCCAAGCTTTGTCATTTCCTTAAGGGAGATGGCCAGTAATTATTAATAGGTTTTAGGAGATTGATTATGGCAGAAGGATTAAGAGGCAATCTTAAACAACTCCCGCTTCTGGATATTATCAGAATGCTCAGTTCAGGAAATCGATCTGGCCGTTTGGAGATCACCCAGACTGGAAAATCAGGAGAGATCTTTTTGGATCGGGGCAGTATCATCCATGCTGCTGTTGGCACCCAGATTGGCGAAAAAGGGGTTTATACACTGATGGGTTGGCTGGAAGGGGAGTTCATATTTACACCGGAGGTTGCATCACCAGATCACTCCATAGATATTGCGACAGAGCAGCTCCTTCTGGAAGCATCTCGCCAGGCAGAACAATGGAAGGATATAAAAGAGGTCATTTCCTCAACAGAAGCTGTTTTCAATATCTCTCCTTCAGGATCAACCAGTACGGTGAGTCTGAAACCATTGGAATGGCAGGTTTTGGCTCAGGTGAACGGACAGCGTTCGGTGGTAGAGATCGGTGAAATCCTTGGTTTACATGAGTTTGAAGTAGCCCGGATCGTTTACAGTCTGACCACAGCAGGGTTGATGCAGGAAGTCACCGATGCAAAAACCATTTTCCGGGATATTGTGGATGAGGCGTTTTTTGAAAAATTAACCGCGTCCTTCAATGAGGTTATGGGCCCAATCGGCCCCGTGATCATTGAAGATGAGATTAAACTATTGGGTGAGGACCGCAATGCTTTCCCCCAGGATAAAGTATCAGAACTGGTCGAAAGGATCAGCCTGGAAATCACGGATAATGTTAAAAGAGCACAATTTCAAAAGGAAATGGTATCCATTTTGAGAGGATAATGGTCGCAGAATTCTAAGGATTTGGGTTTGAGTAACCTGGTTCGGATCAGCCCGGAGGAGTATCGAAAATGACTCTGAGAAACGTAAGGAATTATATTATTGCTGTAGGTGTTATCACGTTATTGATGATCGCCACAATCTTTTTTAGCAATACGACATTGCGGAACGCGGTGGAGGTTGTCAGGGATTTGACGACACTGCAGGAAGTTGTGTTATCGATCGATCAGATCGACTTGGCCATGGAGGAAGAGCGAATCGCGATTGGTCAATTCCAGTTGAGTGGAGATAATGAGCTGTTGACTAGAATTGATGCTGCCCAAAGCAAATATGATGAAAATTGGGCGGTTATTCTCGAAAAAAGAGGCCTGGAACAAGCTGAGCTATTGGCAGATATTGAAGATAGCAGAACTGTTTATGTTGAACTGCTGGATGATGTCATTACTTCTTATCAGGCCAATCCCTCTAATAATGATTCTTCTGAGGAATTATCAGAAGCAATTACATACTATCTTCAATATCTCGATCCAAAATTTTCCACTTTTTCGGAACCTGAGATTAGATCATACACGGAACAGGTGGAGGTTGAAGAACTGCTGGCGACAAACCTGGAAAACTTCACTAGTTTCGTGACAGTCGCTGGGGTCATTATGAGTGGGATAGCGATCATCATGTCTGGATTGACAGTGTTTAACACCAACAAAATGCTAAACGCGATCCAAAAAATTGTAAACGCAGCCAATTCAATCAGCCGTGGTGATCTGGATGTGCCAATTGACGTTGAACAAGGTGGTGAAATTGGAGATATGGCTCAGGCCATTGAACGAATGCGCACCAGTCTTAAAGCCGCTATAGAACGGCTCAGACGCTAGACAGCTGCTAAATCCAGACAGAGATAATTGCCGACCGGGCATAAGACCTGTTATGGATATGCAAGGAAGAGAGGAACAACATTATGAACCAAGGTTTGCATGTACCCGAAGAGCTGTTGAACAAGATCGAGTATATTTTGACTCATCTGGCTGAAAAAGCTCATACGGACAGCATTGTTCTGGCAGATATCAGCGGCCAGGTTATCTCAATTAATGGCATCATGGATGAGGGTACACCAGATGTGGTGGCAGCCCTTGCGGCAGGAGATGTGGCCGCGATGGCGGAATTATCCAAACGCATCGGAGAGAGTGACCCCCATGGATCATTTTTCCACGAAGGCGAATCAAAGAGTATTTATCTGCATAATATTGCGGGTAGTTTTATTTTGATCGTCATCTACAGGGCAGAAACGCCCATTGGCTTGGTCCGCCTCTTTGCAAAACGTGCAGTAGAGCAGCTGATGCCTATCACAGAGGAATTTGAAGAGATCGTAGGCCCTCCATCTTCATATTCGCCGCAGGATTTTAACAAGAGTATTACTCAGGAATTGGAGGATACCTTCCTGGAAGATTAATGGTTCACAGCTATCTATGTTTATTAATTGGAAATTACGAGAAATCAATTTAAAGATCGTGTATTATGGCCCCTCATTGAGTGGAAAAACCTCTTCACTGGAGTATATCCATTCCCGGACCCACCCAGAACGTAGAGGTGAATTGATCTCCCTGAAAACAAGGGAAGATCGTACTCTGTATTTTGATTATATGCAGTTTCAAATGGGTGAGATCAGCGGCCTGAAGCCCCGATTCAATATATATACTGTGCCCGGACAGGTTTACTACCGCGGCACCCGCAAATTGGTATTGAAAGGTGTAGATGGTATTGTTTTTGTGGCAGATTCACAAATCCACCGCCTGGATGAAAACCTGGAGGCCATCAAAGATCTCTATGAAGACCTGGAAGAGCTTGGTTTTGTGGCCAGGGAAGTCCCCTTGGTTCTGCAGTGCAATAAACGGGACCTGCCGTCAATCGTGCCTGTCCCATCTCTGAAACAACATTTAGGACTGAACGGGGTACCCACCTATGAAAGTGTCGCTGTGGATGGCGTCGGGGTACTGGATGGTTTGAAGTCCATTGTGAACAGTGTGGTAACCAAAGCAAGAAGTAAAATCAACCCAAGTCCTACCTAGGAGAACCAAGTGACTGAAAAAGTTACCCAGTATGGGGGAGAAGAACCACTTGCGCTTGATGAGATCCTGCAGGAAATGAACTCTGATGGGGGCTTTATCCGCTCTGTATTAGCTACATCAGATGGGTTTTCGATTGCCTCAGCTCCTTCAACACCAGATCATGAATTGGCAAGCGCGATGATTGCATTGCTGCAGCAGGTAAGTGTAGAAACACAGGATAATCTGGGTCTGGCTCCTGTAGATGAAGTAACCATCCGAACTGAAGAACACAGTTATCTTGTCTGCCGGACGATCCCTGCCGGGGAAGAAAAATTGTCATTATGTGCGATCGTTCCACCGGGGCGGGCTTACCGCCGGGTGACCAATCGAGCGTTGAGAAGGATTCTCCAGGTCATAGAAGAATAAACTGCTTAACCCCCTGTGATAATGAAAAAGCGGCCAGGAAATATTCCTGACCGCTTTTATTTTTTCTTTATCTCTCAGCATTTTTTGTCTAGGGGAGATAACCGTCTGTGAGGTCGAAAGTGTCCACGATCCTCTCCAGAGCATCCCAATCAAAATCTGAATTCATCTGAACCTGAACCAATACCAGGTACGCGGTTGGAGTAGCGATAGGCCGCGCTCCGACTACAACTACGTCCGCGTTCCTGCCGCAATTCCAGTAATCAAAAGCGCCTTCAAAGACCGGGTCAACGTAGGTATCCCGGCCTTCCCAGCTGCAGTTTTCCTCATACATCCACTTGATTCCATCCAGTAGCTGGATATAACCTCCGATAGCTCCCCAATCTTCTGAGGCGGAGAAGCGGACACCGGAATAATCATAGTAATTCATGAATCCTTCCAGGTCTGGAGCTGCTATAACATCTGCGGCTTCAAAATACAGGTCTCCCCAGTAGTCTGACCAAAGCCCACCATCAATCTGATTCCAATCCCAGGGAACATCCACGATCAGGGCTCCAAAGTCATCTGTGATTGACATAAAGCCATCATCATATTCCTCGACGATATTTGGGGAAGAAAATTGCCCGGGGTTGTTGATTGGATCATCAGTGTCAGATGCGTTAGCATTATTTGTGTTATTGGTGTTAGCGGAGGCACTGTATGAGCCTGAAACTGACAAGGCTCGGCCGTTGAATTGGCCTTCCAGGATCTCATCCGTATCAAAACGGATGACTTCCATGCTCAGCGTGTTTTCATCACCTTGGGTCCGCAGAATATCACAATATGTTGCCATGCTGCCATCCTCGGCCAGATATAAGCCTTCCAGTTCAGTGACAAGGTCCCCGGGTTTGATCCCGGCATCATCAGCAGCAGAGCCGGATTTGACCGAGGAAACCCATACTCCTGTCAGGGAACCATCTTCATTTGATACAGCATATGCGTTAATGCCCAGGGAATCAACATCATCACCCTCTTTGAATTTCTCAATGATCGGTAAAGTTGTGTCCCGACCAATAGCAAAGAACTGCCCGGCTTCGGCATAGGAGGCATAATTGACGCCTACGATTTGACCATCGCTGGTGACCAGAGGGCCGCCAGAATTTCCAGGGTTGATGGTGGCGTCATGTTCGATCACTTGATTGACTGAAGCCCAACTGGATTCTCCATCCGCCTTCTCTTTGGAAACGATACCTTTGGTGAGTGTGAATTCTGGATCACCGAGTGGGAATCCAGCGGCATAGATTTCCAGACCTACGGTAATGGGGTCGGGATACCATTCCAGGTAGGGAAAGCCATCTCCATCAATATCGATCAGGGCAAGATCAGAGCACTCTGAAACAGCAAGGATCTGTGCGTTATAGGAGGTGGAAATATCTCCGCCAACCCAAACTTCTAATAAAGCTGCACCAGTAACAACGTGGTTGTTGGTAATTGCCAAACCGGAAGGATCGATAATGAATCCAGAACCACGGCCGGCTCCGATGTATTCACCATCTGGATCAACGAAGGTTCCCTGGGCTTCAATTTGGATTACTGCGCTTTTAACATCTGCCAGAGAGGTGACCAGTGATGAATGATCTGCTTCTTCAGCAGGTTCGTCTTCAACAACCTCAGCCACTGCAGGTTCTGTGTCTGCTGGAGCTGGTGCTTCAGCACTGGGGCCAGAACAAGAGATCAGGGCTAGAGCTATAAATACCCCCAAGATAGTGCCAAAAATCTGTTTTGATTTCATCTTCATTTCCTTTGATATGAAATTGAATAAGAACGGCCGATCAGGAAACTGATCATTATTCCATATAAATTGCATACTATTTGGAACAACCTAAACTATAACGTAGTTTGAGGGATTTTTCCTGGTCATTTTCTTATCAATTTTGTTATTGATTATTGATACTTATTGGTACGAAATATCGAATCATCTCTTTTAGAATATTAACCTGACCTCGATCTGGATTTCAGATTAAACCAAATATGATATAAATACTGACACATAGTGATGTGGGGGAAAAATTCGAAATCCAGATTTTTGTCATTTTTTTATCAGGTTGGGAGGACGGGATGACTGAAGGAAAATTCGAACAGATCAAGAAATTATTAAGTAGTCCGAAAACTGAAGACATTCATCAAGGTTTGGTGTTGATCAGGGAGGGTTTACCCACCATCAGCGAGGAATCAGCCCATACTCTATTTGAGATGATCTCGGCCTTATTTTATATCGATCTATTGGATCATCCTGAACATGCATATGTGCTGGATGAGGCTGTTGGTCTGGTAGCGGATTTTGGTGACTTTGTGATTCCAATCCTTCTCAACAACCTTGATGCAGGTGATATGAAAGCTCAACTAACGATAGGGCATGCTTTTGGACGGGTTGGAGAACCTGCTCTGGAACCTTTGCTAGAATCATTCAAGTGTGAAGAGAGCGAAGAATGCCGAATCTTCCTGGTTTATGCCATGGGAAAGATCCACTCACCCCGGGTTATCGAAGCTTTTGAACAGGTCCTGCTGGCTGCAAAATCAGAAAACTTGGAACTGCGTGATACGGCCATCCGAGCGCTGGGCAATTTTGTTGAGTTCGTGGAACCGGCAGATCTACCAGTTGAATTCAAGAATGAATTATTGGAAGTGATCCGGGTCAATTTGGGTGATTCCAGTGCAGGAGTACGCTCCAAAGCCATTCGCAGCTATGGAAAACTTGCTCGCTTTGGACATCTCACCAAAGAAGAACGCCAGAAATGCAAGGAGACCTGTGAGCTTCTGCTTGGTGTGGACGATCAATATGATTGGGATCGTGCGTATATCGTTCGCAAAGAGGCTCAGGAAGCCTTGGATTGCCTTGAGGGATGCGAGGACGAGTAAGGTTAATAAAGTAAGTAGCTATTCCCAGGGGCGACGCAGCGCGTCGCCCTCTTCTATTTCACTATCATTGAGAAGCACCCTTAAGCCCAAGTGTAGGTCATTCGCGATCTTAAGTGAGATTGTGTTATATCCGTGGAAAATTCCCGGAAGTACTAACCTGTCATTGCAAGGCGGGAGCACAGCGACCAACAGCCTGCCCTGAACTAAGCTGAAGGGAAGCAATCGCAGGTAAATTGATCTGGAAAGCTACAGGATTTACGGATTAAAAACAGGGGGATTATTCCCTGTAACTAGAGTGAATTATCGACACATGCTGTGAGGTGAAGTAAAGATTGCTTCGTTGGGATTCTTCGAATCCCTTCTCGCAATGACAATAGCAACCTTATCCCTGATTAGTTCAACCACAGAACCTGGTAAGGTTCTAGTCGTAGTTTTCCAGGGGGGTACTCCGCACCGCTGAGGAGATCTGTCCACATGGGGGATTTCAAAAGAGTTGGTTCAATATCAATAGCAGTCTCAACTTCACTGATATTGATCAAACATAATACTTTTTCACGCTGATCTTCTGCTGTGCGAAGCAGGGCAAAAACTTCGCTCCCCAGATCGAGAATTTTCTGCGACGCAAGAGGATTAAAAGCTGGGTGCTCCATTCGTACGGAAAGATAATGAGAATAGGACTTGAATACCTGCGCTGCGCGCGTACATGGATCAGATAATTTTTCCTCAAGAACAGCAACATTGAATTTTTCGCGGTTGATCGATCTGGCGCGGTTTGTTTTTTCTACTTCTGTCTGGCTGTTGGGTGCGCCAAACAAGCTGTGGACATATATGGCAGGAACTCCCGCCAGGGATAACATAATGGACTGGGAGGCCATAAACTTTTTTACACCCAGATCTAATGAAGTTTTATCTGGATTGTTGATCATATCGTAGAGGGTGATGTTCAACTCATACACGCTCTGGCTGCCATCTGGGTTGGTCTTATATGATACCTGACCGCCATGTGCTATTGTTTGATCGACTAACCCCTGGATCTCTTCCGCGGTTAATAATCCCTCAGCAGGGCGCACACCGATCCCATCATGAGAAGCGATGAAGTTGAGGAATGCAGCCGACTTGAAAGGAAGGACAAGCGATCCAGCCCAGGAGGTCAATGCAGATGAATCCCCTGTCCGAAATGTATGCAAGACTAATGGCGCCAGTGGGAACTGATAGACCATTTGGGCTTCATCACCCTGATTGTGCTTTCTATCTTTTCCTTCCAATTTCTGGCCGAAGTAGCTGACATTTTCTTCATGCGGGACGTTCGTTTCCGTAATAAGGATCACTCCCGGGGCAACCAGATCCAAAACTGCCCGTATCAATTTGATGACTTGATGGGTTTGTGGGAGATGGATACAGGAAGTGCCGATTTCTTTCCAAAGGTAGGCGATTGCGTCGAGGCGGATGAGACTGGCGCCTTGTTTTATGTAGAATAACAGAACGTCCAATATGTTCAGAAGCACATCAGGATTGGCGTAATTGAGATCGATCTGGTCCGCGCTGAAAGTTGTCCAGACATGTGCCTCGCCAGCCGCGGTCTCTACAGCTGTCAGCAGGGGATGGGCTCTTGGTCTTGTCACCTGGGTAAGATCCACTTCCGGATCCACTTCCAGGAAATAATCCCGGAAGGGTTCCTGACCCTGGAGATACTTCTGGAACCAATCACTTTCGCGGGATATATGGTTGATGACTGCATCCAACATCAAATTACAGCATCCTCGCAGCTCCTGGAGATCCTCCCAGGAACCCATCTCGGAAATTACCTGCTTGTAATCGATCACTGAAAACCCATCATCTGAGGAATAGGGAAAGAAGGGCAGCAAGTGAATGGCTGAGATCTTATCCTTGAGATATTTGCCTATGAAATCTGAAAGAGATTTGAAATGGGGCTGATCCTGGACCTGGAATTGATCTGCATAAGTGATCAGCAGCGCATCGAGCGTTTTCAGAGTCTCAAGAGGAGATATGCCTGTTCCAATCCCCTGATATTGATCCAAGAGTTCCGTTAAACGATCCCAGGTTGACAGCGCGGTCTTATCTCCGTACAATGCTGTCAAATGTTCTATGATCCTGTCTTCCATCCTTCTCTTTCTCATGCTGGTTTCTCGTTAAATATCAAATAATGGTGTCAAATAGCATTTTAAGGCTTCCAGGGAGTAATGGTCGAGCCCTATTTTGAAGTTGTGCTCAACAACCTGCTCGCGTTTCATAGGATCTGTCAGGAGGATCACTGCCTCATCGGCTGCCTTCTCAATGACAGATTCTTCTACCCTTGCTAACCCATCCTCGTCATAGTCTCTGATCTGATCACCCAGGGAGATCACCTGGAAACCCTTGTCTTTGATATCCTTCTTATAGACAGGGTATTCATAAAGTAATAATGGCAGCTTAGCCTTAACTGCTTCGAGAAATTGATTTCCCCATCCTTCCCACAGGCTGGGATAGGTGACCAGATCAGCCATGGTGTAGGTATCCCAGAGAGAATAGACCTTCTGGTCATCTTTCATAGAACGGTCTGCATCCACCAGGTCCTCAATATAGAGGATCTCAACATTACCGTTCTGTGCTTTTTGGGATAACAGGTTTTTATAACCCCCCGTGGCATCATCTCGCGCATAGCCGGCCAGGACCAGGACGATTCGGCTTTCTTCAGAGAACTTCCTGCCGTCATACAGTCCTTTTTCCTGGATGATTTTCCGGCGATGAGGGGTGTTCAGTTCTTTGGCAAAATCAATAGCCAGCTCTATGCCCTTGCGGGAGACGATCCGCGTGGCTTGAAGCAGTACAAGATCATTTTCCGCAAGGCCGATCCTCTCTCGAAGATCATTATTGTAGGCATCCTTTTCCCAGGCCGGTGTGGCAAAATCAAAGACGTTGGGAACAACCGCAGATTGAATGCCCTTGCGTTCCAGAAGTTCAGCTTGAGCCAGGCTGTTGATGACAGAATGTTTTATCTCCGGATCATGTGGCGGCAAGTACTTGTCAGTTAACTCCACAGCACCGGCGCAGGTCAAACTGAAACCTTCCCTGCGCTCCCAGTAGAAATCATGGTTATGAGCCACAGCAGGTAGTCCTAGTTCCTGGCGGACGATCTCCAGAGCTGGCGCAACTGCAGGATTTGCCGCTACACACCAGACATTCTCAGCCAGGATCAGGTCGATCTTATTCTCTTTGATCACTTCTTTGAATTGGACGGTGATCACCTCTGTCATTCGGAGGAGTTCTTCCTTATATCCGTCAGCGTCAAAATCCGACAGGCGTGAAAAAGTGTTTTGGTTGAGGCGTTTGCTTTCCGGAAGATGGTGGAACATTTCTTTGATCAATATTCCCTGAGCAGTGCCCAGATCGCCTCCAATGAGATGCACAGTATGCCCCATTCCTTCCAGGATCAGCTTCCATTTCTCAATTTCAAGGGAAACGCCATCCGTGCCACCAACCTGATAATGAAAGATACCGATATTTTTCTCGGATGTCATGCTATTTTGCTCCAAATGATTGAATTTCTTTCATGGGAACGGCTGCCACGCCGATCGCGGTGTCCGCTCCGCCATAGTAAACATAAAGGTGAGTACCAATGATCACCTGGCCGCAGCTGAATACCACATTGGGTACATAACCATTGACCTCCCAGTCCAGCTCAGGTTCCAGGATGGTTTCAGCCTGGCGCGCAAGCACCCGGGTCGGGTCATCTCGGTCCAGCAGGGCAATGCCCAGGCTGTATTTGCGGGGGCTGCCGCCAACGCCGTGATAGATCATCACCCAACCCTGATCAGTCTTAAATGGAGGTCCGGCCAGACCGATCTTATCTCCTTCCCAATCTGAACCTTCAATAGGATTCATAATGATTTGATGATCCTTCCAATCTGTGAGGTTCTCTGAAAAAGCCGCCCAGATATCCGGGGCCCGGCGGTGGAACATCATATATCGTCCATCAACCTTTTCAGGGAGTAGGGCGGCATCTTTATTCGGTTCATCCAGTATTACGCCCTGGCGCTCCCAGTGGATCAAGTTGGTGGACGTTGCCAGGCAGATGCGGTAATCTCCATCAAACCGACCGCCGTAACCGGTATACAGCATATAGAATTTTCCATCCATCCAGGTAATGCGGGGATCTTCCGGCCCGCGGAGTTCCTGGGGGACATCATTGATCAGGATCGGATCTCCCAAGCGCTCAAAATGGATCCCGTCGCCGCTAACCGCGTAACCCAGGCTGTTGATATATTTGCCCTGGGAACCGTTGGAAGTGATATCCGTTGCCCGGTAGACCAGGTGGACCAGGTCATTGTGGAGTACTGCCGCGGTATTGAATACTGCAGCTGCCTCCCAGGGATGATTGGAATCTGGTGCGAGAACAGGGGTTTCAGAAAGTCGTTCTAATTTTATCAAGCTGTTTTACTCCGTAATAAGGCGCCATGATTTTAATAATCGCCAGGTCAGTGTATCCCACCAGGGGCCAGACCAGTCTTTCGAAAAGACCTCCAGGAAATGGAAAGTATCCGCCAGGAAAGATCCCTTGAGATCTGGTCCATCTTTCATCCATGCAAAAACATCATCATAGATCTCATTTGGTATATCGCGGAATGAAAAAGTGATATGAGGGTGGAATTCCCGACCCAGGTCATGGCCTTTGAAATCACAATCGTCTGCAATATAGGGGCGGGTCAGTTCAACAACTCTTTCCCTGAACTCCAGAAAAGGGCTGTTCGGTTTTCCATCCCTGGTCATCAGGCTGAGTCCAAATCCGATTGGATCAACCCGGAGGTCTTCCACACTGACGGGAATCGCTGGCTGGGTCTTGAAGAACTGCCCCAACTCTTCCTGGAGCTGGATGGCGGGTTTATCGTTCTTCTTGAAGAACCCCTTGACTGTGCAGTGGACAGGGAAACGATCCGCAGCGGCAAAGCCGAACTGCTTTCGCAGCATGTAATGTACTTCGGACACGCCCTTGGAGAGCTTGTAAGGCGGGATCAAATAAATGGCATATCGTGAATCTGTCATAAGTATTATTTCACTCCGGAATCACCCGGAGAGTGATAATCTGATAGGGTTTGTACTTTCCAGCGATTAACTTATCTTCTACAGCAAGTTTCTCTTGATCCTCTTCCAGGATATTGGTTCGCCAGGCTTCCTTGATGGGGAATCCCATTTTCAGGTTGAATGAACCTCTCGAACGCCGAGTTTCGTAAAGCCGAAAGATCAGTCCATTCCCATCCTGAGCCCTTTTTACTGTTTCGATTACCAGGTTGGATGAGTCTATCGAGGCCAGGCTGAAAGAATCCATTTTGGGTTCGATATTGTTTTTCCCCTCCCAGAACAGGAGCGGATCATTCAGTATGTAAGCCTCCCTGATTGTACCTTCCCCCAATGATCGAGCGTGGGGGAACAGGCTGTACTTAAACGTATGTTCTCCCAGGTCTGCTTCCGGGTCAGGAGCGGTTGTGCCTCGCAGCAAGGTCAATCGCATGGTATTGCCGTGGATATCATGCCCGTATTTGCAGTCATTGATCAGGCTGACGCCGTAATCGCCCTCGCTGAGATCGACCCATTTCTGGGCTGCAGTTTCAAATCGAGCCCAATCCCAGCTGGTATTTTGATGAGTAGGCCGCTCTACATTGCCCCACTGGATCTCATAGGTTGCAGTAGGAGACAGAACATCCACCGGGAAGGCGGTTTTCAGCAGGATCTTCCTCTCGCGCCAGTCGATCCAGGTATCAAAATCCAGCCGGGAGCTGTTATAGTCCAGGGAAATCCTTTGCGTGTAAGGGCTGGAAAGGATCTGGCGTTTGATCTCCAGGGTGGCTCGCAGGGGACCGGTCTCGAGGATTGTGATCGAGGTGGCGGGCTCAGCCAACCAGCTTTTGTCATCGTAAAAGACATCAATATCCCAAGCGTCCCAGTTCAGCGGGCGGTCTTCAAAGGCGATCCACTGATTGGCAGAGGATCCCGGCGGAAGGATCTCGCGTTCAGCTTCTTTGTCGAGGATGTGAACTATGTCGCCAGCCGAATTGAATTCAACCCGCAGGTATTCATTTTCGAGTAGATCCTTTCTGCATACGAGACTGCCTGGTTCCTCGTTGTTGACTTGCGCAGGGTACGCGTTAATGCTGTATGAGGGTAGGCTGCCGCTGTTTATCCATCCCTCATCAATGAGAATTGGTTCATCTCTTGTAAAAGAGGTGGGATTGACCAGTATCCGGGAACCAAATTCTTTTTCTAAATTTTCAAAGGCAGATTGCTTGACCTGGTTGACGATCTCTTCAATTTCCTGGTACTGTTGGAGGGATTCCTGATATACCGGAGCGATCGAACTACCGGGCAGAATATCATGGAATTGATTCAGGCAGACCAGCTTCCAGGCTCGCTCAAATTCCTGATGAGGATACTCATAAGCTGGATCGAATAGGGAGGCTGCAGCCGCTATGAATTCGGCATCGTGCAGGGCAAACTCCATTTTCCGGTTTGCTCGCTTATTCCTGGCCTGGGTAGTATAAGTCCCTCGGTGGAATTCCAGATAAAGCTCGCCATTCCAGACCGGGAGATCCTCGCTTACAGCCTCCAACTCATGGTAGAAATCGACCACTCGGCCGGATCTGGTCCGTGGAGCGGATGGGAATTCCTCCAATTCGAGGATATTCTCGACCATTTCCCGGGTCGGCCCTCCTCCGCCGTCACCCCATCCATAGGACATCAGGAGCGGCAAGTTCTTCCCTGGAGGAGCGTCGTCTTTGTTTTGAAAGTTCAGCCAGGTTCCCAGGATCTGTCCCGGGGAGGCGTCGGAATTATAGGTGGAGGCGTGCACGCTTTCTGGGTTTTTTGTTGTGCTGAAATGAGTTAAAACTTTGGTGCCATCCAGCCCCTGCCACCAGAATGAGTCGAAAGGCAGGCGGTTGTACTGGCTCCAGCCGATCTTGATGGTGAAAAAATATTCCAACCCGGCTTCTTTGATCAGCTGGGGTAGGTTCCAGGCGTAACCAAAAACATCCGGCAGCCACAGTACTGGAGACTCTGCTTCGGGATCGAAGTGCTTTATGAAGAACTCCCGTCCCAGGGTGAACTGCCTGACCAGCGATTCTCCGCCAGAAATATTACAGTCTGCTTCCACCCACATGCCGCCAATTGGTTCCCAGCGGCCCTCTTTTACACGCTCTTTGATCTCATGGAACATCTCGGGATCATCTTCGATCAGGTAGTCGTACAGCTGGGGTTGGCTCTGTGTAAAAATGAAAGATGGGAACTGCTCCATTAGTCGCAGGACATTAGTAAAAGAGCGGCGAGATTTCTGACGGGTTTGTCCAAGGGTCCAGAGCCAGGCAACATCAATGTGAGCATGACCCACGGCAGTGAGGTCTACATTCAGTGCGCTACCTGCGTGCTTTATACCTTCAATCAGTTTTTTATGAGCATCAGGTATTGAGCTGTAGAAATCATCACCAACAGGAAGTCGTAGATCAACAATTTTGAATGCCTCGTCGAGAGCAGTTATTAATTGATAATAGGCCGGGTTTTGATGGTCGAGATGTTTTGCAATCCCTGCAGTCACCCGGGCAGTCGCCAGGAAGGAGCGTGTTTCAGGGTGAACTTGAACTACTTCACAGAAACCCATCTTGAGTCTATTGCTCATATCACCAACGGTAGCTCCGCCAATGCCGCTCCAACCGATCAGGGTCAAAGTATGTTCTTTGCCGTCACGATATTCATCGGGTAGATGAATTTCGTGATGATGCCGGTCGCAGGATGTATATTGTTTTCCATCGATATACACCAGGGCTTCGGGATGGGAAAAATCGCCTGCTGTACCAATTGGCAAATAGAGAGCTGCAGGGTTGGTTTCGCTCCAACCGGACGGGACGATGAATTTTGATTTAAGAGCGAAATCTTTTCGGGGAGTGATCCAGTAGCTACCAGGGGGGACTTCTATCCAATCTGAATTTTGACCAGCTATTTCATCCTGGTGTAGTCCAGGTCGATCCAGCTCCCTGCACAAAAAAGGAGGGATTGGTTTTCGCTGCTGATAAACCAGTCCCTCGATTTCTGCTAGACGGTGACTGATCTTTTCCAGTGTAAAGCGGATCTGATGGCGCATAGCTTCTCAAATTATTCCGTCTGGATCTATACCTGTATAAATCAGTCGTTGATCGCCAGGGTCGAATCTGGATCAAAGAAGCGCATTGTAGCCTGCTTGAAGTCGAGGTAAACATTCGACCCGGCTGCGATCTTTGGTGCGGCAGGCGCAACAGCTTTGATGATGTTGTCATCCAGTTGGATGGCAACGACTTGATGGGAACCCTGGGGTTCAGACACAAGACAGCTGGCGGAAAGGGCGGCTTTGGCCTCGTCGACCAGGAGGATATTCTCTGGCCGGATTCCGAGGATAAGATGATCCTTATTGTAGCCGTTTAAGTACTTGGCCATCTCTGGTTCTAGCTTGAGATTGAGGTGTGGGTTCACGAGATGGGTGCCGTCAGATTCCTTTTGGATGCTGACATCGAAGAAATTGGTTGGTGGAGTGCCGATGAAATCAGCCACAAATATCGTGCGGCTGCGGTGATAGACATCATCCGGCGAGCCAACTTGAATGACCTCTCCATCTTTCATGATCACGATCCGGTCCGCCATGCTCATGGCTTCTGATTGGTCGTGAGTCACAAAGACAGTAGTTGCTCCAGCCTTGTCGTGAATGGCCTTAAGTTCGGTGCGCATGGAAACTCGCAATTTTGCATCCAGGTTTGAGAGCGGTTCGTCCATTAAGAAGATATCAGGGTCCACGGCGATAGCCCGGGATACAGCCACGCGCTGCTGCTGACCGCCTGAAAGCTGTGAAGGGAGACGATCCAATAACATCTCGATCTTGGCCAGACTGGCAGATTCCTTAACGATCTTGTCAATTTCATCCTTGGGCGTGTGCTTAAGTTTCAGCGCAAAGGCGATATTGTCGTAGACAGTCATATGGGGCCAGACAGCATAATTCTGGAAGATCATGCTGACATTGCGTTTACGAGGAGGCAGCTCAGTGACTTCGCGGTTTCCAATGAATATATTTCCGGTTGTGACCTCCTCCAGGCCTGCGACCATGCGCATGGCGGTGGTTTTTCCGCAGCCGGAGGGACCCAGTAAGACCAGGAATTCCTTCTCTTCAACCTCAAGATTAAAATCCTTGACGGCGAGCACAGTTCGGCCAAATTGTTTGGTGACATTTTGCATTTTTAAGGTTGCCATAATATTTCTCCTAAATGGTCACGCCGCCCCACATCTGCTGGATATACCTGCGGATGATGAAGGTAAATATCAAAGAGGGTATCGCCATTACTAAACCACCAGCTGCCGCCAGGTTAACATTTCCTACTGCGCCAAGTAGAGCCTGGTAGACTACCACGGGAAAGGTAGGATTAAATTGGGTGAGAATGATGGCTGACACAGTTTCATTCCAGGCGCCTAAGAAGGCATACATGGCTGCTGCCGCTAATCCGGGCAGCGCCAGGGGAAAAGTAACTCGCAAAAAGGTTTGGAACTTAGTTGCGCCAAAGACCTGGGCGGCTTCTTCGAGCGATTCTGGGATTCCCATGAAGATACTGGCAGTGATCCAGATCGTGAGAGCGATAGATCCAACTGAATAAACAAGGACAAGTCCAATCGGTTTATCATAAAAACCCATATTGGCCAGGATGATCACCATCGGTAGGGCGATGGCCACTCCCGGGAACATGCGCACAAAAAGGACACTGAATTTGAGTGCATCTCTGCCGGGAAAGATATAGCGGGCAAAAGCATACCCTGCCATGCCTCCAATTGTCAGAGATACCAGGATCGTGAGACCAGCTATCTGGAAACTACGCAATAAGGCCGGTACAGCATCCCGGGATATCTGGAAGAACGATATATAGTTGAGGAATATATTCTTGCGGGCACTGAAATAGACCGGATCCTCGGCCCCGGATTCGAGTTTAGCGATCTGCTCCTCGATCTCAGGGATGGTGTAGGGTGTGCCGAGCTGGTTTCTCATATAAACGGTGATTTTTTCAGTCTCAGATGTATCCAGAACGGTCTGGTATTCCTCTTCAAAATTATCATAAACACTGATCAGGTAGCCGCGATCACCGAATGTCATTGAGTATTCTGTTTTCAATGTTGGCAGCAGAGGAAGTGGATAGTTATACGCTTCCCGGGTGCTTAAGAAGGAAAGTGATACCAGGAAAAAGGCTGGAAGTATGATCGCTACAGAAAGCGTAACGATGAACATATAGAATATGGTCTTGCTGATCAACCTTGATAGTTTGATGGGTTTCTTGATCTTTGCGGGCTTCGTGGTCATTGGGCAGCCTCCTTCTTTCCACCAAAGGCGCCAGAGACCCTCAGATAGAGCAGAGCCGCCAGGGAAACGATCACCGAAACAATAATGGTATATCCGCTGGCCATCAAGGGGCTGATATCCAGAGCGGGAACTTCTTCATGGAAGTAAACGATCCGTTCCACAAGGACAGGCATACGCGAGAAGCCGACCAGGAGCACGATCACCAACCAGATCTGGATAGCTGAAATCAACCTCAAAATGATCGCAGTCTGGATGGTTGGACCAAGCAAAGGAACGGTAATTTTGCGAAGCACGGTAATGTAGTCCCCTCCAAATACATACCCGGCTTCAATGGTCTCTTCAGGTATATTCTGCAATCCGGCCAGGAGAATGATCATCACAGAGGGGATTACCTGCCAGGCATCAATGACGATGATCAGAGCCAGAAGCTTCCATTCCGACCCGGCCAGCCAGTAGATCTTGGCACCTTCGGCGATAATTCCCACATAATAAAGAAGGCTGTTGATCCAGCCGTGAGCTGTGAAACCCGTCAGCCACATTGCGCCGACTGCCACGGCCGGCAGTGCCATAGGAATCATGGCTATGAAGAGGAAGAAACTCGAGCCAAAGAATTTCCTATTGATCAATAGTGCCAGGAATAAGGCACCCAGGAATTCCAGGGTAACTGAAAAAACAACAATAATTGCGGTGTTCCGGAGGGCAGGTATGAAGTTGGGATCAGTGAACACCATGACATAATTCTGAAATGTGAAAGTTCCGGCAGCGGATTTGAAGCTTTGGATAACCGTTATCAGAACTGGACGAATCCAGAAGAAAATATAATAGATGACAACGGGAGCTATCAATAAATAGGGGATTGCTTTTGATCCGAAATCACGAAACCTTTTTGCCGGAGAGGCAGCGGCAGCGGTCATAGGAGATCCTTTTCTAAGATGGACAGGACCGGGAAACCGGTCCTGTCCGATCATTTTCTTACTTTGACTTATTTCTCGAGGGCGACGATGCATGCTTCAGCAGCATCGATGCGCTCCTGGGTAACTTCCAAACCAGCCAGCAGGGTGTCTTCAAAGACATCATCGAAGCAGGCTTTTACTGCACCCCAATCCTGGTAGTTGCCAGCGGGAACGCCGGAAACGACACCATTGTTGAGGACCAGAACGGCCTTGTTGATGACCTCGTCAATTGCCTCGTCACCAAGGTAATCGCGAGCCTCTTCCACGGGCGGAATGAATCCTCCGGTGCCCTTGGCCAGTTTAACCTGGACATCGGGGCGGGTGAGGTACTCTAGGAAGGAAATCGCCAGATCGTAGTTGGCGGAACCCTTCATAACTGCATAGCCGCTGACGCCGGCGATGGAGCCGATGCCATTGGGGCCGCCGGGAGCGGGGGCCAGGGTGAACTGGGTTTCATTGGAGGCGTAAACCTGTCCAGCGCGGGCGTTGTGGAATACTGTCAGCCAGGATTCTTCACGCTGCATGGGATCTACGCAGCTGTCAACATTGAGGACGGAAGGCACAAAGCCGCCGGCCAAACCAATTTTCTCCCAAACTTTCCAGGCAGCCATAGCGCCTTCGGAACCAGCGTCGGGGAATCCAGCGCCATAGGAGAGGCCGGTGCCGCCGAACATATAGATCCAGGATTTCATGGGAACGCCGGTGATGCAGACTTTACCTTCGCCTTCGCCTTCAGCGATTGCGACGGCCCAATCAGCATACTGATCCCAGGTGATAGCATCAAGTTCTACGCCATCGGGCAGGTAGGGCAGGGCTTTGTTGTTGGCCAGGAGCAGGTATACATCAGCGCCGACAGGCAGGAAGTACTGAGCGCCGTCTTTGTTGGTGTCGCCTACGAATGCCTCACTGAATGTGCGGTCATCCCAGCTGGCAACCACGTCGGTCAGATCCTCAACCCAGCCGGCCTCGATCCATTCGGGCATGCGGCTGTTGTGAGCAACGACGATGTCGGTGGTCACGTGGTCTGTGGTCTGCTGAACTTCAGCGCGGTCAAGCAGGGTCTGGTCATCAATGATCTGGAAGTTGACGGTGATTCCGTGCTCTTCCTCGAAAGGCTTAATGATCTCATTGATGAAGAACAGCTGCTCGGCGGGGGGGCTGAACAGGCGTGAGGAGAAGACCAGGGTCTTGGAAGGGACCATGACTTCTTCAGTCACGACTTCTGTGATTGTCTCACCTTCTACTTCGACAACCACTGTTTCGACGATGGTTTCTGGCTGGCAGGCAGACAGGAACATCGCGCCAACAAGAACGATCGCCATAATGATAGAAAACTTCTTCATATTTTTCCTCCATCCTTTTGGATAATGGTGAACGAATTACTTTGATCCTTCTAATAACGTTTTGTGTGGGAATATCACCTCCTTTGGTGCTATGTTATTTACTTGTCGCGTTTCCTATACTTGACTGCCGAACCATCAAAGATGGCTGCAGGATGATCTGATCCTGCTCGAGTACTTCGCCGCGGATTTGTTTAATTAACATTGCGCAAACCATTTCGCCAATCTGGTAAATGGGCTGATGGACTGTAGTCAGTGGGGGATGGCAGTGTTCGGCCAGGGGGATGTTATCAAAGCCGGTGATCGCGATATCTTTTCCAACTTCCAATCCTATATGCTGGGCGGCGCTGATAACGCCCAGAGCCATCAGGTCATTGCAGGCCGCAATGGCTGTGGGTCGATCTTCTCTGGACAAGAGGTCAATACCCAGCTGGTATCCAGCCCGTTGAGTCATGTCTCCGGTGACTATCAAGCTTTCATCCAACTCAAGATTATTGTCTTCTAAGCCTGCCAGGAAACCCTGCCGGCGGTAATGTCCGAACATGAACTCTGCAGGAGCATCCAGATAGCCGATGCGTTTATGCCCCAGATCTGCCAGGTGGCAGGTTATCAATTCCATGCCGTATTTGCCATCCTCGTCCACATAAGCGTAATCATCGTGATCCAGCATTCGTCCGAAAGCCACAAACGGAATCTGCTTCTGGGACAGGAACTTGATACGCTGATCCTGCTGCCTGGTGCGGACGATGATAAAGCCATCCACACGGGGGCTGAGAGTGTTTTTCTCATACGCCTGCAGTTCCATGGTACCGGGAGGGCGGGTTGAGACCAAAAGGTCAAAGCCCATTTTGGTGGATTGGTTGCCAATTCCGGCCAGGAACTCGCTGAAGAAAGGGTCCGCAAAGCGTGGCCCGAAAGTAGGTATGATAAATCCGATGGTGTCAGTTCTTTGCTTTTGGAGCCGTTGGGCGTGAATGTTGGGAATGTAGCCGAGTTCTTCGGCAATCAGGTGGATCTCAGCCTTTGTTTCCGGGCTGACATCATCGAAATCGTGGAGTGCGCGGGAGACGGTGGTGACGGATTTTCCGACCCGCTGGGCAATATCTTTGAGGGTAACTGACATAAGTGGGAGAGATCCTTGACCCAAAACGTTTAAGTTATACTTTGATGATATACCAAAACGTTTTGGATTTCAACGATGTGGGGGCTTT
>Ga0180430_10001461_pt1 | contig 22980 bp, 21 predicted proteins | sample SS_ome_9_FD_132999 | JGI IMG/M metagenome (GOLD analysis project Ga0180430, IMG submission 132999) | Hypersaline lake sediment archaeal communities from the Salton Sea, California, USA - SS_1_S_2 metaG | ecosystem: Environmental > Aquatic > Non-marine Saline and Alkaline > Hypersaline >... | reverse complement strand
GAAATAAAGATCAACATGATACCCGGTGTCGTTGAAAACGGATTGTTCATCAACATGGCAGACCGTGTCATCGTCGGTGGAAAACAAGGCATACACACATTAGAAAAAGCAATCATTCAATAAATCCCTTTTTTATTTAATAAACTTTAATCCAAAGAATACGGTAAGTATTAGTAATGCACCTACGCAAGACAGTGCAGTCATTAAAATGATGACGAGTGCGAATTGTTGAAGGGCAACAATGGAAAGAAGCATCATTGAAGAGATACCAGCGATAGTTGTTAACGTTGCTTCAAGTAATGAAAAACCAGTCCGCTCAATTGCGACCCGGATAGCATCGTTTTTTGATAAACCATTTTTTCGTTCTTCCCTAATTCTATGGGTGACATGAACGCCATAATCGATACCAATACCGATCATAATCGATGCAATAGAAATCGTCAAAAGATTTAATGGGATATCTAAAGCAACTAAGAACCCTGGTTCCCACATGAGGACGAATCCAACAGGTATCATGGTAAGAAGCCCAAGCAATGATGATTTGAAGATTAGGATTAACGCTGCAAGTACTAATAAAAGAGCAATGATCATCGAGCGGACCTGTTCATCGGTGAGTCTTTTATTGATTTCTACATTAATCGCATCTTGACCTGTAAGATGAGAGACATGTCCATTACGGGGTATATCTGTTTCATCGGCAATCGAATTGATTGTATTTACCAGTGATTCTGATTCCTCCATACTGATACCATTTGGAAGATAAATCAAAATAATAGTTTTGGAGAATTCCTCGTCGATTAATCCTCCCTGAGCACTTAAATCAAAAATGATTTCATCAACACCAGCAAACTCACTTAGACTATTTACGATATCATTTCTTTGTAAAATATCATTTAATGATTTCACCTCATCTGCTAAAGAATATACCGTGACCCCTTCTTTTCTCATCTCATTTTCCATTTCATAAATCGCATCAATAACCTCTGGATACGTTAGGCCTTGTGGCTCTGTTTCAACAAGGAGAATATTGTAACTGGACCCACCGAACTTCTCAGAATATTCAATAAGCTTCTGTATCTCAGGAATATCACTTGGTGCAAGATCATAATAATTCACATCAGTCTTTGTCATAGGAAGAACAAGGAGAGACATCAGTGCTAAAAAGACGGATATAATAATGATTCTATTTTTATTTGAAAGGACGAATTTAGATAGATTTCCCCAGTTCATTACACTTTCTTGTTTTTTGAATTTTAAAAGAATCGATAAAGAAGGGGTAAGAAGAATTGTTGAAATAAATGCAAAGAAAATACCAAGAGCACACCCAAAACCAAAGACAACAATCGGTGTGAGGCTAGAGATCATTAATGATGCGAACCCAATCATGGTGGTAATCGTTGATAAAAGAATTGCTTTACCTGTTGAAGAAAGAATAAACTCCGTTCGTTTTATCATGTCCTTTGTGGCATGTTCCTCAGCGAACCGATTCATCAAATGCACTGAGTAATCCACACCTAACCCAAGTAATAATGCAATAATGGCAATGGAAAGTAACGAGAGCTCTGGTTGAATAATTCCAAGAACCCCAAACGTCAAAGCGATTGAGAACGCTGTAGGCATCAATGCGATAATGATACCTTTTATAGTTCGATGGAAGATAAATAAAACAATGGAAACCAGGGCAATTGCGACAATAAAAATGATTTGAAATGATTGCATGAGATTTTCTCTCATCGCATTCTGCATAGCATTGGTACCAGTGATAGTCATCTTCGTGTAAAATGTTCCCCGATGCTCAATGGCTTCTCTTATGCGTGGTTCAATCTCATAAAAATCTGCATCTTCTGCTAGCTGAAAGAGAATAACGGCGACATCATAGGTGTTTGTATAAAGCGTTCCTTTTAACTCTTGAATGGTATACCGTGACATATACTTTGAGATAAGTGCAGGGTCATCAGGTATTCGATAGACACCTTGGCCTCCGATACCACCAGGGACGTTGAGTTTCCCGTTCTCCTGTTTGATGAAGAGATCAAGACTTTGGACGGAGTAAACTCCATCATGAACACCTTTATCGTTTTCATATTTATTTACAAGAGGGCTTGAACTCACTCGATCCATTTCTTTGAGGACTTCAGGGTCACGAATATCTGCAGCTTCAACGTAGACGATGATAATAGATCCGATTTGGAATTCTCTATCAATTTTATTATAAAGCATGGTTGTTGGATCATCAGCAGGAAGATAGGAGGTGAGATTAGATTCCATGTAGATATTTGTTGCTTGCATGCCTATAACAAGAGTAATTATTGTATAGACTAGGATGACCGTTCGTGGTCGTTGTACTAGTAATCTTGCAAGCGGTCGAAGGTTCATTAGTGTTCAGCACTCTCACATATTTTGATGGTAACCGGTTTATATTCTGGGTTTCCAGTTGTTTTAATATTTGATAAAAAGGCGATGTAGTTGAACATCTCTTCAATCTCTGTTATATATTGTTTTAACAAATGAGTTGGAGAAAGTGGATAATATCGATAAGGGTTTTTTCCGATGTTATCGTTTTTTACTTTCGTTCGTTCAATGAGGTTTTTATCAAGCATTTTGATAAGTGTTTCTCGAACGGTGCTTGGGTGTAGTTTTGTTCCTTTGATGATGTCTTCTGTTTTTGCACCCTGTTTTCGTAAGAGAAATAAGTAAATCCTGGATTCAGCTCGTGATTTTAGAATAGATTTCACAGCGTCCTCAAGATGAGAATAATTTGGACTTTTTGCATTCCTCATGCACCACACACCGATAATATTTTATTAATTTAATAAAAATTGTTAATTTATGTATTTATATACTTTTCTATTTTGTCGGCTAAAAAACGATAAAACAGATTTAAGGAGAGAATTACCAATCAGATTCTCATGTTCAATAGAGAAAAAATCGATATATCACTGCAATATTATCGTCTTAAATCCGATAAATTAACCCAAGCGTATTGGAAAACTTTTAATCATTTAACATGATACCACTGGATACCTAGTGAAATAACTCATGTCCGTAAAGAAAAAAATTGACCAATGGAAACGATACTACGAAGTATCAGATGTTGGATCAATCTCACGACGGTATTTTGTCATGAATGCTTTTGATGGAGCATTAACCATGCTTGGCGTCGTCATCGGTGCATTTATCGCAGGCGCTTTGCAACCAATCATGATTATCACCGCTGCACTTTCAGGCTCAATTGCCATGGGCGTCTCTGGTATTAGCGGCGCATACATGACAGAGAAAGCAGAACGAACAAAAGAACTCAAAGAACTAGAACGAGCGATGCTAACAGATATGAAAAACAGACTACATCATAAATCAAATCAATTTGCCATAGTGTTTGCGGCTCTAGTCGATGGATTATCCCCTGCTGTTGCTGCAATTATTGTTGCCTCACCATTTTTCTTTGCAATGAACGGGTACATACAACCAGAAACAGCGTTTTACGCCTGCATTATTTTAACCCTCATTGTACTGACAACACTAGGTATCTATCTAGCAAAAATAAGCGATGAATCCATGATAAAATATGGGTTACAAATGCTTGGAGTTGGTCTTATTACCGCCTTTCTTTGTGTTATTACCGCCATTCTCCTTGGCGGCCATTCAACCCTGTAATTGTTTTTTAGTTTCAAAGTATGCTTTAAATAGCTCCTATTTATCCTACAGATTGATTTCATGGATGAAAAAACACGAATAGAGAAAGATATCGTGATGTTTGAAGAAAACATACAAACATTACAACAACACCATCAGACCCATAGCCAAGACCCCTGTGTTGTTCTTGCAACCCAATACTATGAGGATTCAAAATACTATTTAGAAAAAAAGGATTATTTCACTGCATTTGGATGTATCAACTATGGCCATGGACTTCTCGATGCAGTATTAAAATTCTCCGATTAAACCTATTGAGCTTTCTACATAAAAAAAGACGATTTCTCTATTGCTCAGATGTTCTTCGTAACAAAAACTCAGCTCCTTGCGAAACATTGAGATAATACGCTGCATTTCCCTGATTTATACTAAACTCAAGGAATCCTTGGCTTCCAAACAATGCAAGAAGAGAGCCCTTTTCCCCTGAATCATATGAATGCACAAGAGGAACATTAATGACTTTACCTTTTATCACCACCATTATTTCTTTGTCTTGATAGGATTTAGTAATAAGCATATCTTTTGTGATATTAGTAATAATATTACCAAAGTCATCAACATACAACACAACCCCATGTATCGATCCTCCATCATTTTTTGGCTCAGGAAATCTGAAATCCACATACTCTGTACATTTAGGACCGATTTGATTGAATGGCAATCCTTTCAATATATGAGCAGCTACTGGTGTAAAAATATCTCTTCCATGAAAGGTAGCTGAAATGGGATGATGATACAATGAATCATTGGCAATCTCATAGACAACAAAATCTCCAAGTCGATGAGCAGTTGGTAATAAGAGACCATTATCTGGGCCAATGAGTATTTGGCTTTTCGTAATGATGACAAGAGCTTTTCTATTCGAGCCTACACTGGGATCTACCACTGCGACGTGAACGGTTCCTCTTGGAAAGAAAGGAGCTGTTGTCTGTAGAACAAATGCTCCTGTATGAATGTTCTGAGCAGGAATGCTATGGGAGATATCAACAAATTGAATCGGTTGAGTGATTGATAACGCCACCGCTTTCATTTGTGCAATATAACCGCTTGTAGTACCAAAATCGGTGAGAAATGACAATATTCGCATACGTATATCACCACATATTTGCAATAAAAACAACCATATTAAAGTGCCGATACACATCGATGTTTTTAAAAGTGCAAACGTGCAAAAGTATATATCATATAAGAACCTAATAGAATACTAGGTAAGAATATTGGGATGTGGTGAGTATTATGGGTCTACATACAATTCATAATAAAATAATCCCAGATCTATGGGATAGTTCACAAAAAACAACAATGAAATGTCCTCATTGTGATCAAGAATTACATGTTGAATCCATCGATGAAATTGATTCTTTTAATACCCCTTTTATACCATATGAAACCATTTTAAAATGCTCCTCTTGCACGTTTGAATCAACCTCTCAATCCTATGCATTACGAGGAAGCATACAGGATTTTGATCTTCATAATATAACGATTACCGGATGGTCACCATCTGGCAGTCGGGTTGTATCAAAACTTGATCACGTCATGGATTTTTCGCTTTTAAAAACACTTCAGAAGTCAGAAGAAATCGTGGAATTCCTCGTCGTAGATAATCAAGTGGTTCGCTGTATAAAATAGAATCCAATGATTTTGGTATCAACGTCAGTATCTCCCTCTGTGATTTGTCAATATAGAACAATGATCTCTCTGTGAAACTACCAGCATTGATTTAAATACTAAAAATTAGGAAGCAATACATGTGAGTAAACATGACCTCGAAAAAAAATATGAAAACAATACAAAAACATGTGCCACAGGAAATCCCTATCATTTGGGTAAATGTTGTCGAACCCTATAGTTAACCATACATCATATCATCATCATCTTTAGGAAAAGTATATGTTTTTTTACGATGACGATGTTTAATGAATTTTCGTTGCCTTCTTTTATTAACAAAGGAAAAATCCCTTCTTAGTAATCGAATAAAGGTTTTATCAGGTAGTTGTTCCAATTGTACGATCCCTTTCACTTGGAACTGTTTCAATGTTCGAAGGATCGTCTCTCGAGATAAGTGTAATTTTTTTTCTAAATCCTCAAGGGTTATCGGATAAACTTCTTGAAGAATTTTTATAATTTGTTCTTCCGTGGTACCACCAGTTATCTCAATCATAGAAACACCCAAGAAACACGATGGTTTTTATTGCATCTGAACCTGTGAGCCTACTACTCATACGCTCGTTTTCCATGTTTATCTTTTTTGTACAGCGTAAGGACATCCTCTTTTAAATCACGAGGGTATCCATCTGGAAAATCAACACATCCTTTACAAATAGGGAACCCAATGACTTTCTCCAAATCCTCTCTATCAACGTATGCAAGGGAATCAGCACCAATGGATTTTCCAATAGCATTCCATTCTTTGATGTTACCCTGTTTATCTCGAGCAATGAACTCTTTTTTACTTCGCATATCAATACCGAGGTAACAAGGAGCAATTAACGGTGGACATCCAATACGAAGATGGATTTCTTTCGCACCTGCCTCCTTAATTCCATCAACAAGTCGTTTGACATTTGTTCCCCGTACAATTGAATCATCAACAAGGATTATTCGTTTTCCATCAAGCACTGCTCGTAAAAAGGATAGTCCTTCCCGAACGACCTTATCCCTGCTTTCCTGATCCTGTTGAATGAAAGATCGTTCAGCTTTATCCTTCATAATACCCTCATCAATAGGGATACCAGATTCCCGGTAATACCCTAATGCATATCGACGGCCAGACTCAGGAACAGGAATGACCAAATCTGCATCAACTGGATATTTCCGTGCAAGCAAACGACCCAGCTGCAATCGTACATCATGAACACTTCTCCCCTGAATCCGTGAATCAGGTTTAGCAAAATACACAAATTCAAACATGCAAGGCCGTTCATTCTTCTTAATGATCTGTTTCTCAGAGATATGCCCATCTTTATCAATAATGATGACAGAACCCCCTGGGATGTCTTTAACATACTCAAACCCATTTTTTTTAAACACCCTGGTTTCAGAGGTTAAACAATACAAACCGTTTTTTTTCCCAAGGACCAACGGACGAATTTTGTGAGGATCTGTCATCGCAAAAAGATAAGGGTTATCACCAGAATCCGCAAGAAACAAACTTGAGTAACTTCCTTTCACCTTTTTCATAAGGTCTGCACATGCAGAAAAAATAAGCTCTTCTGAAAGTTCTTTTTTAAACAAATGATCAGCCATAGGCAATAAAAGATCTTGAATATCACAATCTGTTCTAGGGATACGCTCAGTGTTTTTCTCTATCTCTGAACGATTGATGATATTTCCATTATGAACTGCGGCAAGAAAAGGAACCACGAGATACTCAGGTTGCGCATTTAATTTCAAGGATTCAATATCATCCATTCCAGCTGTTGAATACCGGGTATGTCCAAGCCCAACAGTACCAGGAGTATCGATCTTTTTTTCATCATTGAATATATCACGAACCAATCCAGCATCCTTTGTCACATGAATATTTCCATCATAGGTTATCTTTCCAGCTGATGATTGCCCTCGATGTTGAATAGCAAAAAGACTATGGTAAATCAAACGTGAAACCGGTTTATTTCCTATAATGCCAACAATGCCACACATACTATCACCCAAATGCTAAGCTGTTATTAATGGTTTTACATTCTTTTTTAGAGGAAAAACTTACCCTTCTTATAAATGACTTCACCATCAGCGATGACCTCTCCATCTTCTCTGAGATCACACACCATATCCCAATGAAGCCCAGATTTATTAATACTCCCAGTCTCTGGATACCCTGCACCCATCGCTAAATGAATCGTACCCCCGATTTTTTCATCAAAAAGCGTGTTCTTTGTAAACTGGGTAATGCCATAGTTTGTCCCAAAGGCAAACTCACCAAGAAAACGAGCACCCGCATCCATATTAAGCATCGATTGCAGGAACTCATTACCTGAACTTGCTGTCGCCTTTTTTACTTTGCCTTTCTCAAACCATATTTTTACATCATCAACCTGTCGACCACCATAGACGCAGGGAAATGAAAAATGAACATAGCCATCTGCTGAATGCTCAATTGGACCAGTGAATACTTCTCCATCAGGGAAATTCTCCTTTCCAAAACAATTAATCCACCTCCGTTTATCAACTGATAATGTAAGGTCAGTATCCTCAGCAAGGATATGAATGGTTTTTTTTGTCTCCAATGCTTCAATATATTGTTGTTGTGTATGCTGCATCTGCTGCCAAAATGAAATAGGATCAGAATCATTGACATGAGCTGCAGCAAAGACAAACTCTTCATATTCCTGAAGGGACATCTCTGCATCTTGAGCTGAAGCATGCGTTGGAAACAGCGTGATACACCACCGTAAATCTTTTGATTCAGCCCTTTTTAAAAAGATATCATGAAGCGGTTGTACTGCACGACTGCGAATGCTTTGCTTCTCAGGATCAACATTACTCATGAAACGTGTATTCTCTGTTCCAATAATACTAAGTTTCGTACCAATGTTTTCGATCTCAAATCTATCCAAGGGAGAGACAAACTCAAGTTGCTCATTTGATGCGTTTTTATAAAACAACTCTGATAATGCTTCTGATCCCATCCTGAGATGGATATGGGCACCAGCCTCCAATGCTTTTTCATACACTGCCTGAACCAAAGGCATCGTCAACGGAGAACCTGATAGGATAAAAAGATCATTTTTTTGTAAATGCAAAGAATGTCGTACAAGAATCTCAGCAAAGATATCATATCGCTTATCATACATACTCATTCACATTCCATAGAACGTAAAAAGGGTATTACCAACCTTGTTGATTAATATTCTTAAATATCTTCCCATTCACGCAACACAGATTGCCAAGTAGACTTTTGAATACCGGGGACCTCATCTACCCGGCGGAGAATCCGTTCATATCCTTTTATTAAAGTTCTCGTATTAATCTTTACAATGAAATCATAGGTTCCTGCTACCGCAGTCACCCGGGTGACCCCTTTTATGTTCCACAAGTCCTGAATCATTTTATTGATATCATAACCTGGTTTCTTTTTAATGAAAATATAGGCTTTTGTCAGCGTTAATGCAAAGGAAAGAATTCCAAGAAGCATCAAGACGATCCCCATGATTTTAATCATGATCATAACAGGGTCCGTAGTAAATGGAGGAATAATTCCCATTATTCCAAGAACAATTGAAATAGGTATCGTGAAAATAATCGCTGATGCTTTAACTGCTTGCGTAACACTGGCTTTTCCAATTCCCAATGCACGAATATAGAACACAAAAGAAAAAAAGGTCCCCAATGCAATTAAAAACACCCAGAATCCTTGATTTATCGAATAATAAAACCCATCAATTAAGTGGGAAGTATGCATAAACATATCAAAGATAAACACGATGAGAAACGTCACTAAGCAAGCAACAATGACATTCCACACTCGAATGTTAAGTGCATCATTTGGTTGGTCGTTAAACCGGAGCATTTTTAGCTTCCGCTGGTAAATGGAAAGTAGCACCCAACCTGGGTTAATAACTAAGAATACAATTGCCATAGCAATGGGATCGATACCACCAGACAAACTAATCGAGCCAAGCATTGCACCAAAGGTAACAATCACTGTTGATTGTACTTCAACAAGAGTTGGAGTGTCCTTTTCACTTAATGACTCAATAATAACAAGATAAAGTATTGCTATCTGAGTAAAAGGAAGCACAACGGAAACATCACCGGTCATTAGAGAAAGCAAAATGAAATACCCAATGGTAAGAACTGCATTCCCAAACCCTGAAATTATAAAATATTTTATCTCATTTCTTCGAGGTAATCGAAGTTTCTTAAACGCTGGATCAATCGAACGTGAACCAATGCTTTTTCCCCTTACTGGAATGGACAGCAGAATGGTAAGGCTAACAGAAACTAATACACCAAAGATAAAACAGGCAACTCCAAGAGCCCAGGGATCAGGGATATATATCTGGGAGATTGCATCGACCCCTGAAGTAACCGCGGTTATTATAGCGGATGAAAATGCGAGTACAAAAAACAAGTACCGTTTTGGGATTTTTATTTTCATAATGCAATTTCTTTTTCAATAATCTGAGTCGTTGTTTTTTGTACACCACGGATAAGATGAATATCATTGGTAACTGTTAAAAGATCCTCTAAATCTTCTACTCTTACCCGGATAACAATATCAAACTCACCAGCAACAATTGAGATTTTTTCAACATGATTAATCTTCCGCATCTCAGCTATCGCCTTATCTGATTTCCCTGGTCGCATAGAGACCAAGATATATGCATTTATCATTTTGATACACCAATGTGAATCTCAGCGGCAATACAACTCCCCAATATAAATATATCCCCTAAAACTATATGAAAAAAACCAATTTAACCATGCTATTGCATTTTTTGTTCTAATGCATGTAGCTTAAGTCTGATTTTTTCTTTCCTTTTATCAAATTTGATTTGATGTTTCTCAAAACGCTCCTTTGACATCTCACCATTCTTATACTGTTTTTCCAGTTCCTCGAAATCACGGATATACATCTTTCGAATTTGATTAAGATTCTTTATTTTCCGATCAATCTTTGAATCCATTCATTAACCACCACACAAAACAGAGAAACCATTGCCTTCATTTTAAACTTTGTTAAAAAAAGGGGAACTATCATTTAAATATGTCTTAAAAAAACAAGAGCAATAAATACACCTCTTTCCCTCGATTAAAAGATTAAAATACTATACCAATCATATGGCCCACTGTATATGACACAAATATCAAATGCTCAACAAGGAAAGATAACAGATCAAATGAAACAGGTGGCAAAAGCTGAAGGAATAAATGTTGATATAATTCGGCGAAATATAGCAGCGGGTGCCATTGTTATCCCCTATAATCCCATACATCACCCGAGACCTGTTGGCATTGGCAAAGGATTACGAGTAAAAATTAATGCAAATATAGGAACCTCTAAAGAATACTGCAATATTAAAGAGGAAGAGGAAAAAGCAAAAGTTGCTGTACAAGCAGGAACACATGCAATCATGGATCTTTCTACAGGTGGAAACCTAGATGAGATCCGAAAAAAACTCCTTTCCATTAGCCCAGTTCCCTTTGGAACCGTTCCCATTTACCAAACCGCGATTGACGCAGCAAAAAAACATGGAGCAATTATTGACATGACCGAGGATGAAATGTTTAACACCTTTGAACAACAAGCAAAACAGGGTGTTGATTTTGCCGTGGTTCATGTTGGAGTTACCAAAGAAAGTGTAATGCGACTACGTCGTCAACAAAGACTCATACCTATGGTTTCAAGAGGCGGATCTTTTCACATGGCCTGGATCCTTCATCATGAACAAGAAAACCCATTCTATCAACAATTTGATTATCTTTTAGAACTTGCAAAAAAATATGATGTTACCCTTAGCCTTGGAGATGGTATGCGATCAGGCGCGATACATGATTCAAATGATCGAGCAAAATTCCAAGAGATGCTTATAATTGGAGAACTCATCGAAGCAGCACGAAAAGCAGGAGTACAGACCATGATGGAAGGACCGGGTCATATGCCGCTTAATGACATTAGATCAAATATTGAGATTATGAAAACCGTTACTCATGATGCACCCTATTTTGTGCTTGGACCACTTGTAACCGATATTGCTCCAGGTTATGATCACATCGTGGGAAGCATCGGTGGTGCTATTGCAGGGTATGCAGGTGCAGATTTCCTCTGCTATGTTACTCCAGCTGAACATCTCAGCCTTCCCAATGTTTCAGATGTCAGAGCTGGTGTTATCGCATCTCTTATAGCTGCACATGCTGCTGATCTTGCACGAGGTATTGATCGTGACAAGGATTTCACGTTTAGCACCGCCCGAGAATCACTTGATTGGGATACCATGTTTGATTTAAGCATTGATAAAACCAAAGCACAGCAATACCGTGATTCAAGAGCACCCTTTGATAATACAAAGTCATGTACAATGTGCGGGGATCTCTGTGCCATAGAGATCGTAGAACGATATCTGAAACATAAAACCTAACACATCCCTTGTTTTTGTCCATATGTTGCTTCAAAAAGTGAAAACAAGGACAAAAAAACACTTCCAATAAGAGAAAATAAGGAAAGATTTAAATTAGAAGATATCCATTGCCGTTAGGAGGTAATAGATATGCCCTACACATATGAAGGATGGACATTATACACTCGAGACGTAAAACTCAAGGGTGGACGAAATCAAGTAATTTATTTCTTTAGTAAGAAAGAACCAAAAAGTGGAACACCTTGTGATAAACCATCAAATTATACTGTTGGTGTAAACAAAAGAACCGGTCTTCCTTATTTAAAGAAGAAGTAAAGGTGGAAGAATCCACCTCTATATTTTTTTATTTTTTTTATTCCACGTAAAATAAAGAGAGTGGTCTAAAGACCACCAATGTGCAGACTGGGATCACCAAGAAGCACCCATTGCTCAATTGTTTTTGGATGACCAGCTTCAAGATCGGTCATATCAAAAGTATTAAGATAATTAATGAGTGTTTCCCGATATGCATTTCCAAGAACACTTTGTCCTTCTTCACCATATTGTCTGAAGAACTCAATAGTGATCCATGAATCACCACCGCCTGTGGTCAGCTCTACACCAGGCATACCATACCCAAGACCAGTGTTTCCCATACTAGCAATAGCTCCACCATTTGGATTTCGAACCAAACGCCAGCTAAACGTCTCTGGCACTGGTTGCCCATGACACCACATAGACATTTCAGGGAACAATGGGAGAAGATAAGGCATGATATCATAGAGTCCAAGAATCATTGATACATTGAACTGACTGTTATGACATCCACCAACAACTGCAATAGGCAGTTTCTCCTGATTATCTATGGTATCCATAGGAAATATTGGAAGCGTAAAAAACGGTGGCCACGGTTTTAATGAAGTCACTTGTAATCCAGTAACTCCACCATATGCTCTGTTCCCCGGTATTCCAGGGTATTGATCAGCCCAGACATTAGGACTGCCATGACCAGAGAAGAACAAAAACCCGCATCCATTACTAATAGCGTTAATCACTGATTCCTGACCTGTGAGTTTCCCATTGGATGTCCAAATGATTTCTTTTTCGAATTCCTCTGGCATATAATAGAGTGCTCCACCACGGCCAAGAAGTGCTTTTTCACCAGTTGTCCATTCTCCTTCATAGTACATCTCGGTGTCATTTCGCCATTCGGAAAACACCATTTCTCCTGCATCATTGTCAACCCAGACATGAATGTTGGTATAGATGCCATATGGTTTTGGATCATAGGATTTCCCACGAATTGTTAATATGCCATCAACGTAGCTCATGTTTGCCCAGTGGTAGAATTCATTACAATACGCTTCACCTTCACCAGGTGTATACTCGAAATCATCACTCCCTAGGATATTTCCCTCTGAAACAGTACAGATCTCAGCAATTGGAACACCAGGGTACCCAGAGGTTCGAAGGTGGTCATCATGATTAAAGGTAAGCACTGTATCCTGAGAATGATCAACGGTAACAGTGATCATTTCCACGGGTCCAGTCTCATCCTCTGGATTAAAACTCTGCGCATAAATTGAATATTCGCCGGCAGGAAGATCATTTGTATCCCAGAGGATATTTAGATCTGTTTGATCAAGGAACCCATCACCGGAGACAACAATCATTTTCTTAAACCAAGATTCCTCAGCGGGACTACTTTCATAGGTGATGATTTTATCAACAAGAGTGTTGACTTCATCAATACTGCGACAGGCAAGACGCCCAAGTGCGACATCTGGATAGAAATCAAGCCCTACATCATCATCATAATTAGGATTACCCCAAGCAGCAAAAATACCATCGCCAGAAGGATCCCAACTTGAAAATGAGCCACCTTCTTCATAGATATCTGCGTAATACAGATCACAGATGACACCTGGATCATGAAGGGTATCAGATAATGGGAATTTTGGATTATCCCAGAGATTTGTGTATCTCACGGGAATATACCAGTCTGATGCACCATAATTTGGTCCATCACGTGGTTTTGCATAGACAACTGAGTTTAACCCACCAACTAATAACACATAGGTTATTCCTAATTCCTCTATTGCGTCTTTAATGAAGTACTTGATCTGTTCTGGTTTGTCAACGCCATCAAATTCAGCGTATATATCCTCTGTAGTCTTGAGCATGGTTTCAATGCCAATACCATTCTTATGCTCAATCAATGGTTGTAACGCATCTGCGAATGCCTCTGGTGCGATGATAACCATATCAAAGGTGGAGGTTGCTGGAAACATCGTGTTTCCTGTGGTCTCATAATCAACAGTGATATCCATAGTCTCAGCAATCGTTAATAATCCAGTTTTTGGTGTATACTGTACAGGGTATGCATGAACGCTCACAAAGGTTACATGTTCATCGTTTTCATTGATACCACATCCTACTGAATAATCAAAAGTCTTTGATGGATATGGTGTGTTGCTTTGATAAAGCGCTTTATCCATATATTCAGTGACCGGAAGTGGTGTCTCCTCTGTTGTTAATGGGAAAAGTGCTGCAGATGGTTGAACGTATTGACTGGTCTTAGTTGTGTAAAAATCCTTTGGTGTAACCGTTACTTCAATGTCAGTTGCATCAAATGGTACTTCAAAGGTGTGCACAATCTTTGGAAGAAGTGGTTTTCCTGTATCAGATAGATACGCATCTGTTTCTTCAAAGGTAACTTGGGTAAAGGTTGATGTTTTTGTAAGTTCAACAGATGAAAGTTGGTATGTTGTTGTATCTGCTGTTGGTGTGTCTGGTTGTAATGTCGGAGAAAATGCGACTGCTCCGAAGCCATTTATCAATAAAGCCCCTACTATAAGAAAAATAATTCCTTTTTTCATACTGTAGTATCCCCTTTATATTATTATAGTAAGAGTAATAACCTTTCTAAAACTTAAATCTTTTCCCATTAATTATAATATTTTTTTATATAATAATCGATAATAAAGAATTTCAAAAAGTAAAATGAAACCTTAATTTCTTATATGAAATCACTCATTATTCAAATAATTATCTAAGAATTGTGTGTCATTATTGGTAATATTTTCAAATAGATGAATGAATATATTATGCTAGATCGTATTTATTCGTTTGTTTTCAAAGAAAATTATTAATATACTAACAGTATCATGGGTGATTAATAGAATTGGGAAATAGGAGAATCATTCTTCTATATTATTTTCTTGTTCTACCAAAAAAAAGAAGTGAATATAATGGATGGAGTAATAAAATGGTACAATCCTCGAAAAGGATTCGGATTTATCGAAGTCAAAGGGGAAAAAGACGTATTTATACATAACACACAAGTTCCACCGGGAACTGAACTTAACGAAGGAGATAAAGTCTCTTTTGAAGTAGAAGAAGGTGAAAAAGGGCCTCAAGCTGTTAAAGTAAAAAAATCAGAATGAGTAAATTTACAATTCTTATCATTGCTTACATTTTTATATTATTCAATGGTGTAAACAAGGTACTATTCAACCCTGTGATGTGAGTAATGATAACGGTATTTTACTTACTACTGATTGAATGGTAACTCTCTAATTTATCTGATATATTGAACTATCAGAAAAGCTAACCAAATTTTTACTATGGCACGCGGGGCATACAAAGAATATAGTATCTAAATAATAGCTGTATTACCTTGGAATCAAAAAATTATTACCACGTTAAATGCAGTGGTTTATGGTAATCATTTAGCTTTCAAGTCCTCACTATACAGCTCTGTTCCTTCTACTATAAGCATCTTGCTTCAAAATACTCTCGAACAGTTTTTTTCTCTTATTTTCAATAATACTAAATAAAAAAATTAGATGCTTCAAAAATTACATACTATTTGGCAGAAAAGACAGAAGTAAAAGGATAGAATGCATCCTTGCTGGCAATCCCTTTAGATGTATCATCTTTCTAATGGTACAAAGGTTGTTTTAGTTTATATATGCAAAAGTGGGTAAGTGGAAGTATTCATTGACTAGATACATGTCCCATGTTTTTAAGTTTACAGTGGATAAACCAATACAATCAAGATGCTCAATACACTCATCATTTCAGATAAAGAAAAAGAGAGGATATCTATTTATTCCTTAGATATGGAAGACCTGTTCTCTTATTGATACCTACTTCCTTATTATCTGGTTTATCACAAGGTTCACCGCTTTTTGGTTTGTTTCCTGCTTTAGTGAAAAAATATATTGTTTGCATTCTTCCACCTTTAAACTCTACATCTCTTTTATACAAAACATATCCATTGTGTTCATATGCCATATTTACGTACCTCAAGATACTTGAACAGGTAATGACTAGTTAATAGTTACTAATAAAAATCCTGAGAATGTCGTTTTTATTTTTTTAAGCACAAATTCATAAATAAAAAATCAGTGATATAAAGGATAGATTCATTTTTTTTACTAGAAAAAAGGTGGCTGAATTATTGTTGTTTTTTTGTTTTGGTGTTGCAGTAAAACAAATGTTCCATTATTTATCTATTTTAGATAGAGATCATCATTTTTATTAGGAAGTACATGAGAAAAAAAATCTCTAGGCTATTAAATAGTCCAGTTGCAAACCATTGATACTCAATATTCTTTTGAATCCTTTCCATATAACTATGAACAAACGCATATTGAAAATTAAAAGGATCTTGTTGGCTCTATCCATCTATTTTTCCATTTGTACGTTACTATATGTTGATGATTATTGCTTTTTTCGTTATCTTTATAACCTCTCTTTCATTCTTTTCATTGAATTAATAAAACGTTACTTTGAATGGAGGTGCCAGATATATGGCTTGTGAATGGTATCATTTCTTGATTGCGATGCTTCTGCTTCTCTTTAGTGTATGTTCAATTATTGTTGGGTTATTCGCTGTTTATTTTGCTGGAGGAAAAACAAAGGTAGTTTCCATTGTCTTTGTCATCATTGGTCTCATTGTGCTCTTCCTGTTTCTCTGGTTCTCATGGTGCATACCCTTTATGGGAACACCACCGATTGAGCTCTGTGGTTGTGTCACAAAAGCATTTGCAGGTTTCATCGGTGGCATTATTGGAATACTTCTTAGTATCGGGTTTCTGATTGTAATCTTTCTTAAACTCTGATATTATTTTTTTAGGCTGAGAATACTGCGTGGACTGAAGTGAAACGAAAGGCCCGCAGATGAGAAGCCGTATCACTTTTTAAAGACTGAAAGATATTTTTTTCCGTTGCACGCGGCAAGCCGCAAGGGCTTGCTCTTTACAGGTGCAACAGGAACGTGCATATTTTGAAAAAGGTAACTAGCGGTAGCTCTAAAAAGATTTCGGGTGACACCCGAAATAACTGGGTCACAATGGAATTTAACACCAAATGCAGATTCAACTGTTTTCGAAAACAATCACACATCGATACATGTACAGAAGGATTTCGTGAACTCGAACGCATTGGTTTTGAGTTTGGAGCCTTTGGTTTCGCGGGAAACCATGTTCACCTTCAGGTGAATATACCAAAACGATATTCCGTAAAGACCGCTGAGATCATGCTGAAATCACATAGTGCAAAGAGGATGTTTGGAAAACATCCTGGATTTCGTAAACGGTATCCACGAGGGAGCTTTTGGAGTGGTTATGAACATCATGAATCTACCGGGTTGATTGATTTTGAAAAATCTGCGAACTATTGCCGTAGTCAACAACAACACCATGAAATATCTGTTATTGATGATCGCCAACTAACCTTACCCAACTAAAAGTAAACCGCCGAGTGGAGATACGACATGACCGAAGCATTTTGCTGAGGGCATGACGAGGAAACGAAGGCGGAAGGGGTCATAGGGGTGAAACCCCTATTTCATTCTTTTAATACTTTTTGTATTTCTGGAGCAACGGTATCTGAGAAATATCCATCTGGTGGAGGATACACATCATGATTGATATCCCAGGTCATGATTCCACCAAACTTGTTGCAATTAATAGAAAATTTGTTATGAACGATATTATCAACACTATCTATGATGCTTGTAGTAATCGTTGATTTCGGCACAGATGAGCTCCATATACCATTGCCTGATTGTGCATTGGCAGGAATCCCAACCATTACCTTTGTTGAACCAGGCAGCGTTGATAAGAACCCGTTCTCTTGAAGATCATAATACACTGATTCAACATAGGAGGGATTTGTCTGATTGACTTTGGTTTCTGTTTCTGGATTAAGGCACTCCGCGTTCGAATTATACGCTTGGATGAAAATAAAATCAAAAACAGGGTTGGTACATATAGAATCTAGGATAACTGGAGCACCCCATAAAGCCCATGAACCAGGAACCGCGAGATAGTTTTTTAATCCTTCAGATCCCGTTATTCCAACCAATTGAGGAGCAGAAGAAATCAACAGGCTATCATTGTATGTATGAATCATTTCTGCAAACGCTTCAAACTCAGTAGCAGTAAAGGTTTTTAACCCATTTTGCGCCTCCAGATTCAGATCTATCCCATCAAACTGATACATCGATGAGGTATTGACTAGTGCATGTGCGACTTCAGAGGTAAGCTGAACCGATTGACCTGGAGGATATTCAAATTGCCCGCCGTATGATAGGAAATCTAATGTCCCCTCAGCTTGTTTTGAACGAACTGATGCCAGTGTGTTAATGTCTGTTGATGCAATGGTCCCATCGGCTTGCGCAAACGCAAAGACAAGGATGTCATATGCTGCAAGGTTTTCTTTACTGATCTCAAGAGCGCTAGCTGTTGCGGTAATATCAATATAGCCAACAACATATCGGTTTTCATGTTTCTTTAGTATTTCAAACTCATAGAATGCTATGGATGATACTGCTATAATAACGATAATTCCTATGGTTATACCAACAATTATTTTTTTATCCATGCTCTCACTCATTCCATTCCTTTATACTATATATTTGCACGTGGGTAGCATAACATCTTTTTTTGTTAAAAATGTTCGTAAATTATTAAAAATTTAAACCATGAAGCACAGCATCAAATATTGATTCCACGCGATTACAGAGCTTTGCTTTGTTTATTCCTCTTCTAAAAGGAGAGAATGTTCTGTACGGTTTTCAATATCTTCTCACGGAGAACAACAAAAATAGCATAAGTGTTCTTTTCTTTATGTTCATTAAGAAGCTCATCCCAGTGGGTATCTTCCGTAAAATCAAGACTAAAATTTGCATACGTTGAAAGCATATCCTTTGATGAATAAAACACCGAAAGACCCGTACATCCCGTTTGATTGTCTCCATGGTGTTCAGCAATGATTGTCTCAGAAAGATTTGATTTTAGATTTTGCAGGATTTGAAGCAGTGTTGTATCAGTCTCAATTTGCATATAATGTTTAACAAAATCACCGAGATCAAGGAGGACACTTGAACGAATAAAAGAAAAATCCTTTGAGTTATTCCTTGCTGATTTGAGATGTTCATACAATGTATCATCAGCATCCATCAAATGAAGACATAATGTATTAAAAGAAGAGACGAGATCCTCAATTTTATCAGTTCTCACCGAGCTAATCGTCATGGTATCATAATACTCGTTTTCATTCTCACCAATTAAATCAACGATTTGTTCACTACAATCAATTGTAGACAGAGCGGTATTTTCACTCATAAAATTACACATCTCATCAAACATGCCCACCCAATCATTTTCATTACCAGGCGACTCACTGGCAATAACAACATCACAATACTCCTTTACCTCATACACTAATTCTAAAGAACCAGTGAGACAGCATCCAATAAAACTTAAGAGATCAACACCGCCAGATTCCCTGAGGGCTTGTTGTAACTCATCAGCAGAAATAGAATCACCATTGCTTGTATCATCTGGGCAAATCCCATACCAAGCAGTTGCATGACCATAGGGACATAATTGATAGCGGTGTGCAGGATACTGTTCTTTTCCATATGATATAAAATCACGGAGTGTTTGAGGGTCCCCCATGTTTACTTCACCCATCTCCTCTAACAGTATCATATTATGCTGGTCATCAACATAGTACAAAAATGCAGGGCTCCACCGAAGATCCTGTAAAACAAGAACATTGATGTTTTTTGATGAGGCGATTTCATGAATCAGTTTATGCTCTAAAAAATCAACGTTGATCGGACCAAAATCCGCAGCAATATAAAATAAAATCGTCCATTCTTTTGTAGTATGTTGTATAAATTGTTTACTGGTGCTCATTTGAAGCTGATTTGATGAAATCACTGGTACAATAAATAAAAAAATAACCATGATACAAAAAAATCTTTGAAACCATTTATTTTTACCACTACTGCATTTCTCCCTTATCATGCAAAGTTCCCTCTACTATTCAAACAAAGATTCCATATTTATACATTATGTTCGATTTATATGAACTAGGGGGGGGTAAACTATTAAAAGATATCAAGGCCCCTATACCGCTGATTGGAATAGAACTAGTCTGTATTTGCAGTATATGATTTTTTTTTAAGATCAGGTTACAGTTTTTTTGAAACCATCTCTGCAGCCTTAATAATTGGATATGCCGTTGGTGGAGCAGTTACCAATGGGTGTGTACCAATCTGCGCAGTTAACAAACTATTAATCGTGAGTTTATTTTGAATAACAATCCCAAGGATATTCGTAAGCTCCCCTGCACTAGGTCCACCAATTACACTACCACCAAGTATTATCCCTGAATCACAGGCAGCGACTAGTTTAATGCGTTGTTTATTTGTCCCAGGCAATGTGCCCGGATGTTTATCAATCCCTTCAAATACTCCTACCGTAAAATCAAAACCTTCCTTTTGTGCCATAGCCTCAGTTAACCCTGCAACCCCAAAACCAGTGTTTCCAATAGCTGTTGAAAAAATAGCAATCGTCCCACCAAATGTTTTGACTGCTGATAATTTAAACAAGCTCATCCCTGCAATACGTGCTTCTGCACATGCAGTGGAAGCCAGCATGATCTCACTAGTTTTTCTTGTGAAAAAATCCTTTTTTTCAGCGCAGTCTCCAACAGCAAAAATATCGGTGTTCTTTGTTCTCATATATTCATCGACGATGATGAATCCTTTTTCATTTAGATCAACACCTGCTTTTTTAGCAAGAGCGGTATTTGGGTAATATCCAATTGATACCACAACGGCATCAGCAGGAATTGTCTCACCATTTTCCAGGAGAACACCGGTTGCCTTCGTATCACCAAGGATTTCTTTTACTCCAACACCTGATATAATGTTCACGCCACGGTCTTTTAAAAGATCTTCAGCACGGATGGCCATTTCAGTGTCAAAAGCCAGTGTTAGGATATGGGGTAGTATCTCAACGATTGTAACATCTTTCTTTTGTTTGTTCAGCTCATCAGAGAGCTCAACACCAATAAACCCTCCACCGATGATTACAATTTTTTTACATGTATTAAATTCTTTTAATGCATTATCAAGATATTCCTTGTTCTTTGGAATGGTAAACACATTTTTTTTATCAGCACCTTTTAACCATGATGGTACTTTTGTGTCTGAACCTGTTGCAAACACGAGTTTCTCAAATTTTACTTGGGTTTGATCCTTTGTTTTACAAATCTTTTTATCAATATCAACTGAAATTACTTCATCGATTTTCAGATTAATCCCATTGTTCTCAAGCACAGCATCAGGTATCAAATTCTTTTCACTGCTTCCTAAAGACCCAAAAATATAGGGTATCCCACAGGGAACAACAACCTGTTTTTCCTTTCGTATCACAAGAAATTCTTTATCAGGGTAATTCGATTTACCTGTGACCGCGGTCACGATTCCAGAGGCGCTTCCACCAATGATTAATACATCTGTTTTTTGCATGTTCTCTCTCCATGAAACATAAATATTATTCTCATAGTTAATGTATTTATTAATGTACTTTGATTCGGGGGAAGAGCATAATATACAATGCAGATATAAACTTTATCAATATAATTGAATAATTTTCGAAAATTGTAGTAATTTGTTTTTGATTAGTGTATTTTCCATGTATTTTTTATATTTAAAAATAATAATTATAACAATTGTTAATATAAACTTGCGGAATTTCGAAATGTTAATGATTCATAATAGTTCTTACAAGGGTTTGGTTCTATCTATTAAATTTTAAAAATTGATCTGAGGGCTAGTATGAGTGGGAAAAAGAGTTTTTTAAAATATGCTGATGAGTTACAATTGAAGAAACATGTGTTGAGTATTGCCATTGTCTCAATATTATTACTTTCGTCATTTCTTGGAATGTTTCATATATCTGTGGATACGGTTCAAGCTATGGATGATGTATCTGATTCTACTCAAGAGATAAGACAAGGGATAATGAGTGATACTGATCATGAAACAAGGCAATTAGAGGCAGTGTCTCCGACTGAATTTGGGGGGTCACATGCGCAGATGATAGTAGATGATTCCTCTGGTATTCCTGAGGGTCTTTCCAAAAGTGAATGGAATAGTATAACAGATCAGATACAAACGGCGCAGTATTATCCAACATGGCATGAAACCAGTCATGCGTATGTCGTATCAAATCCTGAACATGATTTTCGTATTGCATTTGATGATGGAAACGCCTGTATCTCCTCTCTTTTAAAGGATGATTGGTCTGTTCGTCTTATCCCATCAGGTTATGGATATGAGGATCATATCTCTTCTTTTGATATTGATCCACAAGTTATCCTAGAGGGTAATCGGATTGAATACTGTTACAATGACTATATTACTGGTTGGTATGTTAATGATGAAACAGGTCTTGAACATGGGTTTAATATCAACAGTCCACCCGAACGGTTATGTGACTCAGATTTACGTATTGAAATGAAATATGATACCCTGCTTCATCCATTGATCCTTGATGATGCTATTGTTTTTACGGATGCATCCGGTGATACAGTTTTGCATTATGGTAAACTCTTGGTAACGGATGCAGCGGGTAGTGTTCTTCCCTCCTGTTTAATCCTAGATGAGAAAACAGATACAATTACTCTTTCAATAGATGATTCAGATGCCGTGTATCCCATTGTTGTTGATCCTCTTGTAACCAGTTTCGTTAAAAAAATCACAGCGGCAGATGGCGCACCAAATGATTATTTCGGTTGGTCTGTTTCTATTAGTGGTGATACGATTGTTGTTGGAGCATATGGTGATGATAGTTCTAGGGGTGCTGCGTATGTGTTTACTCGTAATAATCAGTCTGCGGATGATTGGGGGCAG
>Ga0180430_10001460_pt1 | contig 22983 bp, 18 predicted proteins | sample SS_ome_9_FD_132999 | JGI IMG/M metagenome (GOLD analysis project Ga0180430, IMG submission 132999) | Hypersaline lake sediment archaeal communities from the Salton Sea, California, USA - SS_1_S_2 metaG | ecosystem: Environmental > Aquatic > Non-marine Saline and Alkaline > Hypersaline >... | reverse complement strand
AGTGTATCCGAGCAGCCGTTCCCGACGAACCACAGCCGCGTCAACGCGATGGCGGGCGGAATCGTGAGTGTATCCGAGCAGCCGTTCCCGACGAACCACAGCTCGCAGCAAAGCAGGGGCTGGAACTCGACAAGTGTATCCGAGCAGCCGTTCCCGACGAACCACAGCAATTATGCCAGCCGAACTCAGTACCGACCAAGTGTATCCGAGCAGCCGTTCCCGACGAACCACAGCTACCGTCACTCTCTACCCTGCAACATGTTAAGTGTATCCGAGCAGCCGTTCCCGACGAACCACAGCCTACCAAGCATGATGCGCTGATATATTTTAGTGTATCCGAGCAGCCGTTCCCGACGAACCACAGCCAAAAACAGTTTGCAGACAGGACGTCTGAGAGTGTATCCGAGCAGCCGTTCCCGACGAACCACAGCGCCATCGGCAGCCGCGCCGCAGATTCCACGAGTGTATCCGAGCAGCCGTTCCCGACGAACCACAGCCGGTTTGATACTGTCTCGCTTCCATTGTTCAGTGTATCCGAGCAGCCGTTCCCGACGAACCACAGCTAACACGCAGCGGCCCATCGCTGAGCATTAGTGTATCCGAGCAGCCGTTCCCGACGAACCACAGCCCTGACCACCAGATACCAGCAGTGGTTTTGAGTGTATCCGAGCAGCCGTTCCCGACGAACCACAGCCAATGGCGAGACAGGTACGACCGTTGTTTCAGTGTATCCGAGCAGCCGTTCCCGACGAACCACAGCAGTCTGCTTTCACGGATGCTCGGGAGGCAGAGTGTATCCGAGCAGCCGTTCCCGACGAACCACAGCTGAATCTGGATCTGCCGTTGATCGTGTTGTAGTGTATCCGAGCAGCCGTTCCCGACGAACCACAGCCATCTTCCACATTCAGCAACGTCCGCTGAGAGTGTATCCGAGCAGCCGTTCCCGACGAACCACAGCGCGCGACACGTTCCGCCGTCCACCTCCGCAAGTGTATCCGAGCAGCCGTTCCCGACGAACCACAGCCGAATCTGCTTGACTGTCTCGACGTCGTTCAGTGTATCCGAGCAGCCGTTCCCGACGAACCACAGCACTGCGGATACCAAGGTCAGTCTGCATTCCACCGACCGAAATACGTACGATGGTTCATGTCAATGTTTCAGCGAGTCACGTACCATTCGACTCACGACGTGCGATTGCTACCCTCACATTCGGTTAGGAGATTTCGATGTCCCACGGCACTGATAATCCGTTTGCTGCTCCACAGACAATGGATGATGTGGCTCAGGACGCTGGCGATGAACTGGCGTCCAGAGGAGCCAGGTTTGCAGGAGCATTTGTTGACGGCTTGACCATGATCCGGGCAATGGCCGGAATCTTCTATCTTGCTTTCAGTCTTGGAATGTCCTGAGCTTTTGGGGACAGCCAGATCGTGGCGGAGCTGGCAGGCGGCTTAATCGGTGCGATACTTGGTACAGCCTGGTACCTGATTCTGAACGGCTACCTTCTGGCGACGCGCGGACAGTCGATTGGGAAGATCGCTGCGGGCACAAAGATTGTGGACGCAGAAACGGGTGAGCTTGTCCCGTTGGTGCCACTCGTTCTTAAACGCTGGGTTTCCATCCAGATCCTGACACTCATTCCAGTCGTTGGCAACTTTGTTGCTATTGCTGACAGTGTGATGATCTTTCGGGAGAACCGTCGTTGCCTTCATGACGATTTTGCAGGAACGAAAGTGATCAAGGCGACTTAGCGCATCCGGAGTCACCGTACCAACGAAGGTACACGGTGCAGTGCTGCGTGTACCTCTCGAGACACACGCCAAGCATGACGTCTTGGTTCCTCAACCCAGCCGTTCCATTGCGGCCCCGATTTCTTCTTCGATGACAGACAGCGGGTTAAGAGGATCCATGAGGTTGGAGACAGGTGTGACCGTGTTTGTGTTCGGATCCCAGTTCACCGGCCCGTACTTCGCTGCAGCGGAATTGCCGGTCAGGATGTGAGCGCCCGCGTCTCCTTTGTTGTAGTGCCAGAATTCAAACGGGAAGTGCATGAGTCCATGCGTTTCCATCATCTGGGTGATTTCGAGACGGTTTCGCAGGGCTGTTTCTTTGATGAACGGTGAACGCATCGGAGTCCGTTCACTCATTTCCAGGTAAGGCCCCGCTCGCCCGACTTCTTCTCCGGTGCCTTTGTCGAAGACAGAGATGTCAATCGCCGAACCTGACATGTGAGTGCCAATCTTCGGGATATTGGCCACCATCACGATGGCTCGTCGGAAAACGAATTTCACCGATGGAATTTCTCCGCCCTGTTCCCAGATGCACTTCTGCAGGATGGCGTCGAAGACTTCCGGTTTGCGAACGAGCGAGCCCTGCATCTCAAGTGAACGAAAACCGTCTTCAATTTTCAGTACCCAGCCGCGTTTATTCATGTCACGACCGATCGCCATGACATCCTCGACGAGTGATTCTCTCATGAAGAAGACACGATCCAGATCTCCGGCGATCTTCGATGTGGAAAACAGCATGTCCACACCGGATGAAACTGCCGCCTCTTTGAGCGACGCAAATCCTTCGCCACATTCTTCAACGGGAAAGGCGAGCAGTCGTTCCACAAACGCATAACCCTGTTCCATCTGGTCCGCCCAGTAATCGCGGCGTGCTGCATCGTCGTCGGGCAGTTCGGTCATTTGAGCAGTCTACTTCTTGTCGTAGTCGTTCTGGCTTGTGGAAACGCCGGATTCATTGGTTCTTCACGTCTGACGCGGCTACAAGTCAGCGCAATACGCTGTAGCGTGTTTCGAATTCGGATTGCCGGAGCGAACAGATGACTTCGACGGTATCGATTCGTGGGCCGCTGCGACCAATCAGTGATTCCTCGTTGGGCAGTACGCTTCAGGTACCGGAGACTTGCAATACGTCGTCCGGAACTGCTCAACGTTATCTTTCAGTTTTTTGCTGACGATCCAACTCCAGCAGTACGTTGTTGCTGTCCTCAGGAAAAATGACGACAGACAGCCCAGACGTTGCATAGTTGCCGTAGCGAAGTGGAACAGGACGCCCGTGATCTTTGACGTGCCTGAAGGTGCCGTCGTTGACGACAATCTGTACGACGATTGCCCGGTGTTTTCCTGATGCAGCGCCGTCCGTTGAGGTATAGGTACCAAGCACAAAGGAACCGTCTTCCTTAATCTTCCCGCTCGCGGTCGTGCCAAAACTCACAGATTCGAATTCAACAGTCCCAAGTCGGACGGGCTCTCCATCAGCGAACACAACTTTCCCGCTGACAGGATAGGTGTCGACCTGATCAGAGCCACAGCCAGCAGCGATCACTGACAGGCAGGCGGCGAGGCAACAGCGCACGGCTCAGAATTCTCCTACTATCCAACCATCGTGCCGATTTGCGAGCCTGCCCAGAGTTCTCGTGCTGATGGAGGTGGACAATTGTCGCACTCCGCCGTCTGCAAGAGCAAACTGTACGATGCCTTCATGCGCACTTCCGAAAGAAAACTGGGTTGCTCGCTGATCAGAGGGGCTGTGGGCCAGCGCCACACCGGGACCGGCAACCCGAGAAAAATTGGTCAGGTAGCGACCGAAATAGGCCGGCCCGTTGAATGGCGTGGATCCTTGTTTGTCGAGAGGGATATGCATTTCGCCGATGAGCAATGTGTTGCTGGTACCGTCGTCTACATCGGCGATCCGAACTGGATCCAGCCACTTCTCCTCGATCGCTTCATCATTCCCGCCTGGCCGACTGGAAATGATCACTCCGGTGCCATTGCCTCCCCAGTAGAAGTCAGTCGGAGCGTTAATTGCTCCTGGCGAAAGATCCCCGTGATTAACTGCATAGTCGATAATGGCGCCGCCTGGCACCGTCTGCGTGCCTGCCGGGCACCCGCAAGGCGCCGTGATCGTGACGACTTCATCCGGAACAACAGCATCCGAGCCGGTATGCCGTTCGGGGCATAAGAAAACGGACAACGGTCGATTCCTGGCGGCAGCAGGTTGTTCATTGTATGTGGCGTACTCATCCCATTCGCTGTGTGCGTTCGACTGTTCCAGAAACGGGAGCAGGCGAACCGGCCAGGTGGGTTCGTCCAGGGCCACGCTCTCGCCAATGTCTGACAGCGACCGCGGAATATCCAATACCAGCCGCGCCGGGGGAAAAGCGATGTGACTGTCATGGAAGGAATGAGCTGCAAGTGCGAGCTGTTTGAGATTATTAGCACACTGAGTCCGGCGGGCGGCAGCTCGAGCCTGCTGCACAGCAGGCAACAGAAGTGCGATGAGCAACGAGATGACCCCGACGACAACCAGCAGTTCAATCACCGTGAATCCACGGGAACGAACTCGTTCGGCCGCGATTCCTGACTTCTGCATTTGTCGACCCCTGCTGAACGGATGATGCCGGCGAGTTTGTCGATTCCGCACTGCGGGTGACTTGAGGGGCAAACCGGTCCTGTCATTTTGCTGCCCAGGGGCATCCATCAGAGTCTTGTCCAGGGTGGGTTGGAATTCAAGGCGGAATCCCTGAGTTTGCGCCAAGCCTCCCGGTGAATTTCATGCTTCTTTGTTAGGACCGAATCAGAATATATGACCCGTCCCAGCGTTCAGCCAAAGGATCCAGTGATTCAGCCGGAGGACGCCGATTCAGCGTTTGGCCGTGCGGAGCATCTGCAGTTCCTCTCGTCCGTGGCGGAATCTCTCTGTTTTTGCTGGCGGATTCGTAATCGGCTCCGTACATTGGAACAGCTTGTAGGGCTCGAACGAGACAAAGAAGCGGTTATTCTGATGCCTGGGGTGAGGCGAACAATCCGATTAGCTTTTACAGCAGGGGTGGTGTGTCTGCAGCTGTTTTTGCTGCCAGCCTCTCAGTTACTGCATGTTACCTGCGATCACTCACAGTCCCATGAGGCCACCCATCAGGAGTCGGCCCACAGGCATTGTTCTCACCATCACCACAATCATAGCTCGTCTGATCACCAGATTCCCGACTCAGACCCCGGCACACAGATTCCCCATGATTCGGGTGATTGTGCCATTTGTCAGGTCATCCTGGCAGCGAGAGTCGATGAACTGCACGAGGTCCAGGTCCCTGCAAGTGACCTGATTGTTGACGCCGTCGGGGCGTACCTCATAGAGGTGCCTCCGACGTCTGTCCCCGCTCTGCTCAGCCGCGGTCCGCCGGCGTAGACCGCGCAGTTGACTCTTTCAAATTCACAGGTGCCCTTGCGCATTCTGGATTGATCGGGTTTGGACTGCGCCGAGTGTTCCGGGCGTTCAGCTGCTCGCAATCCATGATCTGGTTGCATTACGCCCGAGGGCCACGCTGCCGAGTTGCTTGTTGAGCCATGCGCGCGAGCCTGCCTGCGTCTGGTGCAGACGTCTCTGGTACCTGGGTTCATTGCATCTCCGCGTCGAGTACCCATGTGGTTTTCGTCTTTTGTGTGTATCAAGTTTTTCCCCCCAGTTGAAAGTTCATTCGAAAATGAAGGTCTCAAGGAAGTCAATCCGGCACTCCGGATTCACACTGATAGAATTGCTGGTTGTCATTGCAATCATCGCAATTCTCATCTCACTACTACTACCTGCTGTTCAGCAGGCTCGTGAAGCTGCACGACGAACGCAGTGTCGAAACAATCTCAAACAGCTCGGACTGGCGTTGCATAACTATCACGATGTGTTTCGTATGTTTCCTTCGGGATGGATTGCTGTCGACGCTGGCGTGATGAGTGCCCATGAAGGGCTGAATGGCGCCGGATGGGGCACCATGATTCTGCCGTATATCGATCAGGGAAACCTGTATCAGACATTTGATTCATCGCTGGCGATCGAAGATCCGGCCAATGCGAGTTTCATCGACAACCGTATTCCCGGATTCCGATGTCCGTCCGATCCTCAGCCTGACACGTGGCAGATCGAAGAGGAGGGCAATCCGGGCAATGTTCTGGCGGAACTGCCAATCGCGAACTACATCGGCGTGTTTGGTACAGAAGAACTTGACGGATGTGAGAACACTCCCGGCACAGATCCTGTAGCTGCCAATGGTCAATGTGTGGGAGATGGAGTGTTCTACCACAACAGTTCGACAGGGATCAGGCAGATCACCGACGGCACAAGTAACACTTTGATGCTGGGTGAACGCCTGACCAATGAAGCCAACGGCTGGTATTCCACCTGGCCTGGCATGGTATCGGAAGGCGAAGAGGCGTTTCAGCGAATTCTGGGTTCGGCAGATCATCCGCCCAACGATCCGGCAGCCCACCTTGATGACTTCAGCAGCCGACACGTTGGTGGAGCCCTCTTCACGCTGGGCGATGGTTCCGTTCACTTTGTGAGCGAGAACATTGATGAGGATCTCTACAAAAACCTGGCGACAATCAGCGGAGGTGAAATCCTCGGAGAGTGGTAGGTAGTCTGAGCCGGTGATTGCCCGAACGCATGAACGGTGTTCGGGCAATCCACCCGTGTTCAAATAACGCGGAAGTCCGGCAATTGTTCGAACGATCACGAGTGACAAGCTATGACTGATGTCGTGCCCACAAGCAGATTGAAGCAGTTACAGACGACGTTAGCTCGTCTGAATGCAAGGTTGTCATTCGACTTTTGTCCGTCGTACAACCCTTACGTTTATTGGCTCAAGAACCCATTTTGGCTGCTTCTCCTGGCAGCGGCCGGGGCGGCACTGTGCGGGGCGTTTGTCAATACGCTGGCGTTCCTGCTGTGTGGCATTCTTCTACTACTGCTGGGCATAGGCGTACTGATGCCGTTGGCAGCAGTACGCGGCATTGATTGTTCTATCGTTTTTGACGTTCAGCGGACCAGAGTTGGCAGCCCGGCCGTGGTACGACTGAACGTGCGTAATCGATGGCCAATTCCTGTCTGGGGGCTCTCCCTGATTCGCGGATTCGCTCACGACGCGACACAGGACGGTGACGAAGGTGTCGCTCTGGCGCGGGTTCCCGGTTGGTCAACAATCGAATACTCATGGCCATTCACTCCAGGTCGGCGCGGGCGATACCCACTGACAACGGCTGAAGTTGAAACCGGGTTTCCCTTCGGCCTGTTCTATGCTCGCAGGGTCGCTCAGGTGGATGGCCACCTGATTGTCTGGCCCCAAACGGCACGACTGTCGGGGATTCCGGATTTCCCCGATGCACCGCAGATTGAAGATTCGTTCTGCGACCGGCGAGTTGGAGACAGTGGCGACATGACCGGTACGCGGTCGTTTCGTAACGGTGATTCGCTGCGGCGGGTTCACTGGTCGCAAACGGCGCGACAGCAGACGTTGATCGTGACGGAACGACAGGCACCTGCGACTTCAGCAGTACGTGTGTCTATCGATTTGGCAAGTGAGTCGCATCAGGACGAGTCGGCCGACGAAACTCTGGAACGCTGCGTCCAGACGGTGGCCAGTCTTTGTGAATCACTCCATCGTCAGCATTGCCGGGTCGAACTGGAAATCAATGGGCAGCTCATTACCGCAGGTGAAGCAGCGGCCGGTTATCAGCAGGTGATGGACGCCCTCGCAGTCGCCGATTTGAGTACGGAAGGATGTCGCCAGCCAATACGAGGAGGACGATCAGGAATTCGAGTCACAACGGTCGCAGGACAGTGGCCAAATCATTCGCGTCAGATCATTGTGGACGCAGAAGCTTCCGGCTCCGGCGGCTGGGTTGATTTGGATGAATCAACGGATCTCCTGACTCAGCTTCCCGGTCGTTGGAGGAGGGTCTGCCGTGACGCATGATGTTTCCGTTCGTCAGTTGAACGATACGAGCAAACGACCGGAAAGAAGTAAGACTGCCGTTCCCGGAATCACGAGTATCCGCCTGCACCTGATCTGCATCGTTCAGGCATTGCTCGCTGCCTCCGTCTTTACCGTAACGGAGCATGACGACCATCGACATGATCTTTGGTTTACCATCGAAATGGTCATGCAGTCAGTTTTTGTCGTTGCCGCGGCGGCATTCGTCCGAACGCGCGTGAATCGCGTGTCCGGCATTGTCCTGCCCATTTTAATCCTGGTAGTCCTGTGGAGCTTCATTTGGGAGCCGATTCAGCGTGTGTTTCTGCAAGCCGGACTTCCTTTTGAGATGTTGGTCATGCATAGCCAGTGCAATTTGATGCTGGCGCTGGCTGTCTGCGGATTTCGCCCAACCTATCAGCGACTGTCGATCATTCTCTCTGTATTCATCGTGATCTTCTGTTGCACAGTTTCGAATGCCGGGGGACTGATCCCATTTGTGGCGGCCTATTCGCTTGCAGCGGTCGTGTGGCTGGTTGCTGCCTGGTGGGAAAATGTGAATCGCCGCGTGCTGGACGAAACCCGCAGGGGAATGCCAAAACTACAGATGGTTGCCGTGGCGGGGATTCCGGTGCTGCTCCTGGTTGCCGTGGGTGGTGCGGGTGCGAATCGGACTACGAATGCGCTGCAGGGCTGGCTGCCAGGCTCTGGTGGCAGTGGTGACTACGATCCGTTTGCGCGGGGAGGCGTGAATGACGGAGATGCTCTGGTTGCAGGAAATCAGAACATCAAGAGCTTCGGTCCAATCGAGAATTCTCCGTTCGTGGAGGATGATCAACCGAGCCTCTATGACGTGTTCAATGACACCTTCGACGAACCCGCCAAGCCCGTAAAGAAACGGAATCGGGCCATCGCCCTGCCATCTGAACTCATGAAGCACATCCACCGTCAGCTGTCAGAAGCCAGACAGACAGGACGTGAGTTTTCACTCATTCGCGGTCAGGAGAAAGGAACCGACAGCAAGGCGAGGGATCTCAACGCACATGCTCTATTCCACGTTGCAGGACGTACTCCGCTCCATCTGAGATTGGAGGTTTGCGATCTTTTTGACGGATTCGACTGGCTGGCATCAGAAAAGAAGCCCGCAGCTGAAAAGCCTGGCATGCGGACAATCGGGGAACGTACCTGGCTGAGTGTTCCGGTGGCGGGCGTCGGTTACGAGTTCTTCTCGGACAACGAAACGCATGCCGTGAAGACGTCGGGACTCAAGGGAAGCGTCATTCCCACCCCGCCACATATTGCCGGCGTCCACATTCCTCACATCGATCGACTGGATTTCTACGAGGTTGATTCGACCGGGATCGTGTCGCTCAGCGTTGAATCTATCCCACCCATGACGCCGATAAATCTAGTTTCGCAGTTGGTTGACAGGCAGGCAGTCGCCACCGGTCAGATTTCGATCCCCGACCTGCCTCAGAATCTGATGACGGCGCTGCCGGTCGGAGAGGACATGCAGCGAATCCGTGAACTGGCCGCTCGTTTGACTGCCGGGAAGCCCCGCGGCTGGCAACAAATTGCTGCGATCGAACAATACCTGAAGGGGCATTTTACCCTGGATCGTGAAGCGAACGCGTCACCCGATACGGAGTCCCCGGTCGAAGAATTCCTCTTTGAGACCAAGCGTGGTCCTGAATACCTGTTTGCCAGTTCGGCAGCAGTCATGCTTCGTTCGTTGCGGTATCCGGCGCGCCTTGTCTCCGGTTTCTACGCAAAACCCGAAAAGTACGATCAGCAAAGGCACCACACGCCTGTTCACGCGGCTGATGCACATGTGTGGTGTGAAGTCGGGCTGGGTGCTTCGACGTGGCTTACGATTGAGCCTTCGCCCGGATACGAACTTCTTGCTCCTCCCCCGGGATACTGGGAACAGTTTGTCGAAGGCCTGAATGCTCTGTGGCGTTCAGCTGTTCGAAACGCGGTCTTCCTGAGCATCCTGGCAGTCGCCCTGTTTGTCGCTTTCCTCAAACGACGAACTCTGGAGAATGCGTTGCGCACCCTGGAATGGAAACTGGCTGCATCGGAAAGCCGTCGTGCTCGCGCAGCCCGTCTGGCCCGTCTGATCGATCACCGACTCCGACTCGCGGGACTGCCTCGTCAAAGCGGGACGACATTGAAGCGCTGGGCAGGACAGCCCGAATTGACTCCTGTTCGGGATGAATTGTCGCGGATTGCAGATCTGGCAGATCAGGCTACGTTCGATTCAGGTCACGAAGACCTTTCGATCGAACCGGGTGAGCTGAATCACCTGGCGGCAACACTCAGCTATGAGCAGTTCAAACGACTGCATCAGTCGTCAGCCAGTATGGCTGGATGATTGTTCCACGGAATTTCAGGAAAGAATTGAAGTGATGCAGATGACCGAAGCAGAAGCCGCTCCGGCTGAGAACCGTCCAGGTCTGTCCGAGATCGATGCCGTACGGCAACGGCTGAATGCTGCACTCAAAGGAAAACAGGATGTTGTAGAGCTGGTGCTGGTGTGCCTGTTGTCGCGCGGACACCTGCTGTTGGAAGACAAGCCGGGGCTGGGCAAGACCACACTGGCCCGAACGCTGGCAAATGCTATTGGAGGTCGTTTTGCTCGAACACAGTGCACACCGGATTTGCTCCCCGGCGACATCACGGGATTCAACATCTTCAATCAGAAGACCAATGAGTTCGAGTTTCGCAGTGGTCCCGTTTTTTCCGACGTGTTGCTGGTGGACGAAATCAATCGAGCCACCCCACGAACGCAAAGCGCACTTCTGGAATCAATGGCAGAGCGTCAGGTGACGGTCGACACCGACCGTTTCACGCTCAGTCCGGAATTTTTTGTGATCGCCACTCAAAACCCAGTGGACCAGCACGGAACCTATCCCCTGCCGGAAGCTCAGCTGGATCGATTCGCAATGAAACTCAGCATCGGTTATCCGGCACCAGATGACGAGATTCGCATGCTGCAGGAAGCAGTCGAGGGAGCGAACATCGCGAGTGACGATGAGTCTTCGGTGTTGTCACCTGGCCAGCTAAGAGACCTGCAGCATCAGGTGGCTCAAATTTCCGTAGCGGAAGCTGTTCAGGACTACCTTGTTCGCATTGCGACTGAGACGAGACGCCATGCGAGCATTGCGATTGGCATGAGTCCTCGCGGTCTGCTGACACTTCAGCGAGCTGCGCAGGCTCAGGCGTTCCTCAACGGACGTCACTTTGTCACTCCAGACGACGTGTTGGATGTCGTGGAACCGGTACTGGGAGTTCGCCTGGGACTCGAAATCGTGGAAGCGAAGCGTGTGATTCAGGATGTGCTGCAGGCAGTTGACGTGCCGGATTACTCGGAGAACGCGAAATGACCGGAGGTCCGAACCCGGAACGCAGCATAGCACGTCGGAGCGTCACACGAACGGTCGCCGTTCACGCGACCTGCTGTCTGATGCTGGTCGTCGTGAGCAGTCTCGGATGCACTGACCCCAACGCTACTGCTGTCACCGATCTGCACGAGGACTTTGAGCACAGCAATCACGAACAGGAGCACGCCGGCGGCTTTCACGGCTCTCATACACACGAACAACGTGACGTTGATCCTCTGTTCGGCGGACAACTGTTTCCCATCGGGCATACTGATAACAACGATGGAGCAACGTATTTCCATGCCGAAGTGATGCCTCTGGAAGACAATGCAGTTCGATTTCATGTCCTGACAGATTCTGGTGATGGCGATCTTGAGGTCTGCCCGATTGAGGCGCACGAGCTGGGCGCTTTGATCAGCGTCAAAGGAAATGAGTCACTGTCGTCCGAGTGTTCAATCACCGCTGTTGACGACAGCCTGCCTGCATCAGAATTCAGTCTGGTGATACCTGAAGCCATCGCCGATGCAGATAGCTACTCTGTCGTTGTGCCGAAGATCGAAGTTGGCGGCCACCGCCAGAACTTTGGATTTCACGTTCGTCGAGCCGGCAGCGATCAGAATTCCGCCTTAGCTGAATCGAAAGATTCTCATGAGTGATCTTCTGCTGCTGGCGGATGGTCCCGGTTACACGGGATTGTTCTCGGATATTCACACGACTTTCTGGAGTGGTGTGTTGCGCATGGCTTATGCCATGATCGCGGCAGCTCCATTTCTGGTGGCTGGTGTATTTGCCGCAGGAATTCTGCGAGGAATGGCAGGAGCGAAACGCACACGTCAGATTTTTGGCGTGGGGCACTGGTCAGGACCATTTCGAGCGTGGGCACTGGGTGTGCTGCTTCCAATCTGTTCGCTGGGCGCTCTTCCCGTCGCCCGAGAACTGCGACGAGCCGGTATTCCCAGTGGGACGGTTCTCAGTTTCGTGCTCGTTGCTCCGGTGCTGAATCCCGTTTCAATCATCTACGGATTGAGTCACATTGCACCGATCACACTGGTGTGGTTCGCGATTGGAACCTTCGCCGTTTCGGTTGGCACCGGTCTGCTGTGGAACAAACTGATTGCCGATCACCGAGACGTTGATCCGGAACGCCTGGAAGCGGCACCTCCTGACAGCCTCCACCGCGTCGCCGTCGTTGCTGACACGGCTGCTCGCGGACTGGTGGGCCCGGTCTTCGTTGACTACGGACTGGCGTTGCTCGCCGTCGGTTTTCTGGGCGCATTCCTGCCACATGGAGCTCTGCAAACAGGAATGACCCGCGACAATCCCCTGGCTCCGGTCATTATGGGGCTGGTCGCGATCCCCGTGTACGTCACTCCAACGGATGTGATGATGCACTTTGGAGCCATCGTACGAGACGGTTTCTCACTGGGTGCTGCCTTCGCCCTGATTCTGCTGGGAGCGGGAGCGAATGTCGGGGTCGCCAACTGGCTGCGACGAGACTATGGCGCTCGTCCTTTGATGCTGTTCGTGTCACTGTTGATCGGATCGACTCTCGTCATCGGATTTACAGCGGATCGAACCATCATTCACGGCAATGCGGTGAAGGAAGACCACACCCACGCATTCGATTCGTTCACACGTCTTGCCGAAGTGAAACCCGAACAGGTGGGACCCTCATGGGTTGTTGCAGAAGTCAGCCGATCGATTCAGAAACACGAAGCATCCGGACGGCCGGAGATGATCGGCGTGCTTCTGCTCGGAACTCTGTTTCTTGCAGGGATCATTCTACGACTGCTGGGGGATCGAGTGAGCACGGATCACCTGATGGTGCCGCAGCAGGAACAGACGACAGCACTGACATCGCCTCGCTGGGACCCGGCTTTGTCGGCGAAGCAGCTGGTGGCTGTTGGCGTGGTCGTGACGCTGAGTTTCGCCAGCATAGGATTGTACCTTTTCTATCCACCGGTGGACGATCTGATGGGAGACATGGCGGTGATCCGAGTTGGAGCGTTCGACTCGATCCGTGAAGAGGATGCGGTGGAGTTTCAGCGTCGCAGCACGCAGTGGAAACGGCAGGCAGAAAAGATGCCAACCAGTGTTCTGCTGCGAGGCGGCACCGTGACTAATGCCGGGCGTGAAAACCTGAAGGAGTTTCTGTACGGACTGGACATGCTGGAAAGACAGCTGATGTCCGGACGTGTGAGTGAAGCAAAAATGACTCGGGCCTACGTTGATCGCGTGTATCGAACATGCTGCGATGAGTTTCGACACGAGAGGGCCGGGAGATTGTCGGAGAATTCTGATTTCAGAGGCGACACGAGATAAGAGATGGAGTTTGCAGTGACCCGCCAATGCACCAGCCGGCAACGAAACATGAAGCCCGTTGAATCCAGAGTCGATATTGACCGGAACGATCGATATCTCTGTGCGAACTGGTTGGCATCAGAAATTCACAGCAGTACTCCAGCATCGGAACGTAGATTGTAAGTAAATGGACAGTTCCCATCACCGCACCACAGTGGAGTTGCCGTCCTCCCTGTATTCGGAGTACATCCGAATGCTGGTGATTGTCCATGCTGTCTTCAGCGGTGTATGGTGCCTGACCGTTGGCGGGCTGCACTCAGGGACACTGATTGCGCTGTCCTCTGTTGTCTGGATCATTGTTCGAGTCTGTCGCCGCTCGAACTGGCGATGGATCTATCCATTGGTCACAGTTTCATTGCTCGGGTTGCTCCTGTGGACTGCTGCAGTGTGGCAGTCCACATCGCTCAATTCGGTCTGGTACGGATTCCTGGCAGTCGAGGCGATCCTGTTGGCGTCACTTCTCGTTCTGTTTGTCGACTTTTTTGAGGCACTGACCCGATTGTATTGCCACTTCCAAAGTCCAGAGACTTGCGAGCGACTTCAGAATTTCCTGTTTCGCCATGGCCTGCGAATCCTGTTATGGGGAACCGCTGGTTGCATTCTCCTGTACTCGACAATCGTTCCGGTGATTCAGGAACTCGACTCCCCTCCACCGGAGACCATCGGTGACGCGACCATCGAAATGGACCGACTGACTCTGCCACAGAACGCGCTTTTTCGTTTCTGTGAATCGACGACGGGAGCCTGGTTTTTTGTCATCGGTTGCTGCGTAGGAAGCTTTCTGAACGTCGTGATCTTTCGCGTGCCTGCCGGGATTTCCGTGCTGGCAAAAGCGTCACATTGCCCGAAGTGTCAGACGAAAATATCCGGGCGAGATAACCTTCCCCTGATAGGGTGGCTGAAGCTACAGGGTCGGTGTCGAAACTGCGAAACGTCGATTTCGTCTCGCTATCCTTCCGTCGAACTGACCATTGGATTGCTCTTTCTGCTGCTGTATTTCGTAGAGCTGATCTCCGGCGGGACAAACCTCCCGGTCCGACTACCCAACATGTACGCGGGTGTGCTGTGGATCCTGTTTTACACAAAGTGGGATCTTGTCGGATTGTACGTGTTTCATATTTCGATCTTTTGTGCTCTGTTCTGCTGGACAATGATTCAACGAGACGGACATCGCGTGCCGGCGAAAGCCAGTGCCATTACAATTCTACTGTCTGCGACTGCCATTCTGGTGTGGCCTCATCTGTTGCCGTTCGCCTCCGAAACTGATGGTATACGGGGCGATGGCTCTCTTTGGCAGCGGATTAGTAGTACGTCAATTGTTTTGCTCACCGGAGCGGCCACCGGATTGTTCGTCGGAGGCATTCTTCGGAGGCTGAGCGGTCTTCCCCAGCAACTCGTGTCGTGGCTGCTGATCGGAATGGTGTTCGGCTGGCAGTCCGTGATCGTCATTGCGGTGCTAACTGTCGCTGCGAAGTTCCTGATCACGTTGGCAGAACTACTGACCGAAGAAAGTCGGCCCACGCTGCTTCGAACAACGTCTGGCTCGTCTGAAGAAGACACACTGGCACAAGCGAACATCTCGGCCGCTCAGATACAAAATGCTGATTTGGCTCCTGTGCTGGCACCTGCTGAGTTGCCGTTGGAGGTCCACAGGACGATCATGCCCGCAATGCAGTGGTGGCTTTTGCCCGCAGTCCTGTTGCTGCACCACTGTTTTTGGAGACATCTGTTCATACTGGTGGAACAACCACTGTGACAGATTTCCTGTGTCTGCGTCGGGCACGATGACTCAACCTCAGATGATTTATTGATGGAGATGAATAATGCGACTTCACCTTGCTTCCCTGACGCTGTTGCTGTCAACCGGGCTGCTGCTCGGGTGTACGAATTCAGCATCTGATACTTCAGTCACCGATGCCGATCATGCGCATGAACATGAGGATCACGACCACGCCAGTGAACATGAACATCCAACAACGCTGAAAGCCGGATTCGCCGAACTCTCGGCACTGCGTGACACAGTGCGCGACGCGTTCGCTGCCGAAGATGTGGACACGGCACACGGCCCCCTGCACGACGTCGGACACCTCCTGGAAGACATCACCGGACTTGTTGAGAAAGAGCAGCTTTCAGACGCCGACAAAGAATCGGCAAAGAAACAGATCGAAACGCTGTTTGATTCATTTGGTGCAGTCGACAGGACTCTGCACGGTCAGGAGGGATCAAGCTACAAAGAGGTTTCCGACAAGATCGATGCCGCCATTACCGAGTTGCAGCGGATCAGTGATTCCGTGGAAGATGCTGCAGAATCACCAGAGGCGGATGAAGACAATTCGGACGAGAGCTGAACTTCGGACTGGATTCAGTGACATCAGTTGATGCGGACGAACCGCTGGGTACCCCGCTCGTTGGTGCGGCTTTCCGTCTACTCTAAGTCTCGAGAGGACGAAATCAAATGCATTCACATCAACGTCTGACGTGCACCGCCGTGTGCTGTCTGTTGTGTGCCGCATTCCTGGTCACCGGTTGCGGCGTCCAGGTCAGCGACGAGATTCAGGCCATGCGCAAACGATGGCTTGCTGAATCGCCACCTGCAGGGGAAATGCCGATCAGTGAGATCCGGTCAAAGCTCGCAGATGGTGACATGGAAGTTGGGAGTGCTGTTGTCGTCCGGGCACGGGTTAACGCAGGAGCCGTTGATCCGTGGACATCCGGACAGGCAGCATTCATCATCACGGATGCGATTGGGCACGACGGAAGCGAGGATCCCGATCATGACCCTCACGAGTGTCCATTCTGCCGCCGAGACGTCCGGAACAGCATGGCGGTTCTGCGTTTCGTCGAAGGCAATGGTAAAGTCGTATCCGTGGATGCCAGACAGTTGTTCGACATCAGCTCGGGAGAACTACTCGTCGCCGAAGGCACAGTCTCCCAATCAGACGCCGATGGGCTGACGATTGATGTGAATCAAATGCACGTTGTGCGACGCATGTAGTCGAAAACAGATCCGCCCACATCGCAGTTGGTTCACATCCAGACACAGAAGTGCTCGAAGTCCGGAAACCTAAACCAACTCTGCAATTGGCTTTCCGCTGGGCAGGATGGGGATGGGGCGGCCGGAATGGTCTTCCAGGTTCCGATGGTAATCCACGCCGAGGTGCTGGTAGATGGTTGCAAGCACGTCCTGAGGTGTCGTCGCTCGTTCGGTTGGGTATTCCGCTTTTGAGTTCGTCGAACCGACGACCTGCCCGGTTTTGAGGCCTCCGCCGGAGAACAAAACGGTGTACGCCTGAGGCCAGTGATTGCGTCCGACTCCGCTGGCATTTTTGCTCAGCCGAGGGGTGCGTCCGAACTCACCCATCACCACGACCATGATCCGTTGATCCAGGCCGCGCGTGTAGATGTCATCGATCAATGTGCCGAGTGCCTGATCGAAGTACAGCAGACGCCGCTTCATGTATTCCGCGAAATGGCCAGGGCGGCCGGCGTTGAGAATGTGGTCGTCCCAGTTTGTGAAGTCCGGTCCCCCTTTCGGTGTGTTGATGTAGAGACTCACCACAGCCGTTCCCGCTTCGCACAGACGCCGAGCCATCAGGCACGACTGTCCCCACACATTTCGCCCGTAGCGGTCCTTCAGCTCGTCAGGTTCTTGTCCCAGATCAAACGCGGCGGCCGTTTGAGGACTGGTGAGGACTTCGAAGGCCAGCTGAGTGAACTCATCGGCGGCTTCGACGTTCCCTCGCAAGTCGACACCAGTGCGAAACGCATCCAGCTGTTTCAACAACGAACGACGATCACCCAGCCGGCTGGCATCGGTGCCTGCGTTCAGTAAGGCCACTGGCGCTCGGTAGTTGTCTCGCGATGGATCGCCGCATGCCAGTGCTCCGTGCTGAAGTCCCAGGTATGCCGGACGCGTCATGTAAGTTGCGCGAGGAATTGCGACGTAAGGAGGAATTGCTCCGGACGACATTCCGCGCACTCGACTGAGGATGCTTCCAATGTCGGGATGATCGCTTTTTGACTGCGATGCGGGATCGGGCACGACGGGCGTCTTGCCGGTGAGTACTTCAATTCCGCCATCACTGTGGCTGCTCATCTCGTGATGCAGCGACCGCACCAATGCGATCCTGTCGCCCTGCTTCGCCTGCAGAGGTAGCAGCTCGCAAATGTCCATTCCCGGAACGTTGGTGGAAATGGGGCTGAAGACGCTGCGGTAGTCCAGCGGAGCCTCAGGCTTAAGATCGTATGTCTCCAGCTGAGACGGCCCTCCGTGCAGATACAACAGAATCACTGACGTGTCGGATCGCTGCTGTCCTGCTTCCGCTCGACCGGCCAGAATCTGAGGCAACGTGGCCCCACCCAGTGCAAGACTTCCTGCCTGAAGGAACTCCCGTCGAACAATCGGACCTGGACAACGATCGGGCTGCATGGAACGACCAAACGAAGCAATTGCTGAATTGGCTGCGTTAAACCGCAAATCACGTTGCAACTGTAAGATGAGTACGCCTCAGAAGCAATTGCTCATCAAATGTCCGATCGATCCCGGGGAATGTGAACAGGACGTCACAGGTCTGCGCAGAGTGGTCAGATCAGCGGACTTTCAGGGACCAGCCGCCCTGCTCCTCCTTTTGGTGCTGCTGAACAAAGCTGAGAACCGAACCGGCAATACGTCCCGTGCCGAGTCCGATTTGAGGATTCTCGTCCCCTGATCCGCCGAAAACTCTCCTGCTGGAATTGCCACATACGGCGGGATATATTGGATCTCAGTATTCGCTCGTTTCGGGAACACCACATCCCTCCCCCCCGCCGGCTATTCCATGCATTGCCGACCGTTCTTTTCCCTAAATCTCTTCGGCTTGCTCCTGGTGTTGATTACAGACAGCGGCCAGGCAGCCAATGTGGATTTTTCGCGCGATATCCAGCCGATTTTGGCCAAACGTTGTTTCGCCTGCCATGGACCGGCCGAACAGCAATCCGGGCTGGCATTCCACGAACGTTCGCTGGCGACCAGCAAAGCAGAATCCGGACAAGCGGCCATTCTCCCTGGCAATCCGGGTGAGAGCGGACTGATTCAGCGCGTGACTTCCACCGACGAATCGCTCCGTATGCCGCCATAAGGTGAACCACTTTCACCCCGGGAACAGTCACTACTCTCAAAGTGGATTGCCGATGGTGCCGACTATGCGCCTCACTGGGCATTCGTTGCTCCCAGGCGACCTGAACCACCTGAAATCCAGCGTCCGGAATGGGCCCAAAACCCAGTCGATAATTTCGTCCTTGCACGACTTGATGCAATTCAGCTGACGCCGGCTCCGGCTGCCAGTCCGGAAAAACTCATTCGCCGCCTGTACCTCGATTTAATCGGGCTGCTGCCGACGATCAGAGACGTCGCCGCTTTTCAAAACGGGGACGTCTCGTATTCAGAAGTCGTGGACCAACTATTGGCTTCAGATCAATTCGGTGAACGCTGGGGACGGCACTGGCTGGACCTTGCTCGCTACGCCGACTCATTCGGCTACGAAAGGGATGACGTGAGGCCCAACGCGTGGCGCTACCGTGACTGGGTGGTGCAGTCATTCAACAACAATCAACCATACGATCAGTTTTTGATTGAACAGCTGGCCGGGGATCTGCTGGAAAAGCCGTCACAGAATCAGCAAATTGCCGTCGGACTCCATCGGATGAACATCAAGAACAACGAAGCGGGAATCAATCGCGAAGACTATCGCAATCGTGAGATGGTCGACCGCGTCAATACCACCAGTACCGCAATGCTGGGAATCACACTGGGCTGCTGTCAGTGCCATTCCCACAAGTATGACCCGTTCACACAAACGGACTACTACCAACTGTACGCCTTCTTCAACAACATTGAACCCAAAGATACCGAGATCGACGGCACTCCTGACGAACAGCAACGTTTCAAGAGCGCTCAAGCGGAACTGGACGCGCGAAAGAAACAGCTTGAATCCCGCAGGAAACTGCTCGCAGAAATGCAGAAATACGATTCTGTTGTTGCCTGGTGCGGCGACGATGCCAGCCGCATTCAATCAGCAATCGAGTTGCTGGAACTGACGGCCGACGAAATCAATTGGCTCCAGCAGCCGGATACTCATGTGGCAGAGCTGGCAACCCTGTGGACGTCGCTGTCCAGTCGATTGGACGACACCAGAAAAGCGATTAAGCAACTGTCCGTTGAGCAAAGGCACCTGCCCAAACCCTATATCATGACACTGGTCGAAGCAGACAAAGATCGTCGCAAGACACATGTTCTTGAGCGAGGCGACTTCAAACAAAAAGGAGAGGAAGTTCAAGCCGGCACACCAAACGCGTTGCCTGAAATCTCCGCTCGCGGCAAGACACCTGATCGACTGGATCTGGCACACTGGGTGACCTCCAGTGACAATCCACTTACCGCGCGCGTCGCCGTCAATCATGTTTGGATTCATTTGTTCGGCCGTGGCATTGTGACTTCTGCAGATGACTTTGGCACTCAGGGGGAACCACCCACACATCCGTTGCTTCTGGACTGGCTGGCAACGGAGTTTATGGAATCCGGCTGGGACCGAAAGCAGCTGATTCGCACGATCGTGCATTCCGCCACTTACCAGCAATCGTCACGTATACGGACTTCGGACGATCCACGTCATCAGCTGGCATTTGGCTCGGACAACGCTCTGTTTGCTCGTCAATCGCGTTTCCGCGTGGAATCTGAAATTGTTCGCGATTTGTTTCTTGATGCCTGCGGGCTTATTCATCAACAGGTAGGAGGTCCGACGATTCATCCACTGCTGCCGGCCGCGGTCAGCGATCTGGGCTACAAATACAAGACCCGGTGGAATGTCTCCAATAGACCACAACGTTACAGGCGTGGACTGTACATCCACTTTAAACGCACAAACCCTTACCCCACATTGCTCATGTTTGACGGACCGGAAAGCAACGTGTGTCAGGCCATGCGCAATCGATCCAATACGCCTCTCCAGGCCCTTGCCACTCTGAATGATCCGGTATTTGTGGAAGCCGCGCTGGCCCTCGGACGCACACTGGCTCAAAAACAAATAAACGATGCGAGTCGCATCGATTTTCTCACTCGCCGCTGTTTATCACGGCCGCCAGAACCGAAAGAGGCAAACGCTCTGCTTCATCTGCTGGGTGCTGAGCGTGAATGGTATCGAAAGCACGCTGTTCAGGCCGCCCGGCTTGTCGGGGAGTACTCCGCGCATCCAATTGAGAACTACGAAACGGCCGCATGGATCGCCGTTGCCCGTGCCGTGCTCAATCTGGACGAATTCATTACTCGCGAATAGTGTTTTCCGCAGCCCGTCGGCCAGGTACGCCACAATGTCGCCGAAGGCTGTTGAAAACAATCGTTCCTTCAAACAATGCAGCAAATCTTCAGGCCCTATGACAATCTCTTCCACTGTCAGTCAGCTTCGCCGTGACTTTCTCACGACCGCTTCCAGCGGTCTGGGAGGAATCGCAGTTTCATCACTGCTCAATGACGAAGCCGATGCGGCCGGGTCCGGCACCAAACCAGCGGCAACACATTTTCCGCCTCGCGCCAAAGCCTGCATCTTCATTTACATGGCAGGTGGCCCCAGCCACGTCGACTTGTTTGACCCCAAACCAGTTCTTAACAGCCGCGATGGCCGGCGGATGCCCGACTCGCTGCTCAAAGAAGTCGAATTTGCATTCATTAAGAAGGACAAAGCTGTTCTCAAAGGCTCGCCCGCTCGTTTCCAAGCCCGTGGAGAATGCGGAATCGAGTACTCCAGCATGCTGCCTGGCATCGGGGCGTGTGCCGACGATATCGCGCTGATCCGCTCAATGTATGGGGAACAGTTCAATCATCACCCAGGACAGCTGCTCCTAAGCTGCGGCAAAGCTGAACTCGGGCGTCCCACGATCGGGTCGTGGCTGTTGTATGGGCTCGGCAACGCGTCAGAGAACCTTCCAGGATACGTCGTGCTGACGGCTGGCCGAGGCGCTAGCGGCGGCTCCTCAAACTGGTCCAGTGGGTTTCTCCCATCGACCTATCAGGGAGTTCCTTTTCGGGACAAAGGAGATCCCGTTCTATACCTGTCCAATCCTCCTGGAATTGGAGAAGAAAACCAGCGACGAACTCTGGATGCCATTAAACAGCTCAATCATTTCCGGCTGCAGACCAGCCCGGATCCTGAGATTTCCAGCCGAATCGATCAGTATGAGCTGGCGTTCCGAATGCAATCAGCAGCACCGGAGCTCACCGACCTTTCCGGGGAGACACAACAAACGCTGGACGCTTATGGCGTCGGCCGCGCGACACCGCGACCGACGGCCGAAATGCAAAGTGGAGATACATACCATCGGTTTTCTACAAACTGCCTATTGGCGCGAAGGCTGGTGGAGCGTGGAGTCAGATTTGTAAACATTGTGCATGCATCCTGGGATCAGCATGGGAATCTCAAACACGATCTGGCGTGGAACTGCCGGATGGCAGATCAACCTGTCGCAGCACTGCTAAGGGATCTGAAACAGAGGGGACTGCTGGAGGACACATTGGTCGTGTGGGGCAGCGAGTTCGGCCGCACTCCGCTGGGGCAGGGTACCGATGGGCGAGACCATCACCCGTTTGCATTCAGCATGTGGATGGCAGGAGGCGGTGTTCAGGGAGGCACGGTTCACGGTGTCACCGATGAAATTGGCTGGGCTCCGGTTGAGAACGCCGTGCACGTAAACGATTTCCAGGCGACTCTGCTGCATCTTTTCGGACTGGACCACGAACGACTGACGGTCAACCATCGAGGACTTGACGTGCGGCTCACCAACCTCAGCGGCGAAGTCGTCCACGAGGTGATTGCCTGAATCAGTACGAAGTGCAAGGTGATTCAAGGAAATGTGCTGGAAACAGTCGATGGCCAGATTCGAAAAGCAGCCCAACCGGGGGCGAGCGAAAGTGGTAGTACGCTCCGTCCTAGCTGACTCAAACCAGAAAACCACTTCAGCCAGGGTAACTGACCCCGAGCTGGACGGCTCGATCCTTTCGTGCTGGTCCGATCCTTTCCCGCGATCCTCTGAATGCAGGCGGAATGTGCCAGCGAGTACCGGGGAATGATTGCAGAGTGACTCTTTGATGATGAGGCTCGCATGAACAATCATGCGTTCTCGAGTGCTGTTTTCCCACGGGCCTTAAACGGACGGCCCGAAGCAGCCGGAAAACCGTGATCGAAGCCTGTCTAAAGGGACTACTGGAAAAGTGGTCAGGCTGCGTCTCTTCCGTACTCTGTGGCTGAAACCGACAGGACTACGCGGTTCAACGTTCTTCAAGTAAACCAATGCGGTACTCACCGATTGTTCGTATCCTGTCCGCTCAGCTGCTGTTGACATCAACCTCCCGGTCGCTGGCCGTGATCGCAACAGATGTCGGTTATACCACCCAAAGCCATCTCACATAACGATTCCGCGAAGTCACCGGTATGACTCCCGCCGCTATTCGGAAATGGTTCGTCT
>Ga0180430_10001457_pt1 | contig 23014 bp, 17 predicted proteins | sample SS_ome_9_FD_132999 | JGI IMG/M metagenome (GOLD analysis project Ga0180430, IMG submission 132999) | Hypersaline lake sediment archaeal communities from the Salton Sea, California, USA - SS_1_S_2 metaG | ecosystem: Environmental > Aquatic > Non-marine Saline and Alkaline > Hypersaline >... | reverse complement strand
CGCACCGATCTTCAGCAGCTTCGAGCGAATCGTGCCGGCCTGAGCATTTTCCATTTCAGTGCCGACCAGACCGAATTCCCGCAGCACGTGATGCAGCAAATAGGCCATTGTCGAAAACAGCAGTCCGAGAACGTCCGTGGGACGATTTCGCCGTTGTTCAGCAGATTCAGTTTCGCGGACAGGAACTGCTCACAAAGATCACCAACGGTAATCTCACTGGTGACAATTCCGGGGGCACGACCGGCGTAGAGATCTTCACGCTGATCGATGTACCGGTTCAGAGCATCCTGCCATCCGTCATCAGGCAGTCGAACCAATTTGCCATTCTGCCGTCTGGCCCACGGACCAAAGTACCACGTCTTGCCGTTGATGGCTTTGCACCACAGTCCAGTCGGATGAGCCGTGAGAGGAAACTCAGGATACGGCTTAACGGGACGTGTCCCGGATGCTCGTTTCTTCCCTCGCTGCTTCCGCTGCGGCATTGCCAGATGTTGGCCCAGCCTGATTGATGAACTGTCCGAAGCGGCACTTTGCGGAGTTCAGCCTGAGTCTCAAACCGAGGACGGTGACTCTCTGGTGAGATTCTGAGGAATCCAATGGAAGCCGAAACCAACTCCGCTTCGGCAGGTCGAATCTGCGACGTGTGCCGGGTTCTCCTACCGCCCAAACCGTCCACGTTGTCAATCGTCGTTCTGATTGCTCACGACGGTTGCATTTCTGACGGGAATATGCCAGAAAGGAAACGGCGTTCTTTAGAGTTCGTTATGTCCGTCCGATCGGCAATACGCGTTATCCGGACGAACAGGGAGATGAGCGGAGTCGCTCGGTTCTGATGTTGGAGGCGAGGAGTTTCCCGACGTTCCCTGACGACGGAAGCAGATCCTCCGGATTCAGGAATCCAGCGGCTCCGCTGCTGACAGCAGCGGCCGCCCTAGAGGGCCCTCCTAGAATGTTTTCATGTAGGAATCTTTGCTCCTTTGAGGTGACGCGACCCAATGAATCCCCGATTGCAGCACATTCATCTCCAGCTCGCCCCCCATCGCTCAGAGCTTCTGAATCATGAGCTGTATCACAGAATCCATTCGATGCACGCATTGCGTGTCTTCATGGAATACCACATCTTCGCGGTCTGGGATTTTATGTCGCTGCTCAAGGCGCTGCAGAGGCGGCTGACCTGCGTTGATGTGCCGTGGGTTGCCAGCGAATCTTCTCTGGGCACTCGGCTGGTCAACGAGATCGTCTTGGCCGAGGAAAGCGACGAAGATGGTCAAGGCGGTTTTGCCAGTCACTTCGACCTCTACCTCCGGAGTATGCAGCAAGCCGGTGCGGACACCGGCCGCATTGACACGTTCATCGAGCGGCTGAGTGACTGTCGGAATGTCACAGCCGCGTTGGCCGCCGACCACATCCCCGAACCTGTTCGGGCATTCGTCGCATCAACCCTGCGGATCGCCGAGTCGGACGATTTGCCGGCAGTCGCCGCCGGGTTTCTGTTTGGCCGGGAAGATTTGCTGCCGGACGTGTTTCGCAGGATTGTTGACGAGCTGAACTCCTCTGCCGAAGGGACACTCGATTCGTTCCGATATTATCTCGATCGTCACATTGAGCTGGATGAAGACGCCCACGGTCCCATGGCAGAGAAACTGCTTTGCGAACTGTGTGGTGATGATACACAGAGCTGGATCATTGCCGAAGAGGCGGCCGTGCAGGCTCTGCAGGCCCGCCTCCAATTGTGGAACGGCATCCTGCTCGACCTGCCGGCAGTAGAAGCCTCGCACGCCTCGTCGGCTCACGCGGCAAAAACCGTGCATCACATTCGAACCCATTGACTTCCCGCCTGTCCTGACTCCTGCCCGACAGATTGTGAACCATGATCGGCACCTGCCCCGGCCAGTCGTCCTGCGGATCGAACCCAGCCGCGTCGCAAACTGTCCCGAGTTGTGAGGGGCGAATGCTGAGGGGCCAAAGACGGGTCCGACCGGTGCAGGCATGAGAACTCAGCAAATTCGCTGAGAATTTCTGTGGAAGCGGTCATTGAGGAGCCCCGGGTTTCTGTTAAACTTCGCCGCTTCGCGGAACCGAAGGAACATCCGTTGGCAACGTGCGAGACAACTCATTCTGGCGGTGTAGCTCAGTTGGTTAGAGCAGCGGAATCATAAAACGCTATCGCCCGATTTCACGCAATTGCTTTACGCGGTGAAATCCCTGCTTTTTTCAAGGCGAAACCCACTTCGCTCCCGTGGGTCGGCATCGCCAAGAACCGCTCGAATCCGGTGTTTACAATTGTAATTACAATCGCCGGAACGCCTGCTGACATCACTTTTGAGTGGGATCAGAATGTCGAAGGCACGCTGCCGAAAACGTAGCTGTCGTACCGTCTGCGGTGCTTGTTTGTGACTCATGCACTCTGCATCATATTCGCAGTTGAATACCGCTGAACGCAGGGTTCGCACTCAGATCAATTGTCCGACGAGAACAGATAAGCCACGGTTGCCTTGCACATCACGATGAGGAACCCGCAGATGAATGTATTCTCCGTACTCGGCCTTAACTATGAGATGTTTCACTCGCGGATGCTCAAATGGCTTTGGACTCCCGATGCCGATCACGAGGCGGGTAGTGCGTATCTGCGGTCACTCCTAGATGCGTTGGAAATATCGTCGGGCCTTGAAGTTCAGGTTGACGCCGAGGTGAAGCTACATGCTCAACGCGGTGCAAAATGGCGACTTGCAGATATTGTGATTCGCACCGCTGATGCTCTCATTCTTATCGAGAACAAGGTGGATCCCGGCTATCAGGATCTGAATCAGATCTTAGATGAGATCGGCGGTGGCCGGCAGATCGCAGTTGAGGAAGGACGGACATTCAAGTTTGCACTAATCGCTCCCGGACCTGTTTCGAAGCAGATTCGAGATGCCATTGAATCCTGCGATGGGCGGTTCTTGTCTTGGGGCAAACTCGTTGAACTGTTGGGCAACGTGTCTGTCAGCAACATGGAAGCTACGACCGCCGAATTCATTCGCCAATACTTGGAATTCTGCCGAGCAAATAACACTCCCGGCTCGAAGTCGACCGGCCAACCAGACAACACATTGTTGGCAGATGCTGCCGAGGGCATTCGTGCGATGATCGAAGAGCATCCGCCGGAGGCCACAATGACGGCGACGGACCTGTGGCCCCAATTTCAGGAACGATATCCCGACCACGCGGCCGCACTTGATGACCGATGGGCGGACGCGAAACACTACGGAGCTAAGTCGTGGTTCGCCGCAAAACTCCAGTCCATGTCGCAGAGCGGCGGTTTGATTCAGGACACCGGAGAGTGGCATCAAGTGCCGACCGAGTGGGGATTTCCAAAGGTACGCGTCTATCGTCGTATTACTGATCAATAACGGGGCAGCGGGGGACTCAATGGTAGAGAGTAGATGCTTCCGCTTGTCACTTCACTGTAGACGGCGATGATCTCGGCACCACCTTGCTCAGCTTCCTTTTTCAGTTGCATCACTTGGCTCTCCAGATTCCCGTTCGGTCGCGATTCCCGGCAATAAAGCACGACCCGCACTGGGAGTCCTCTTACTCTCTGGCACACACGTCACTGATGAAGGACTCGAATACCTCAAACGGTTCACCGGTCTGAGATACCTCGACATCTCAGGCACAAAGATCAGTGGTTCCGGTCTGGAACATCTTAGAGAGCTCAGCAGCCTGAAAGAACTCGACTTGAGTGGCACGCAGATTAGTGATGCTGGTCTGGAACATCTTAGAGAGCTCAGCAGCCTGAAAGGACTCAACTTGAGTGGCACGCAGATTGGTGATGCTGGTCTGGAACACCTTCAAGGGCTTACCAGTCTCGAGTTTCTTGAGCTCGGCTTCATCACGAACGTCACAGACGCTGGACGCGAGGAGCTGAAGGCAGCACTACCGGAATGTGAGATCCAATAGCCCAGACAAACAGTTGAGAGCACGTCATGAACGATATCTCCGGAGGCCAGATGAAATTCCTGATCGGCACTACGTGTTGCATTTGGGCCGCTGTATTGATGGGCAGGGACAGCATTGTCGCGGTTATTGGGCATGCACAAGAGGCGGAATATGCTCTGGACATGATTGTCTACGGAGGGCCCTTCTGTGTTTTTGTTCTGGTGCTGCTCTATTTTGTACGACGATGTCCCGAATGCGGAAGATTTGGCAGCCTGGAGGCGACAGGGAAGTTTCGGGATGGGACGCTGACCACTGGCCACTATGAGGTCAAGTGTAAGAACTGTGGGGAAACAAGTTGGAAACAAGCAGGTGGCGGCCACACGGGATAAACAAACGAGGAACATACCGGCCCGTGAATCAGAGACAGGAACGAAAGCTACACGATGAGATCTGAATCGACACGTTTGCTGACAACCCCACTGGCCATGATGCTGTTGCTGGTCGCCGTCTGTCTGTGCTGCGGCTGTGGGGAGGCACCAGAAGATCCACTCCGCAAATACAAGGAACAAGTTCACAGCAAGGGCAATGCGAAGGCCACGAAGGCGGCACCTCAGGAGGAGCCAGTCGCGAATCCTGCGAAGGGTGAAGAGCAGTCAATCACAGAGGCTTCGTTTCAGCCAGACAGAGACACTACATCGACTGAGGTCGCACTTGACGGCCCAACAACAGATGAAAACGAATCACTTCAGCAGCGACTTGCAAGGGCAGTCGACAAGTCACAAATCGAGGACCGGAATGGAATCAAGTATCTCAGGAATTCCAAACAACCGTTCACAGGTTGGTTCAAGGCCTACTTTGACGGCAGTGAACAGCCTGCAATGTTGGTGGAGTTCAAGAACGGACAGCATGATGGCTCTTACATTATGTGGCACGGCAATGGCCAGAAGGAATACCACGGAAATTTCAAGGATGGCGACCTGGATGGCCCGGCAACTCGCTGGCACGAAAACGGCCAGAAACGCTCGTTGGTCTTCTTCAAACACGGAAAGAAGGACGGGAGCCAGAAGGCGTGGCATGAAAATGGTCAATTGAAGATGGATGTCACCTTCACGAACGGCAAGCGGGATGACGGTCCCTTCACGTATTGGCATGACGATGGGACCAAGCAGGGTGAAGGGTCGTATAAGGATGGTGAACTCGATGGGAAGCTGACCTACTGGCACAAGAACGGCAGGGTGAAACAGGAGGCGGTCTTCCAGAAGGGCAAGCAGACTGGCCCCTCCAAAATGTGGCATGAGAATGGCCAACAGGCCGTTGAATCTGCCTTCAAAGATGGCAAGCCGGATGGGCTCCATACGGGCTGGTACGACAATGGGCAGAAGAGCTCAGAGACGATGTTCAGCGACGGACGGCCTGCCGATGGTACTGCAACGCAATGGTATGAGAACGGGCAAAAGAAGTGGGAGACTGCATATAAAGATGGCGAGAGAGACGGTACGGAAACGCGTTGGCACGAGAACGGCAACAAGTTCAGCGAAGCGGTCTACCAGAATGGAAAGCTGATCGGCAAGGAAACGCAATGGGACGAGAACGGGAATGTGATTTCGGAGTGAAAGACAAATCTGTGAATCACCGATATGGATGAGAGCCACACGATGAGATCTAAGTCTGAATTCCAGGTGATGGCCGTAGCCCTGCTGCTACTCGCTGGCTGTGACTGGGCAATGGGACCATCGTCTACGGAGCTAAAGGCCATTGCCGCTCTGGAGAAACTGGGCGGCCGGTTCCCCGACAAGTCAGGTTTCGACAATCTGACCGATTCCTGGTCGTCGACATACCGAGACAGTGATTTCCGACCATACGACTATCTGGATTTGTCCGGTCTCCCCATCACAGATACTGACCTGGTACACGTTCGATCACTGCCAAACCTCAGAGCTGTTCATCTTTACGGCACACAGATCAGCGATTCAGGACTGGAGCACATCAGTCAACTGACCGATCTTGAGTACCTCCTGGTCGCCAAAACACAGTTGACAGACGGGGGGCTTCAGCACCTCCGGGAACTCACGCGACTGAAGGGACTCAGCCTTAAGGACACTCAGGTCACTGGTTCCGGACTGGCACACCTGAGAGGGCTCGCGGACCTGGAGTGGATTGAACTCGAGAGCACAGCGACCACCGATGCGGAGCTGAAGCATTTGACAGGCCTCACCAGTATGTTGTCCCTCTATCTGAGCAAGACTCAGATCACCGACAAAGGACTCGGGCAGATCCAGAGACTGACGGGCCTCAGGCACCTGGATGTGAGTTATACCGAAGTCACCGCCGCAGGAATTCACGCACTGAATCAGTCGCTGCCGCGATGTGAAATCATAGACACCACAGAAGCGATGCGAACTGAGGCCAAGTTTGCACTTGAGGCAGGGTGGGCCAACGACGGGACTGTCGATTTGAGGGGTTCAAATGTCGCCAACGAAGATTTACGGTACCTTGAATCGCTCGATGACACTATTTGGCTTCGTTTGAGCGAAACACAGGTCACAGACGCCGGCCTGGTCCACCTGAAGAAACTGAAGAAACTACAGTCGCTCGGACTCTACAACACCCAGGTCACTGACTCTGGACTGGAACACCTCAAAGGGCTCACCAGTCTGGAGTACCTGGACCTCAACAGCACTCTGATCGGTAATGAGGGACTGGGGCACCTCAAAGAACTGACCCGACTGCGAAACCTCAACCTGCGGAAGACTCAAATCACGGATCGTGGTTTGGAGTTTCTCGCTGACATCAGCCGCCTTGAAAGGCTCGACCTCACGGACACTCAGATTACGGATGACGGTCTCGATGTCCTGAAGAAACACACCAGCCTCAACTGGCTCAATCTCACCAACACTCCGATTACCGACGCGGGACTCGACAGCCTCAAAGCGTTTACCAACCTTACCCGCCTCGAAATCAACCTGACTCAGATTACGAATGCGGGACGCGAAGAACTGCAGGCAGCGTTACCGGAATGCGAGATCCAATGACAGACACGATGGTCCGTGAATCAGCCACAGGAACGAAAGCCACACGATGAGATTTGGACCGACACGTTTGCTGATGGCCGTCATCCTGCTGCTGGCCGCATGCGGTGGCTGGCCGACTGCACTACTGGCAGCAACTTCAGAAGCGTCCGCGAGCAAATCACAGGCGTCAGATGAGCACCGGCCGGCAGATGAGGTACTGGACAGGGAGGAGAAGGCGATCACTGCGATTGAGGCATTGGGGGGCAGATTCACTAACAATTATAAGAGAGTCAATTTCTACGGCCCGCGACTCACCGATGCGGATCTGGAACACCTCAAGGATCTCGCCAACCTGGAGAATCTCGTGATCCTTAACTCAAAGATCACGGACGATGGACTGAAGCACATCAGCCGGCTCACTGAGCTGACGGGACTCTTTGTTGACAGTCAACAGATCACGGACGTGGGGATGGAACGCCTCAAGGGGCTCACCCGCCTGTCAAGACTCCATCTCAGTCGGACACAGATTACAGATGTCGGACTGCAACATCTCAGGGAGTTGACCCATCTGACACCACTCTACCTCGACAGCCAACACATCACAGATGAGGGATTGCAGCACCTCAAGGGGCTCACCCGCCTGTCAAGACTTGCCCTCAATCGTACGCAGATCACGGACGCCGGGTTCAAGCATTTTGAAGGGCTCACCAGCCTAAATCACTTCGGTGTCAGCCATACGCAGATCACGGGTGCGGGGCTCACACATCTTGAAGGACTTACCGAACTGAGTTCCCTCAACCTCAGCAACACGCAGCTTAGTGATGCGGGGCTAAGTCATCTCAAAGGGCATGCCGGACTGAAAGGCCTGTCTCTCGAGAACACGTCCGTCACAGATGCGGGACTGGAACATCTCATCGGACTCACCAACCTGGAATCACTGACCCTCCGCAGTCGGGAAATCACAGACGATGGGCTAAAGTTCCTTGAGGGGCTTACCGGTCTGACTGAACTCGACCTTACCTGGACGCAGTTGACAGACGCGGGCATGGCACACGTCAGCGGGCTCGCGAAGCTGGCTGAACTTGAGCTCGGCAATACGGCAGTCACCGACGAAGGGCTGAAACACCTTCAAGGACTCACTAATCTGGAACGACTTAGCCTCCACGACACGGCTCTCAGGGGTTCGGGCCTGGTCCACCTTGGAGGGCTCACAAGTCTGAAGGTACTCAACCTGGGCAACACGGAACTCACTGATGCAGGACTGGAACACCTCACGCAACTCTCCGGCCTGAGATTCCTCTTACTCAGCCACACGCAAATCACGGACTCCGGACTGAAGCACCTCAAAGAGCTCGCGGGTCTGACAAGGCTCCGCCTCGAGAACACGCAGATCACAGACGCAGGACGCGAAGAACTAAAGGCAGCGTTGCCGGAATGCAGGATCCAATGACGGACACTGCGGTCCGTGAATCAGCGACAGGAACAAAAGCCACACAATGAGATCTGAATTGACACGTTTGCAGGCCGTTAGATCTGTGCTGCTGTGTGCAGGTGTTCTTCTCTGCGGACTCCAGAAGTCGTCCGGTGGTGAGCCTGCTGGTCGGGACAAGAGTGAGGCGAATGCGAGTCGAACGGGTTCCTTGTCCGGGCGAGTCTTGTTCGCAGGTGAACCACCCACGATGAGCCCTCTGTTTGAGAAAGGGGCGGCCGTCAAGGAAGCAGAGGTCTGCTCAGCCGCCGACATGCCTGACGAGAGCCTGCTGGTTTCTACGGATGGGGGCATCGCAAATGTGTTCATTTACCTGAGCAATGCACCACGTCGTGCAGGCAGGCAGCTACCCCCGAGCAACTCTGTGACCTTCGATGTGGAACACTGCCGGTTCTCTCCACGCGGAATGATCGTGCGTGTCGGCCAGACCGTGAAGGTAAGAAACAATGACCGTGCCAACCACGCTGTGGGGATTCATGCCAAACGCAACAAGGCGTCCAGCATGATTCTCCGTGGTGGAACTCGCAAGACACAAGAATTCGCCTACACGACTGCAGAGTCTGAGCCGGTCAAGGTAACGTGCAGTTTTCATCGATGGATGACAGCATGGCACTTACCACTCAACCACTCGTTCGCCGCAGTGACTGGCGAGGACGGGCGTTTCACAATCGATGGTTTGCCGGACGGTACCCATCGATTCGTGGTATGGCACGAGACGGTAGACGGACACTTCCTCAACAGAAACCTGTCTGTGGAGATCACTGCTGGTGAAACAACCCGCGTCGAACTGAAGTATGATGGCGACAGGTTCGGCAAGCAGGCGGCGGCTGTTGCAGAACCTCAGATCACTGAAGCCTCGTTGGATGATTGGCCTGCTGCTACGAACTCCGAACATCGACATGCGGAGTCGTTCAGAGAGCAACTGGCGACCGCAGTGGACGCCTCTGCGACCACTCTCCGCGACGGTGTCCTGTTCCTCACCAACTCCGATGCTCCCGTTGAAGGTTGGGTGAAGAATGTCGAAAAGACGGAGGAAGGGTCGGATCAGGTCACGATCCTGAAGAGATTCAGAAGGGGCAAGCAAAATGGCCCCACGACGCTGTGGTACAGAGAGCAGGAAACAGGGCGAAAGGGGTTCGTTCTGGATGGCCAGCAATTCGGCACGCACACCGAGTGGTACTCAAACAAGCAGAAGAAGTCAGAGGTGAGTTTTCTGCTGTGGAAGATCTCGCCAGTTACGAATCAGGGCCCCGGAATCGCTGACATCAAATCATGGTATGAAAACGGCCAGAAGAAGTCAGAGTTCATCTGGCAACGGGATGAACATGGTTTTCTAACTGGTTGCACCAGAACCACCACTTGGTTTGAGAACGGCCAGATTCAAGTGCACAGTTTCGGCCAGCTCACCGCGGATGATCTACTCACAGCTCGAAGAATTCAGCTGGAGCAAACTCGTGTGACCCGGTGGTATGAGAATGGAAACAAGGAATCTGAAGCCACCCGCAAGAACGGAAACCTCGAAGGCAAATACACCGAGTGGCACGAAAATGGGCAGAAGTCGTACGAGGCAACGTTCAAGAACGGGGAGGTGGTCGGCCCGGAGCTTGAATGGGACGAGAACGGTTCTCCGCTTTGACGACGTCCCCGCGGCCCACCCGGACCCCCACATGGCAGATTGTGAACCGGATTGTAAACCGTGTTCGCCACGCCTCCCTGCCAACCGCCTTCCTGAGCGAACCCGACCGGGTCCCCACCTGTCCGGAACCGTGCGGACAAAGGCTGGTGAGCCGAATCCCGGCTGAAACAGATTCTCAGCAGATTCGCTGGATTTTTTCGGGAAAGGGGTCGTTGAGGAGCCCCGGATTTCTGTTAAACTTCGCCGCTTCGCGTGACCGAAGGAACATCCGGCGGACGCGTGCGATCAAACAAATCCGGCGGTGTAGCTCAGTTGGTTAGAGCAGCGGAATCATAATCCGCGTGTCGGGGGTTCGAGTCCCTCCACCGCTATTCTTGAAATGCGAACAGCGAGGATGAGCTGGAAGAACCATGGCTCGTTTCACGCTTGTCTCTGGTTCGCGTTGGTCAATTCGGTCCTCTCCGCCCTTCTTTGCAGACAAAGACCGGCCCAGTTTTGATGGCTGCTCATTGAACTGTCGAAGTGGTGGTCATCCACCTGTGCATAGCTTTCGTGCTGAATCTGGAACATATTGCCCAACCACCGGGCAATGACGTGTGCCAGTAGACCTGAATCAAGCCACTCAGTTCGCATGAAGCCCTCAGATTCTGATAGAGCTTCGGTCACGGCTCGAAATCAGTATCTCAATGATTGCCTTGAATGGCTTGTGCAGATTCACGTTGCTCCAACTGGATCGCGCGATGACACGTCCCGCTTCGCATCGTGCTGCGTCATCGGAGACCTGATGTGCCACAGACAGTTATTGCTCAATGGCTCCGATTGGCACCGACCTCGAACTCTTGCCGGTCTGGCGTGCTGTTTGTCGTGATCTGACCGTCATTTGCTGCGGACAGCCTACTCTTCCGTAGAACCCGATTCGTCGTTGATGCAGGAAAACCAACCAGCAAGCATTGATGATCGCATCAGGTCGTTCGTTTGCCAATAATGGTGGTCTTCCTTCTTTCCGCCGTCGGACCCTGCCTCATGCGTTCGTTCCTGATCCTGTTGTTGTCTGTTTCCTGGATTTCGCTCAACACCGCCGCTGCTGCGGAGTGGACTGATGTGACGGTCCCCGATGTGTGGCGCAAAGTTCCTTCGGGTGAACTGGCGCCGATTGATGGTTATTCGTGGTATCGATCGTTCGTTCGTGTTCCAAAGGAATGGGATGGCGATGATCTCACTCTGTTTGTGGAAGCGTTGGATGATGCCCGCAGTGGCTGGGTTAATGGTACGACTGTTGGAGTCAACGGCAGCTTTCCTCCCACCTTTCGCAGTGGATTGGGCGAAGCAGGACGATTCAGCGTTCCGGCTCAACTCATTCAGGCGGGACGCACAAACACCATCGCCATTCGAGTGTATCAAAGTGATCCTCGCACGAACTTCAATGTGGCTCCACCTGTCCTGTTGAATCCAGAAAGCAAGCAGGCGATTCGGATGAATGGTCAGTGGCAGTACCGTCCGGGAGACGACAAAGACTGGGCAAAGTCTCCTGCCGATGAGCCAGATGCTTCGGTTGCTGTTGTATTCAGTGCGGTCGATCAGGTCGAAAATGTGGAAACCTACGTCGCCCAGCGCGACGGTGATCGTCTGCCACTGACGATCGCACATGCGGCCGAGGCATTCGAAGTACCTGACGATCTGCAGATCGATATCGTTCTCAGTGAACCGGAGATCGCTCAACCGTTATTCATGACGTGGGACGAGCGAGGTCGTTTGTGGGTGATGGAGTTTCGGCAGTATCCGGATCCTGCCGGACTCAAGATGCTCAGCCGGGACGTTTACCTCCGTTCCGTCTACGACAAAGTTCCCGAACCACCGCCTCACGGTGCGCGCGGACGCGATCGCATCAGTATCCACGAAGATACAAATGGCGACGGAAGACTGGACAGCCATAAGACGTTCGTCGACGGACTCAACATTGCCACGTCGATGGCGATTGGGCGAGGCGGAGTCTATGTCACGAACCCCCCTTATCTGCTGTTCTACCCGGACACAGACGGCGACGACGTGCCAGACAGTGATCCGGAAGTATTGCTGGAAGGTTTCGGCATCGAAGATTCACACTCTGTCATTAACAGTATGAGGTTCGGTCCTGATGGCTGGCTGTACGGCTGTCAGGGCAGCACGGTGACGGCTCAGGTTCGCGAGCGTGGTTCAACGAAGCCCCCAATTCGCACCGCCGGGCAGCAGATCTGGCGTTATCACCCGGAGCAGAAAAATTTCGAAGTGTTTGCGGAAGGAGGAGGAAACGCGTTCGGTCTGGAACTTGATTCAAAGGGACGCATCTATTCCGGGCACAACGGCGGAGATACTCGCGGATTTCACTACGTGCAGGGTGGCTACTATCGCAAAGGTTTCGCGAAACACGGCGCGTTGTCAAATCCGTACACGTTTGGTTACTTCGAAGCGATGAAGCACCACCAGGTTCCTCGCTTCACTCACAACTTCGTGATCTACGAATCCGGGCAGTTGCCGAATCAGTATCACGGAAAACTGTTCGGCATAGAGCCACTTCAGGGGCAGGTGGTGCAGAGTGACGTGAAGTCGTACCAGTCGTCATTTGAAACCAGTGATATCAATCGAGTCATCAAGACGGATGATCCGTGGTTTCGTCCTGTTGACATCAAGGTCGGTCCGGATGGAGCTATCTACATCGCTGACATGTACGAACAGCGCATCGATCACAGCAGTCACTATGCTGGCCGAGTTGACAAGACGAATGGCCGGATCTGGAAGTTGTCCGCACGCGATGCGAAGCGAATGAGTGTGGCTGCCGTCAGCAACGACAGCGTTCTCAGCGAACTCATCAGCCCCGACCATTGGCGACGCCAGACAGCGATTCGCATGCTGGGCGACGAACCAAACGCCGCGTTCATTGGCCCGTTGCTGAAACAGGTTCAGGCGACCACCGGTAACGCGGCCCTGGCATCACTGTGGGGGCTCAACGCGGTGGGCGGCCTGACGACTGAAACAGCATTGATGTTGCTCAGTCATCCGGATGAGTTCGTACGGGAATGGACTGTTCGTCTGCTGGCCGATGACAACGAACTCAACGCATCAATTGCCAGTCGCCTCGCGGACCTGGCAGCGACCGACGAGTCCGTTCATGTTCGAAAACAACTGGCCGCTTCCGCTCGGCGACTGCCAGCCGAACAGGCGATTCCAATCATTGAATCGTTGCTGAGACGCGACGAAGACGCCGAGGATATTCATCAGCCGCTGATGGTTTGGTGGGCTTTGGAGGAGATGTGTTCGTCGAACACCGGACGCCGGATCATCACGCAGCAACTATTGACCGATTCCGACCTGTGGCGACGTCCGCTCTTCAGTGACCACGTACTCGAACGACTCATCAAACGACTGATTCTGCCGGGGACCAGAGACGAATTTCTGGCAGCAGCCAGTTTGCTGCGCCAGGCCCCCAATGATGCATCCACTCAGCGAATTCTTGCCGCGGTCGAAGCAGGTCTTAAAGGCCGTTCTCTCTCGGCGATGCCACAGCAACTGCTGGATGCCATCGATCAGGCAGGTGGAGGATCCGAAGCGCTTCAACTGCGTCAACGAAAACCGGCCGTTGTCCAGACGGCGCTGGCAGCTGTTGCCGACTCCGCGACCGAAATGCAGCGGCGTCTGCGGCTGGTTGAGATCCTGGGAGACATCAAAGTCGATGGCAGCGAATCCGTTCTGCTGCAGGTTCTGAACGAAGCAACCGACGAGTCGCTATTGGAAACGACGATCAATGCTCTGCATTCGTTTTCCGGTGATGAAATTGGAGCAGCAGTGATTGCTCGACTGCCGAAGCTGTCGATTCAGACGCAGAAAGCAGGAGCTGCTCTGCTGGCATCACGATCTGCGTGGACGTTGGCAACCCTCAACTCAGTCGTTGAAGGTAAACTTGAACGTGAAATCCTGGGAGAAGACGTTCTCAGGAAGATGCTCCTGCATGCGAATCCCAGGATCCAAAAAATCATCCAGTCGGAGTGGGGTGAAATTGACGGAGCGACGACAGCCGAGATGACTGCTGAAACTCAACGGTTGCGCGAGATCCTTGCCGACGGTTCCGGCAACCCGAAACAGGGTAAACCTCACTACATGAAGAACTGCGGCCGGTGCCATCGCCTGTTTGGTGAAGGTGGCCAGGTTGGACCGGATCTCACATCCTTTCAACGGGACGATCTTCTGCGCCTGCTGCAGAATATTGTGAACCCCGACCTTGAAATCCGCGAGGGTTTTGAGAACTTCCTGATCCTTTCCATCGATGGACGCGTTGCGACGGGATTCCTTGCCAGTCAGGATGATCGGCTGGTCGTTCTTCGGACAACAGAAGGCGCAAGCCACACGTTTCTGCGAAATGAAATTGATGAGATGCGAGCGATGCCTCAAAGCGTGATGCCGCGTGGGGCACTCAAGGATCTTACCGACCAGCAGATCCGCGACTTGTTTGCGTATCTGCGTGCATCTCAACCCGTCAACTACTGATACAACTGACTCAGGAAATACTTGATGACTGACTCCCCCGACGAGTCTCCGGACGAACAACCTCAACAGGTTCGTTCCAGCCATATTGGTGCGTTGGTTCCTACTCAGGTTGGTCGTGGCGTGTTCAGCACGGGCGTCGCCGTGCTTCAGGGACAGTACGAATTCATCGTGGATTTCCTTCTGCAGATGCAGCAGCCTCAGCAGGTGGTCGCTCGAGTGATTCTGCCGCCGCCCGTTGTGGGACAATTTCTTCAGGCGCTGGGGGAGAACATCATAAAGTACGAGAATCGATTTGGCTCGATCACTCAAAACCAGCCTGCCGCGAACCAAGCGCAGGTCGAAGGTCAGCACGAAGGAACGGCAGTGCCGGAGGAAGCTCAAACTCCGCCCGAGGGAACGATCGGCAGCATGCCGCAACACCGAGCGGAAGATCTGTACGAGCAACTGCGTCTGCCGGAAGATGTGATGGCGGGGCATTATGCCAACGCTGTGATGATCGGGCATTCGACGAGTGAGTTCTCGTTCGACTTCATCGGAACGTTTTATCCGCGTTCCATCGTTGTGCAGCGAGTGTTCCTGTCAGCTCCGAATGTGCCGAGGCTGCGAGATTCGCTGTCGCAGGCATTCGAACAGTTCCGAAAACGAGTCGGAAAACAACGGCCTCCCGGCGGAGAACCAAGGAACAACTAACGCAGTGTCGTAGACCGAACAACGATCGGCCTCTCATCACTCGACTCTGGCCCCTCATCTCTCCCGTCACGATTCCTTCGTCAGAGCAACCGCCATTTCGTCCGTCATGTCTCGCAGCTTCGAAGGCATCACGACGAGTTCTTCAATGACCGTACGTTGGGGCAGCGTGGCCGCCAGATGGATGCAGCGGGCCACATCTTCTGCCTGCATCATGGTGCTGCGAGCCTCCGCGTCTGGCACCCTGGGGCGGTCGGTCAGAATCGGAGTATCGACTTCCCCCGGCACGATGACGGTTGCGCGGATGCCTCGGTCTCGCAGTTCGCTGTTCAGTCCGTGAGAGAACGCTCGAACGGCTGCCTTCGCGGCTGAATACGGCGAACCACCCAGGATTCCTGGTTTCAACGCTGACATTGATGACGTCGTGATGATCGTTCCATTGCCACGTTCGATCATCCCGGGCAGGCATGCCTGAGTCAGGCGATACACACCTTCCATATTGACCTTGAACACAGCGTCCCACTCATCCGGTTTGACGAATCGCACCGAACGAACCTTCGACGAGAATCCGGCATTGTTGACCAGAACATCAACTTGCCCGTACGTTTCGAGTGCAAAATCTGCGACTCCCGCTGCATCATCGCCAACAGTAAGGTCTGCCGAATGAACGGTCGCCTGGCCGCCAGAGTCTGCAATTCGGTTGGCGACAGCCTCCAGTGGTGCCAGCCGGCGACCGACCAGAACCACACTGGCACCTTCTGCTGCCAGCATTTCTGCCGCCTTCTCGCCAATCCCGCTGCCTGCCCCCGTTACGATGGCGGTTTTGCCTTCAAGTGTTCCCATGGTGCTTTTCCGCAGTTCCTGACGGCCACCGCTCGACCCGGCAGCTGTGTGTTGTTGCAACCTGAATCCCAAATCTAGCGATCTCCGGACAAGCTGCAGCACGGGGCGTCTCTGAAAATCGCAATTCCAGGCGATAACTCCATTGGCACCCATTTTCCCAGTAGCGGTTGCCTCGGTCGCGAGCTTTCTTTCGGAATCGCGAATCGCTGGCGAGGTGAATGGTCAATCCGGACGGTCACCTGTTACCATTGCAGGAATCAGAGAATTCCCCGCCAGACAGCCTCTGCGGCCGCCGATTTTGAGCGCCCGGCAGTCCTGGCACCTATCAGCGGAACGATAAAGAAGAAGCAGACATGAGTAGCGGTAATGCAGGTGACGGTCCAGCCCCATCCGTCGATCCCGATGAAGCAATCAAGAACCTCCTGGGACTGGGTGGTGACAACAATCCCCCTCCGGCGGCTGGCGAACTGCTGTTTGACGATTACGATGACGGGAGCGGTGTCGATGATCTTCTGGGAATCGTACGCGGAGAAACAGAGGCCGACAGTTCATCAGAACAGGATGATGAATTCGATGACGATCTGATTGTGTTTGGTGATGATGACGACGATGACTTTGAGGAACCGGAAAAGGTCGTCGCCGTCCCGGAAACACCTCCGCGAGCTCCTGCTGCCAGTGCTGAGGACCAGGATGAAGATGACGACGATTTAGAACTCGGCTTTGACGAAGATGAAGAGGATGACGATCTGATCTTTGGTGAAGATGACGACGACGATTCGATTGATGAAGCCCCGGAAGTTGCGGCGAAGGCTCCACGAGAGAAGAAGTCGGCTCCATCAAAGAAGAAGGACGAAGGCGACGATGCCTACTGGAACGAACTGGATCGGTGGGTCTGGGACGATCAGCCACCAGCCGAACAGTCGTCCGACGACGAAGATGATGCGGATGACGAAGATTTTTCTTCTGATGCAGCCGCAGAATCGGATACGGATGATGGGGACTCCGATGGCGAAGATCGTCCACGACGTCGAGGCCGCCGAGGACGACGTGGTCGTCGGGGCAGAGGACGTGGACGACAACGCAGCGAAACCGTTGCAGAGAAGGAATCAGCTCCCGCTTCCAGTGACGACGATGATGAAGACGACGTCACCGAGTTGCTCTTTGAGGAAGATTCCGAAGACTTTGTCAGTGTCTCTTCACAGAAGTCTCGTCACGAACGTGGCCGTCGACGACGGCCGGCAGGAGATGATGATGAGACAGACGAGTCCGATTCACCTCGATCGGACAGTGACGATGATACTGACGGCGACGATCGACCATCACGACGAAGCCGCGGACGGCGACGAGGCAGAGGACGAGGTCGCGGTCGTCGGCCAGCCGCAGAACGTGTCGTGAATGATGATGATGACACAGATGATTCAGACGATATCAGTCTGGACTTCGAAGAAGACAACGACAGCGATAAAGAACAGGAAGAACGTCCTCGACGACGCACTTCACGGCGGCAGCGTCCCGCTCGGGCGCGCCGATCCGACGATGATGATCGCCCTCGACGTCGTTCTCGGAAGGACGAAGATCCGGATTATGATGATGACCGCCCCCGTCGTCGGAGCGGTCGTTCCGAGCAGGGGGTTGCTCCGGAATTCAAAGACATCCCAACGTGGGAAGATGCGATCGCGAGCCTCGCAATCAAATCTCCCGGAACGGACCACGCCGACCGTCGCGACTCGCGGCGCAGAAATCAGCGACGGCGTCGGAATCAGGACAGGTAACGGATTGTTCAGACACGAGCATTGCGGGTGTTATTCGCCGAGTTCCCATGCGCGGATGATGGCACTGTTGTCCAGTCCTCCTTCGCCTGCGGCATCGACTCGGCTGAGTAATTCCTGATGCAGCGCCGAGACCGGCAAATCAACATCCGCTGATTCGGCCTGAGCCAGGATCAGGCGAACATCCTTGAGATGCTGGCTCAAACGAGCTTGCGGTTCGAAGTCCCCGTCAATCATTTTTTTCCCTTTGGCATCCATCACGCGCGACCAGGTCGCACCGGACTTCAGAATCGCAAGTACTGCGTTGAGATCCAGGTTCAATCTTCTGGCGAAGTGCAGGCCTTCGGCAAGTGCCACTCGATTGAGTCCCAGCACCAGATTTGCCACAAGCTTCATTTGCTGGCCACTTCCAACCGGACCGACGTGGTGATAACTGCCTGACAGGCTTGCAAGCACATCCAGACAATCCTTCCAGACCTGGTCGGATGCCCCCGCCATGACGACAGCCTCTCCCTGCCGCATCACCTCACTGGAACCCAGCACCGTCGCATCAATGAAATCTACGTCAAGTGAAGCAAGCCGACTGGCGTTGACGATCGTGCGAGACGGATCACCTGTGGTTGTGTCGATCACGGTCATACGGGGACGCAAACTGGACTCCAGTGTTCCGAGTACGTCTTCCACGACGTCTGAATTCGGCAAACAAAGGATGATTCGACTGCAGGTCTTTGGAACGTCTTCCAGCAGCGACGCAGGAGTACCTCCAGCCGCCTGGAAGCTCTGCATCGCATCAGTAGAGACATCGAATCCGTGGACGGCATAACCACCCTGAATCAGCCGTTCTGCAAGAGCATGACCCAGCAGGCCAATTCCAATCAGCCCAATGTCAGCATCGGAATGAGACTCATTCTTCATTCAGGAATCCGATGCACCGGCGGTTGCTGTGTCAGTTCTGTCCAGTTCATCCAGCGATTCGGCTGACTTTGGCACCAGCAGGATGACGATCATTCCCGCAACATAAATCCAGCTCGTGATTGACCCGATGTGAGCGTAATCACTTTGCATCTTCGCCACGAATCCGGAAATGGTCAGCACGACCACCGCAGATACAATCCGACCGGAATTGAAAGACACACCACTTCCTGTTGCCCGAACACGTGTCGGAAACAGCTCCGGTAGAAACAACGGAAGCCAGCCGAAGTAGACGGTTGCAACGAGTCCCAGGACAAACACAGGCACAAGAAACTTCCATCCCTGCGTTGGGTCCAGCAAGCCAAAGATGGCCTGAGACAACATCAGCGACATCAGGCTGACCAGAAAATAGGTGGTACGTCGGCCAAACAACGTTGCCAGCCATCCTCCACACAGGCTTCCAATGGCAGCACCGACGGCCCAGTATGTCTGCGTGTCCGCTTTAAGAGACTCCTGGCCAATCTGAGCTCCCACCTGTCCGGCCCACGGCAGAATCCACTTTTGCGATCCCCATGCACCAAGCAACGGGATCATTCCCAGCGCGATTCCTGACAACGTGGATTTGAGCAACGGTGGGCGCAGAACTTCCCGCAGGGGGGATTGTTGGTTTGTTGCGTTGACTCGTCCTGCCAGCCAGCGTGCGGATTCCGGGACGGCAACTAACACAAACACGCCCAGTACAGCCGGAATTGCACCCAGCAGAAAGATCCATCGCCACGAATCAGGTGTGAGTTCATACGCTGGCGAGGCCAGCCCGATCTGTTTCACGACGATGCTCAGCAAAGCGATTCCCACGTTGGCGGACGTTCCAATCAATCCAGCCAGAGTGGGACGTGAGACGTCATCCCATGCTTCGGCTACCAAAGCCACTCCACAGGGCCACATGCCACCGATTCCCATGCAAGCCACAAACCTCATCGCGCACAGTTGCAGAGGAGTTGCCACGAAGCAGCTGAGCCCGGTGAATACCGAATACCACAGAATGCTGATTCCCATGGCTCGGACGCGCCCGGAATGATCCCCCAGCCAGCCAAAGATCCACCCACCGGCAGCTGCTCCAAACAGAAACGCCGCGATGTACCGGGCAAACCACTTTCCCACGACACGGTTCAGGCGTTCTGCTGATGTGTTGGATGAACCATCGTTGGCGGCGGTATTCGACTCCAGCACCTGACGTGCTTCAGTGACCCACGCGGAATCATCCTGCTGCTGCAACATCCCGATCGTGACCGACCGAGCCGATAGAGGAAGCAACGACATTTCCCAACCGGCAAACATCCAGCCCAGGAAAGCAGCCACAAGCACCAGCACTCGTCCGCGCCGATTCATCGTCAAAGCTGACTGTTCGGATTCCGGCATGGAAGAGTTTTGCTGCCTCAATTTAAGGGATATCCAGTGAACGTCGGCCAATCTACGGGGGGGACTCGATCACAGGAAATAGGGCCAGAGGGACTTGAACCCCCAACCAACGAATTATGAGTTCGCTGCTCTAACCGATTGAGCTATGGCCCCTTTATTTGCTTTCTTACTGCTCAAGTGGCACTACCGGGAAACCAATGATTGTTGCTGTTACACCCATCTTTACAACCCCTGCCGAATGCCAATGCCTGAGAAGAGAGCCAAACCCCATCCAGAGTATCCGTTGTGGTGGCATCCGCAAGGATACTGGGCCAGGAAGATTCGCGGCAAGGTCCACTACTTCGGGTCGCGTCACGGGGACTGGGAGGAAGCGCTGAAGGAGTACGAGTCTCAGATCGACGACCTGCAACTTGGCAAGGATCCCACACCACAGTCGCTGACAATCAAACAGCAGTGCAATCTGTATTTACACTCCAAACAGCGTGCTGTGAACTCCACCAGGTCGATGCACCCGACACGGATTGGTTGAGTGCCGGATTGCCGGGGCGCCTGCCGTAACCGGGCACGAACGGAAGACTTTGCTTCCAGTTGCCGCGTGAATGAGTACTCCGCTTCACGGCTCTATTATGCCGCTGTTTTGGTTGGTGCGGCGGGCCTGATGTCTGATAGCGACGATCACGACTGATCCGACTTGATTCGGAGCATTGGTCCATCTTTTTTGCTTCCGGCATCAAAAGAGACTGCATCGCGTTCGCCGGTTCCTGTAATGACCAGCACCATCGAGCTTCCTGCTTGCCAGCCTTCTTGGTCGATGACCTCTTGAATCAATTGAGAAAGGTCCGGAGTGCGAGGCTTTTTGTCTCGGGCCTGCTTTGGATCCCACGGTTTCGGCGACCACTTTACCGACGTTTTCGTAAGGTTGCGTGAGGAAATGTTCTTCGCTTCATCTTCAAACGATTTCGCGTCGGGAGACAATTCTGCCCGAATCGTCAATTCGGTTGGTTTCGCCTTCATGCGATTCCCCTCCATTGTGAATTGCAGGAAAGCGTTCTGGACTTTCTGTTTAGGAGTCAGGCGAATTCCCTCGAAGCGGATGCCAATTGCTTTTGCCGATTCGAAACCGGACAACTGACCCAAATCAAGATCTTCGTTGGTCAGATCAACCTGACCATTGGCCCCTTCTTCGGCGTCGTCTTGTGATCTGTTGACAAAGTAGTCGGCCAGCTGTCCGTGAGCCGTCGTGTTGCCAATGAGGATTATGGTGACAGCGAGAAAACGGATCTTATGCATCGTCGATTTAGCCTTGGTTGAACGTCCGTTTGCAGAGGAGGGACCCATGGTGCGACTGAACCCGAAACGCGACCGAAAGTTCCGAGGATTCTGCTGTTTTTTCTGGCATTACCTGTTCTTCATCTGCGCCGGCAAAGAAACGGCGCGCAGCGTAGTACCGCCTGACGGACGAGATTCCCAGTGTGTCGACGGCATCTGCGAGCCCTAACCTGCGCGTCGAGTCATCTGGCGGCCAGGTCAGTCATTGTGTTCTAAACGACTGTACACGTGACGGTTGCCCAGCCCCATTTGGCGGGGCCACCGACAGACGCACCACCTGTACCAGGTTGTTCCGACCGAGGCAGTTTGACAGGGTGCAGAAAAGCTGATGGCTGTGGTCTTAGTTGCCGCTGGAGTCCTGCGCATCCCGGCGCAGAGTGCGGGCCTGTCGGAACGCGGGGGTCTCTGCAGCTTCGTGTTCCCTGTAGAGAGTGACTGCGATCAGGCCGAGCACAACCTCCAGAATGGCATAAACGACAAGGAGCCAGTGCGGCAGGCCGTCCAGAACGAAGCTCAGTAGTCGTCCGGCGGCAAGTCCCAGCATGAACACTGCACAACCGGCGAGGGCCGGCCCCGTCATGGATCTTCTGAATGCACCGCACAACCAAAACGCGACCATTCCAAAGTAGAGTCCCATCACCGCACGCATGATGTGCGCGAGGTTGGTCGTATCGACTGTGATGCCGAAGACGGCATCCAGTGTGACCGATGGCTGGGCGCCATAGCCGAAGGCAATCGGCACCAGGCCGATCGCACAGAAGATCAGAAAGAAACGGCTTTTCATGCTTCTCTTCAAATCAGGGCGAGTCTGATACCGGGGGTTTTGGTTGTCGTGGAATCAACTGTCGGAGTGCACGGTGCCTTCCTTCCGCAGGATAACTAACCACTCCGTGGAAGATACTCTGTACCATCTCTGTGCTCGAAACGCCGCTGACTACGATGTCGTGAACTGAACCCGGCTTGCCCGGACCGAAGGATGATCGTTTGCCTCAATTTGTTGCTATGGACCGAGCGGCCGACGCAAGTTTCGCGTCCCCATGGTCCGGGAATAGCGTCGAGGTAGTCCCAACAACTCGTGAGGCGTGAAACAAGCCAGGAAACGACCCTGTTTCTGACACACCTTAGATGGCATGACTGTGATCGTTGACGAATGGGAGCGGCTGGCCGAGTTCGTCACTGAGCATCGACTGACGTGCAATGCAAGTTAGATCTGCGCTCGTGGATCAAACTGCCAGCGGCGTTCAGCAGAACAGGCCTTGACAGTCTTGGCGATCCTGGTACTGTTTGAGGCGTCAGGCAGCCCGCTTTCCCAGCGCCAGACCGTATTCCAGTTACGGTTTCTCCAGGCGCTGCTGTCGTGTCCAATCACGAAGTTCCATCTTCGAAGCTCGCTGTGTATGCCACTCTTTGTGAGGTGGTGTATCAGCCAAACATTGCTGCCGACGCAGAAGCCCGGAGTCTGGGGTTTCACACTATTCGG